>ENA-OZAL01000113-OZAL01000113.1-human-gut-metagenome-genome-assembly--contig:-NODE-113-length-17119-cov-6.545007_pt1 | contig 17119 bp, 11 predicted proteins | sample MGYA00244206_ERZ653496 | MGnify/ENA primary metagenome ERZ653496 (study PRJEB26926, sample SAMN06165085) | human gut metagenome | biome: ENVO:00009003; feature: ENVO:2100002; material: ENVO:00002003...
TTCTGATACGGCTCGCTTGACATGCCCTTGAAATCATAGCCCGTCGCGGCAATCGCAGCTTTCACCTGCGCTTCGTCCAGCGGATCTTCGGAAATGACCACCGTTTCACCCTTGCCATGGGAGGAAGTCACCTTCTTGACCGCCGGGAAAGCCTTGCGGATTGCGTCATTGACATGGCTCTCGCACATGCCGCACATCATGCCATCAATTTTCAGCGTCGTTTTTATCATCAGCCCTCATCCTTTCGATGAATGCAATATACCCCATCAGGGTATCTGAATGATAGCACCAGCGCGGTGGATTGTCAAGCGGTTGCGTTCGATGTGACTAACTTTTTTAAGGTAACACCGCACAAATGAGGTGGTGCCTTAGCGGATGCCCGACCAGAGCGCGTCATTTTCCGCTTGAAACGCTTCCCTCAGCGCATTTTCATCTTCAGTGGATACATCCTGTTCAAAAATCAGGATGCCGTCCATATCCGGGTCATGTTCCCAGACCTGCAGGGTCAGCACATCATTGTAGTGCCGGACGGTATAACCATCCGCGTCGAACGTCCAGTCCTCTTTCTCCTCGCCAACCGCCCAGCGCAGCAACACCGCCTCCGTCCCCTCAAAACGGTACAGCGTTTCTCTGTGAATGCCGCCCGCCAAGCCGCCGTTCACAGAACTCCTTACAATCTTGTGTTCCGCGTCAAGGTCATAATTCGTGAACGTCAGCGGACAGAGAACATACTGTTCGCCATCAAAAATGAAAAACTGGTAGACGAAATTGCTCGCGCCGCGCTGTGTCAGGATCACCACATCGTTGATGCCGTCGAAGTTGACATCCGTATAGGAAAGATACGGGTCTTTCTCGCCGGACACGAAGCAGAGTTCCTGCCCGTTGTCCGCAATCAGGCGGTGGATGTACTCGTTCTCCGTCGTCTGCCCGATAATTTCCGCGCGGACAGGGGCGATGGTCATCAGGAGAAGCAAGGCAAGCAGGCAGAAACGGGAAATACAGTTCTTCATAAAGAATACTCCTTTCGCATTGGTATGCTAATGAAAGAACGAATACGGGGCGGCAATTCATCCGCAGAAAAAAAGGAAATTTCTTCATCGTCTGAAATGGAAATGCTTGCAAATTACTGATGTTTGCGTTATAATGAAAATGGTAATTTATGATTCATACTATTTCCAGATAAGAATGCGCCAAGATGCGCGGCGAATTTTTCATTCTGGCTAACGTGAATGAAACGCAGCGTAGCAGCGCTACGCTAAGTGGAATGAGCGGACGCCAGAAGGGAAAAGGCGCAAGCAGATGGCGCAGATGAATCTGGAAATAGTATCAAGGTTTCTTGCTGGGGAAGTGGGGAAAGGGGTGTTTGCCACGGCGCACGAAGGAGCAGCGCAATACTGCCGCAAAGTGGACAAGCGTGAAATTCCGGTCTGTCCGATTTTAGGGGTCAATATTGCTGTCATCAACATGAATTGGCTGCTGAAATATTTGGCGCAGAACATTCATCAATTGCAGGGAGATTACATCTGCGTATCGAATGTACATACAACCGTCGTCAGTTACGAGGATGCGGACTACCGTGCCGTGCAGAACGGCGGTTTGATGGCGATTCCGGATGGCAATCCGCTGGCGCAGGAGGCGCGGCGGCGCGGGTATCCGCAGATTCAGCGGACAACCGGGCCTGACCTGATGATGGAGGTCTTTCGGCAGTCCACGGCACACGGCTGGCGGCATTATTTCTACGGCAGCACGCAGGAAGTGCAGGAGAAAATGATTGTGCGCCTGCAGCAGGAGTATCCGGGGCTGATAATTGCGGGCACAGACGTGCCGCCCTTCCGCGAACTGACACCGGAGGAAGATGCGCTTGCCGTGGCGCGCATCAATCAGGCGCAGCCGGATTTTGTGTGGGTCGGGCTGGGAGCGCCGAAGCAGGAGCGCTGGATGGCGGCGCACCAAGGGCGTGTGCATGGGCTGATGATTGGCGTCGGCGCGGGCTTTGATTTCTTTTCGGGCAACGTGAGGCGCGCCCCGTTATGGATGCAGAAGCACAGCCTGGAATGGCTCTATCGCCTGATGCAAGACCCGAAGCGGCTATTCCAGCGCTACTGGAGCACGAATCTGAAATTCATCTGGAACGCGACCATCAGGAGAAAGTAAATGCAGCAAGCGACAAAACAGCCCGCTGTACTGCTGGTACACGACTATTATCAGGTTCCCGGCGGCGAGGATGTCGTTGTGGCGAACGAGAAACACTTGCTGGAAACGCACGGTCACGCTGCGGCGCTGTATGTGCGGCGGAACGAGGAGATTTCGCGCATGGGAGCGCTGGAGAAAATCCGCAGTGCGCTGGGGATGTTTTTCAGCATCCGTACATACCGTGAGGTTCGGCGGAGCATCCGCGAAAACCGGATTTCGCTGGTGCATGTGCACAACACGCTGCCGCTGATTGGCCCGGCAGTGTATTACGCGGCATTGCGCGAGGGCGTTCCCGTGGTGCAGACGGTGCACAACTTCCGCCTGCTCTGCCCGAACGCGCTTTTCTACCGCGACGGTCATATCTGCGAGGACTGCACGAAAAAGGGGCTGCACTGCGCGGTGAAGCACCGCTGCTACCGCGGCAGCCGCCTGCAGACGGTGCTCTGCGTGCTCAGCACACGTTTGCACCGTGCCCTCAAAACGTACAGCCGCCTGCATTACATCACCCTGACGGACTTCAACCGGCAGAAGCTGCTGGCGCTTGAGCAGATTCCGCCGGAAAACGTGTCCGTAAAGCCGAACTTTGTGGAACCGCCGGAGACGATTGTGCCATATGCGGCGCGCGAAAATCAGGTGGTGTACATCGGTCGGCTGGATGCGCTCAAGGGCATTCGGCTGCTGCTGGAAGCGTGGGCGCGCTACGAGCGTTCAGGCGGAGGCATGAAGCTAATCATCTGCGGTACAGGGCCGGAGGAAGCATGGTGTCGCGAATATCTGACGCGGGAAAAGCTGAAGCAGGTGGAGCTGCGCGGCTTTGTGCCAAATTCGGCGGCACGGGCGCTGATGGGGCAGTCCAAGGCGCTGATTCTGCCGACACAGTGGTATGAAGGCTTCCCGATGACAATTGTGGAAGCCTTCAGCGTCGCCACGCCGGTGATTTGCTCGGATTTAGGCAACGCGGGTTCCCTGATTTCGGACGGCGTGACGGGCTTCAAGTTTCCGGCAGACTCGGCGGAACAGCTGGCACAGACGCTCAACCGGCTTCAGCACGCGGAATCCGTCAGCGAAGGCGCGCTGAAAACGTATCAGGAGAATTTCACGGCGGAAGCAAATTATCGTCAGCTGATGGCGATTTACAGCAAGGCGATGCAGAAAAGCGGCGAAAGGAACGAACCATCATGCGGCTGATTGTGGCAGATGTACGGAGCACCAGCACGGACGGCATTGCCGCTGGGCATTATTTCACCGTCGCGCAGAATTATCTTGACCTGTTCGGCGCGGAAATGGATGTGCGCATTGCGGGCGGGCCGGTGTACGGCGACCGCTTCGGGGACAAGCTGATTCGTCTGCCGCATGATTACATCGTGGGCAGTTCGGCGGTGCGCAACAAACGCGCCGTGTTCCAGAACGTGCGCGCGCTGCTGCGGGAAGCGCAGGATGACGTGATTGTCCTCCAGTGCAGTGCCGTCGCAACAGCGTATCTGGGGCTTGCACTGTTCAAGAAGAAAGAAACGCGGGTCTACGCCATCCAGTACAGCGCCGACGGCGTCAATTCGGTGCTGAAACGGGGGCTGTATGCGCTGTGCAGGCGGAAAATCAGCGGCGTTATCTGCCCCAATGCAGCCATTGGCGCGGCGTATGGGCGGCCGATGTGCGTCGTATCCGATTACATCAGCACAGGAACGATGCAGCCGCCTGTGCCGTATGCGCAGAAGCGCTATGATTTCGGCATGGTCGGGCTGATTACGTCGGACAAGGGCGTTGTTGAGGCGGCAAAGCAGCTGCGGAACACGCCGTATCGGGTGCTGATTGCGGGTCGGGTGCAGGAAGCGCCGCTGGAGGCGGAGCTGCGGGCAGTCTGCGCGGGGGCGAAGAACATCGAGCTGCGGCTGGAATACCTGTCCGAAGCGGCGTATGACGAGGCGATTCGCCAATGCCGTTACTGCATCCTAAACTATTCGGAGAATTACTCCCTGCACAGCAGCGGCGTTGTATTCGATATTCTCTTCCGGGGCGTGCCGATTGTGGGCAGCCGCTGCGGAACACTGCAAATGGTGGAAGCAAACGAATTGGGCAAAACGGTATCCCGCATGGCGGATTTTGCGCCTGGAAAGCTGCTGGATGAAGCCGTGCATGACCGCTATGTGCGCAACATTGCGCGCTACTGCCAATCGCAGGCGCAGGAGCGGGAAAAGCTGCGGGATTTTCTGACGCGGGGCGCGGTGGAATAACCATGCCGCACAGCGCAAAGTGAAAGGAGGGGTTGAAGCGTGAAGGTCATGTGGATGGGGAATATTATCCTCCCTGCCATTGCGGAAAAAGAATCGCTTCCCCCGGTGTATATCGTGGGCTGGCTGGTCGGGCTGTCGCGGCGGCTGACGCAGCTGCCGGATGTGGCGCTGACGTATGTGTTTGACGCGCCAAAAGCGCTGACGGGCGAAGTGGACGGCTACCGCTATTACGGGCTTGTCAACCCCACACGCCCTACGCAGCGGTGCGGCGAAGCCTACACCCGGCAGCTGGAGGATATTCTGCGCAAAGAGCAGCCGGATGTCATTCACCTCTGGGGCACGGAAAATCAGCACACGCTGGCCATGGTTGATGCGGCGGAACACATGGGGATGCGCGAGCGGATTGTAATTTCCATTCAGGGGCTTCTGTCCATATACGCGGAGCATTATCGCGCTTATCTGCCGGAACACGTCTGCCACGGGCACACGCTGAAGGATTGGGTGAAGGGCAATATCGTCCGGCAGGAAGCAATCTACCGCCGCGTCGGGCAGTATGAACAGGAAGCCCTGCGCAGGGTGCAGCACGTTATCGGGCGCACCGACTGGGATGCTGCCTGCATGGCGGAGCTTGCCCCGCAGGCGGCCTATCATTTCAACAACGAAACGCTGCGGGACGAGTTCTACACCGGCGAATGGTCGCTGGACAGCTGCGAGCCGCACAGCATCTTCTGCAGTCAGGCGCATGTGCCGCTCAAGGGGCTGCATCTGCTATTGCAGGCGCTGGCGATTGTCCGCAAGCGCTATCCCGATGTCAAGCTCTATGTGGGACGCAAGGACTATGGACGCATTCCGCCGCTTGCGCGCAATGCCTATGAACGGTACATCCACCGTCTGCTGCGCGAAAACGACCTCTACGGTCATGTTGTTTTTACCGGAAGCCTGAATGCACAGCAAATGAAGGAGCGGTATCTAAAAAGTCAGGTGTTTGTGCTGCCGTCGAGCATTGAAAACTCCCCCAATTCGCTGGGCGAGGCGATGCTGCTTGGCGTACCGTGCATTGCGTCGGATGTCGGCGGCGTACGCTGCCTGATGACGCACGGCGTGGAAGGGCTGATTTATCCGGCAGACGACCCGCATTTGCTGGCATATGATATCTGCGAGATGTTCGCGCATCCGGAAAAAGCGGCGCAGATGGCGCGCGCCGGACGAGAACACGCTGGAAAAACGCATGATGCGCAGAAGAATCTGGAGATACTGCATCAGATTTATACGGAGATTGCACGATGAAAATCCGAATCACAAAGAACCATGTGGATGCACTCTGCGTGCTGATTGGCGTGCTGGGCATGGGCTCGCTGTATTTTCAGGTGCTGCGGATGCCGCTGATGGCAGCCATGCTGATTGCGTCGATTCTGCTGCTGACGCGGGCGCATCATCCGAAAATCAGCGCCCAGAATGTACGCCTGACGCTGCTGCTGACGGCGGCGCTGCTGCTGACGAGCTTCGTCAACCCGCAGAACGGCATCCACATCAACGATATTGTCATTTGGCTTTGCAACATCGGCTATGTGCTGGTTCTGCAAAGCTGCATCGGGTATCGGACATATATGCGGCTGTATACCAAAGTCATACTGGCAGAGGCGGCCATCAGCCTGATTTCCTTCGTCATCGGCGATTTGCTGTCGCTGCCGCTGCCGCTGCTGCACTACGAAGTTTCCAGCGTCAACGGATTTTATCTGACGCCTTATTTTACCTTAGGCTGGCTGAACATCCCGGTTTTCCACCGCAATGCGGGTATGTTCAACGAGCCGGGCAGCCACCAGATTTTCCTGAACTTCGCGCTGCTGTTCCTGATGAGCGACGAAACGCGCATGGGCATGAGCAAGAAGAAATACTGCTGGGCAATTGCGCTGCTGATCGTCACCATCCTCAGCACGCTGTCCACAACAGGCTTCATTTGTCTGGGCGTTGTGCTGCTGACGGTGGCATTCCGCAAAAAGGGCAGGAAAATGGCGCGCAGCATCAAGATGGCGGCGTTCATTGGGCTGATTCTGCTGTTTGTCATCGAGTCTGTCACGGGCGTGGTGGAAAGCAAGATTATCGGGCGAAATTCCGGCGGTTCGTTCTACACGCGGTGGAACGACACCTTCAGCGGCTTTGAAATCGGGCTGGAATCCCCCATTGCGGGACAGGGCGTTTTCTCGGAGCGAAAGGCGGAAATCCTGCTGAAACACAGGGTGCAGAATATTTCCAACGGCTTTGCCGCCTTCGTCATGGATACAGGGTTGATTCTCCCGGCAGTTTGGCTGTGGCTGACGTACCGCGGTATCCGCACCAAATTTGCCAAGGCGCGGCTGCTGTATGTGCTGGGCGTTTTCCTGCTGTATTTCCTGTGCATCAACACGGAGGGCGTTTTCCTGAACATACTGTTTCTGGGACTGCTGGGCAAGTGGCAGCCGGACGCGGAGGACACGCCTGATCAGCAGGCAAATGCGCGCAGCCAGAAGAAGCGCAGGTGGCGATGCACTGTGCCGCCGGAAAAACTGCGCCTGACGTTTAACCCGCAGCCGGAGGACGCGGCGCAGGAGCAGACAGGCGAAACAGGCGGAGAGGAATCATGAACACAGCATCAAGGAGCGAAAACACAGCACGCAACATCGGTGTAGGCGCAGTACGGCAGGTGGTTACGCTGCTGTTGGCTTTTGCCGTGCGAACGGTGTTTGTGCGCCGGCTGGGCGCGGATTATACGGGTGTCAACGGGCTGTACAGCAACATTCTGGCCATGCTGTCACTGGCGGAACTGGGCGTGGGCAACGTGCTGGTGTACAGCTTGTACGCACCGCTGCACCGGGGCGACACGGGCGAAATCCAGCACCTGCTGGGCTATTATCGTCGCATTTACCGCCTGATTGCGCTGGCGGTAGCGCTGCTGGGCGCGGCGGTAATCCCCTTCCTGCCGCTCATCATCAGCAGTGAGCTGCCGATGGCGCAGCTAATCGTCTACTATGTGCTGTACCTGGCGAACTCCGTGGCATCCTATCTGGTCATCTACAAAACGACGCTAATTCAGGCCGACCAGAAGGCATATTTGCAGAACATGGTTTCCGCCGCGGCGCTGGTGGTGCAGTATGCGGCGCAGATGGCGTGCCTGCTGATTTGGGGCAGCTATCTGGGCTATCTGCTGATTCAGATTGCCTGCACCCTCCTGCAGAATGCGGTGCTGAGCCATTTAGCGGACAAGATGTACCCCCTCCTGCGGGAAAAGCAGAAGCACGAGCCGATGCACCGCAAGCAGGAGCTGAACGACAACATCCGCTCCATGTTTCTCTACAAGCTGGCAACGATTCTTATCAACAACACGGACAACATCCTGATTTCCGTCATGCTGGGCACAGTGTTCGTCGGTTACTACTCCAACTACGCGTCGCTGACGACGTATGTGACGACGTTCGTTTCCATCGTGATTACCGGCATTTCCGCCAGCTTGGGAAATCTGAATGCCGAAAAGGATTCGGAAAAGTCGTACGCCATGTTCCGCAACCTGATTGTCCTCTTCGGGGCGATTACGGGCTTCTGTGTCGCCGCGTACGGCACGGTTGTGCAGGATTTCATCCCCATCTGGGTGGGCGAAGAATACCTGATGGACACAGGGACGGTAGCAGCGGTGCTGTTCACGTTCTACCTGAGCACCATCGTCACGCCTGTGTGGATGTACCGCGAAACGCTGGGGCTCTTCCATCAAATGAAGTATGTTATGTTTATGACGGCGCTGGTCAACATCCTGCTGTCCATCCTACTGGGGCACTTCTTCGGCGTGGCGGGCATCATCGGCGCAACAGGGCTGGCGCGGCTCTGCACCATCTTCTGGTATGAGCCGAAAGTGCTGTTCCATCGCACCTTCGGGCGCAGCGCTGCCGCGTATTTCAAGGCGCAGGGCGGCCTGCTGCTGCTCAACGGCGCGGTGATGGCGCTGTCGCTGCTGCTGTGCGCACGGATGGGGCATACGCTGATGTGGATGATCATCAAGGGCATCACCTGCGCGGCGGTGACGGCGCTCCTGTACACGCTGGCGCTGGGGCGGACGGCAGAATACCGCTGGATGCTTGAAAAAGGGCGGAGTTTCTTGCGCAAATGGAGGAAGAAGGCATGATCGATCAGGAAATGCAGCACTGCCGCAAAATTGTGCGTTTTGATCCCACTATCTCAACAGCGAATCAGGGAGATTTCATCATCCGCAACGCCTGCGAGCATGTGCTGCACGACTGCTTTCCTGTGCAGCTGTCCGTCGCCGTGCCGGTTCGGGACAGGCTGTCGAAAGTGTCGATGAAGCACGTCGGCAGTGCGGATTACGCATTTGTCTGCGGGACGAATCTGCTTTCCTCGGACATGCGCCGCCAAAGGATGTGGAATATCCGCCTGCGGGACGCGGTGATGATGCGCTGCGGCGATTTGCACAAGCGGGAGCTGCTGAATTTCCGCCTGATTCGTGAAAAATTTCAGCGCACGCATGTCATTTTGCTGGGCGCGGGGTGGTATCAATATCAGGATGAGCCGACAGGGTACACGAAGCGGATTCTAAAAACGCTGCTGGATGGGCAGTACCTGCACGCGGTGCGCGACGAATACACGCGCCAGCGCCTGCTGAAGCTGGGCATCACGAACGTGCTGAATACGGCGTGTCCGACAATGTGGGAGCTGACGGCCGACAAATGCGCGCAGATTCCGACGCACAAGGCGGAGCGCGTCGTGACAACGCTGACGGACTACCGCAGCAGCCCGGATCAGGATGAGCAGATGCTGACCATGCTGCAAAAGCACTATCGCGAGGTGTATGTGTGGCTGCAAGCAGTTGAGGACTACGCCTGCCTGCGCCAAATGGATGCGCGTGTGACGCAGAATTTGCACCTGATTCAGCCGAATCTGCGAGATTACACAGCGCTTTTGGCATCAGGCGGGATTGACTACGTTGGCACGCGGCTGCACGGCGGCATCCACGCAATGAATATGGGCTGCCGAAGCCTGATTCTGGCGGTAGACAACCGCGCAAGCGAAATCGCGAAGGACACGAATCTGCCCGTCCTGCCCCGCGGCGGGAATTTGGATGTGCTGGAGGAGCGAATCTGTTCCGCATGGGAGACGCAAATTGATTTGCCGACCACGGCAATTCGGCAATGGAAAAATCAGTTCCGCGAGACAGATGCAGAGAAAGTGCCTTGATTTTCATATAAAATGCGGCTTTCTGCGCGGTAAGTATTGACAGCCGACTTGTAATTTGTTACAATATAGCTGGAATTGGGAAAGGTGTTGCTATATCCACCGGAAGAACAGCGGCTCGCCGCGAAAAGGAAGGCGAAAAGCAGCAATACCTTCCATTGGCACAACCATACGTCGTGCCGGAAGATTGCACAGAACAAGGAGTGAGGACGATGAAGGACAAAAAGTGGATGCGAAAGGCATTGTCTTTCCTGCTGGCTGTATTCATGGTAACGGGCAGTATGGGAACAGTGCTGACGGCGGCTGCAGAAGAGCCGGAAACTCCGCCGACGGAAACGGTTGAGGTCGTGCCGACGGAAGCACCGGAAGCAACGGATGTTCCTAAGGTAACGGAAATCCCCGAAGTGACGGATGTTCCCGAAGCAACGGAAGCGCCCGAAGTGACGGATGTTCCTGAGGTAACAGAAATCCCCGAAGTGACGGATGTTCCTGAGGTAACGGAAATCCCCGAAGCGACGGATGTTCCTGAAACAACGGAAATCCCCGAAACGACGGATGTTCCTGAAACAACGGAAGCACCCGAAATCGTGGACGAAGCAGCCGTAGATTACAGCCGCTCCGTGCTGGATAACGAGTTCTTTAACTCCGGCTTTGCCGCGACGTTCAGCAGCGCACAGCTGTACCTGAATCCGACGGGCGATGAGCTGGTTGGCCGGGTAACCGGCGTAGTGTATGTGACGCATCGTCCGCAGAAGGGTCAGCTGAATGAACGGATTTCCGTCTGCGTGTATGACCAGACGGCTGGCGTTGCATATGGCTATCTGGCGGCGGATGCAGTGCATCCCGTGCCGGAAGAGGGCATTGAGAATCAACGTCACACCGGTGTTTTCGCGAGCGGCGTGGAAATGCCCAGTGCCCTGCTGGTACTTGCGGCTGCGACGGAAGAACCCGTGCCGACCCCTGCACCCACGCCCGTGCCGACGGAAGAGCCCGCTGTCGTGCCGACTGAGGAACCTGCTGTCATGCCGACCGAGGAACCCGTTGTTGAGCCGACCGAAGAGCCCGCTGTCGTGCCGACGGAGGAACCCGTTGTTGCGCCGACGGAAGAGCCCGCTGTTGAGCCAACCGAAGAGCCCGCTGTCGTGCCGACCGAGGAACCCGTTGTTGAGCCGACCAAAGAGCCCGCTGTCGTGCCGACTGAAGAGCCTGTTGTCGTGCCGACCGAAGAGCCCGCGTCGACCCCCGCGCCTACGGACGTGCCGGATGACCTCGAAAACATCGACCGCGCGGATGTGATTATTCCGGGCAAACCGACGTTCGAAATGGACAAGGCGACGGCGGAACTGGGCGAGAATATCACCTTCACCATCCACACGAAGAACGCCACCAAGATTTTGATGTACATTGACGGCAGCGTCAACCGCTACATCTACGACGTGCCCACCGACACGTCGACGCTTACCATGTCCTTCTCCTCGATGGGGAGCAACGGGGGCAAGCGCACCATCGCGTTCCAAGCCTACAATGGCAATACGCCCGGTGAAAAGTCCGCTGAACAAACGATTACGCTGACGAAGCCGTCTGTCAAGCCGCAGGTAACGGTAAAGAATATCGACAAGACGACCGTGGGTCTGGGCGAGAACATCACCTTCACCCTGAGCATCAAGAACGCCACGAAGGTGCTGATGTACATCGACGGCAGCGTCAACCGCCGCTTCGAGGACATCACCCCCGATATGACGGAATACACCTTCACCATGTCGTTCTCGTCGCTGGGAAGCAATGGGGGCAAGCGCGCCATTGCGTTCCAAGCCTATAACGGCACGACGGCGGGTGAAAAGACCTCCGAACGTGTTGTGACTGTCGCAAACGAAAGCCCGAACAAGCCGACCGTGACCAGCTGGAGTTTGGACAAATCCACGGTTGATTTGAACGAAACCATCACCTTCACCATCAACACCAAGAACGCAACGAAGATGCGTGTCTACATTGATGGCAAGCTGAACCGCTACATCTACGACGTGAAGGACGGCGCAACGACGTTCCAGATGTCCTTCTCGACGCTCGGTTCAAACGGCGGCGTGCGCACGGTGGCGTTCCAGCCCTACAATGGCAACACGCCCGGCGCTATGTCCGACACCAAGACGATTACCATCAGCGTGGCGAACAAGCCGCGGGTTGAGCTGCTGAAAATCAGCAATCCGAACGCGACGCTGGGCGAAAATATCACCTTCACCCTGCGCATCAAGAACGCCACGAAGGTGCTGATGTACATCGACGGCAGTGTCAACCGCCGCTTCGAGAACATCACCCCTGATATTACGGAATACACCTTCACCATGGCGTTCTCTTCGCTGGGGAACAACGGGGGCAAGCGTACCATTGCGTTCCAAGCCTACAACGGCGCAGTCGGCGGCGACAAGACCACCGCAACCACCATTTCCCTGACGAGCGGTTCGTCTGCTGCCCCCGTGATTGCGAATGTCAAGATTGACAAGACGACCGCGGTGCTGGGCGAGCAGATTAAATTCACTGTTTATCTGGACAACGCGACGAAGCTGCTGATGTATGTCGATGGGCAGGTGAACCGCCGCTTTGAGGACGTAACGACCAGCATGTCGAAGTACGAGTTCACGATGTCGTTCTCGTCGCTGGGGAATAATGGCGGCGTCCGTACGATTCAGTTCCAGCCTTACAACGGCACGACGGCGGGCGAAAAGTTTAAGGCGTACACGATTACACTGACGACGACCGTGGTCAACAAGCCGGAAGTCGTCAACTTCACCATGAATCCCAGCCGCGTGAAGCTGAATGTGCCGGTGACGTTCACGGTCAACACCAAGAACGCGACGAAGGTCGTCCTGTATGTGGACGGCAAGGCAAATACCAGCTATCCGACGACTGGCGATGTGACGGTTATCGAGCGTGCTTTCGCCTCTCTGGGCAGCGGCAACGGTGTCCGCACGATTCAGTTCAAGCCCTACTACGGAACGACCGCTGGCGAACTTTCCCCGGCGCAGTCCCTGACGCTGTATGTGACTGACGATCCGCTGACTGTGACCGTTCCTGCCGCGAAGCAGGGCGAGGACCTGACGGTGACGTGGACGGCTGCTGGCGGCGCAACGAAGTATCAGCTGCTGCTGACCACGCCGGATGGCACGGCTGCGCTGCTGGGCGAAACGGCGGCGCTGAACTACACGGTGCCGGGTCTGAAGCTGCTGCAGCCGGGCGACTACACCATCACGATTAAGGCGCTGTCCGGCAATACGGAGCTCGAATCTGTCAACAAGGCATTCACCGTGACAGGCGACTTCGTGTTCGCGGTTCGTGACGACTCGACGGGCATTGTGGTCGTCAAGTACAACGGCACGGCATCGACGCTGACCGTTCCGAACACGGTGGCGGGTCTGCCGGTGGTGGAAATCGGCGCGCAGGCGTTTGAGGGCAACACGAAGCTCAAGAGCGTAACCCTGCCCGCGACGATTGAAATCATTGGCCGCCGCGCATTCGCGGAATGCAAGAACCTGCTGGAAGTCAAGTAAGGGTTCATTGGGATTACGAAAGCCGGGGATTGCTGGAAAAGCAGTCCCCGGCTGTTTTGCTGCGAAAAAAACATACTTGCGATTGACGTTTCCCTGCCTATCTGCTATCATAAGATAAGCGCCCGCTATATGCCGCACACAAAAGGAGGTATGCCCTATGGAGCAGCTTGAAGTTCTGACCGAAGTGCAGGATTTGCGGAAGGTTTGGCCGCATGAAGCACTGGATTTTACGCCGTGGCTGGCGAAGGATGAGAACATCGCGATTCTGGGCAATGAAATCGGCATGGAAATTGCAGTCGACGGAACAGAATCTGCTGTGGGCGATTTCAGCGTGGATATTATCGCGACCGATATTGCAACGGGGCAGAAGGTTATCATCGAAAACCAGCTGGAGGATACCAACCACGACCATCTGGGCAAGCTCATCACTTACGCCGCCGGAAAAGATGCGCAGACGATTATCTGGGTGGTAAAGCACGCACGCGAGGAACACCGTGCGGCGATTGAGTGGCTGAATAACCACACGGATGATGACATCGGCTTCTTCCTGTGCGAAATCCACCTGTATAAAGTCGGCAGCTCCAATCCTGCGGTGAAGTTCAGCGTGATTGAGAAGCCGAATGACTGGATTAAGAGCGTCAAGAAAAATCAGCAGCAGACAGAAAGCCAGCTGTTCCGCTTGGATTACTGGACAGCCTTCAATGAATATGCGTATGCAAACGCGCAGTTCGCAAGGCAATTTGGCAAGCGAAAAGCATCAAACAAAATGTGGATGCACCTGAGCATTGGCTCATCTGTTTATGATATTTGCTTACGCGCGGTTAAAACAGAAAATCTGCTTGTTGTTGAACTGTATATTCGCGGCGACAAGGATCTTTATCATCAGTTATTTGAAAAACAGAATGCCATTGAGCAGGAATTGGGCGTTACGCTTGACTGGCGGGAACTTCCAGAAAAGAAAGCAAGCCGCATTATGCTGACACGACAGGTCGATTTTGACAATCGCAGCGCGTGGAATGCACAGTTTGACTGGATGATGGAGATGTCACTGAAATTCAAGAAAGTATTCAAGAAGTACCTATAATATGAAAATGCCCCCGGAAGCCATGCCTCCGGGGGCATTTTTCAATTTTCCTGCGTTATCTGCTTGCCCTTTTTCCCTTCTCCTTTTTCCACAATTCTTCCACCGAAAACTCCGCATGGCAGTTCGGGCAGGAAAAATACGGATTGCGGAAGTCAACTGTGCCAATCATCCTGCCGTCTTCCGTGGAAAAATCGTAGTTCTTCGCTTCTTCGGAACGGGAGTTCACCAAATGATGCGCCGTTTCCACTGTGAGTGCTGCCTTGCAGTGCGGGCAGAAATGCTTCTTCATGAACACAAAGATAGGATGCGTGACGGTGTACTTGATATTTTTCATCAGGACAGTCTCCTTCCCCCTTGATTGTAGCAAAAGCAGCAGATTTTCGCAAGCCTCTCTATTCCCCCTGAAATAATAACGCCAAAATCCCCCGGAAGCCCATACTTCCGGGGGACAAACTATCTTATTCCGCCTTTGCGCTCTCTCTTGTATAATTCAGCAGTCCGCCATAGAGGATGCAGCCCTGCTGGCGCGCGGTCAGGGGCATCAGGACAACATAGTCCTCATCCTTCGTGTCATTATGCAGCACAAACGTGTCGCTGCCGCTTTCCACCGTCTCGCGGACGTGCGGCAGGCTCAGCGTGTCGCCCTGCGCGATGCGGTCGTAATCCGCCTCATTCTGGAACGTCAGCGGAAGAATGCCGTTGTTGATGAGGTTCGCCTGATGAATGCGGGCGAACGACTTGGCGACGACGGCGCGGATGCCCAGATACAGCGGGACAAGCGCGGCGTGTTCGCGGCTCGACCCTTGCCCGTAGTTCATGCCCGCAACGAGAATGCCGCCGCCTTCCTTCTTCGCGCGCGCCGGGAACGTCGCGTCCACGGGCGTCAGGCAGAAGTCCGACAAGTACGGCACGTTCGAGCGGAACGGAAGGAGCTTTGCGTCCGACGGCGCAATGTGGTCGGTGGTGATGTTGTCCTCCATCTTCAGCAGCACCTTGCCGGAAATGGCATCCGCCAGCGGCTTGCCCAGCGGGAAGGGCTGAATGTTCGGGCCGCGGACGACCTCCACCGTGTCCTCTTCGCCCGGCGCGACCGGGGGAATGACCAGATTGTCGTTGACGGTGTACGTCTCCGGCATCGGGATGTCGAGGTCAATGTCAAGGCAGCGCGGATCCGTCAGCACGCCAGTCAGCGCCGTGACAGCCGCCGTCTCGCAGGAGACAAGGTAAATGCCGGCGGATTTGGTTCCGCTGCGGCCGTAGAAATTGCGGTTGTTCGTGCGAACGGAGACAGCGTTCGTGCGCGGCGACTGCCCCATGCCGATGCACGGCCCGCAAGCGGATTCCAGAATGCGCGCGCCCGCCGCAATCATGTCTGCCAAAGCGCCGTTGCGCGCCAGCATCGTCAGCACCTGCTTCGATCCGGGGCCGATGACAAGGCTCACGTCCGGGTGCACAGTCTTGCCCTTCAAAATCCGGGCGACGCGCATCATGTCAGTATAGGAAGAGTTCGTGCAGGAACCGATAAACACCTGGTCGACCTTAATCGGGCCGCACTGCTTGACGGTTTCCACGATGTCAGGCATATGGGGCTTCGCGACGAGCGGCTCAAGCGCGGTCAAATCAATGTCGAGGATTTCGTCATACGCCGCATCTGGGTCTGCGGACAGCGGCACGAAGTCCTGCTCACGCTGCTGCGCTTTGAGGAACGCATGGGTCACTTCATCCGACGGGAAGATGGAGGTCGTTGCGCCGAGTTCCGCGCCCATGTTCGTAATCGTCGCACGCTCCGGGACACTCAACGTTTTCACGCCGTCGCCGATGTACTCCATCACCTTGCCGACACCGCCCTTGACGGTCAGCCGGCGCAGGATTTCCAGAATAATGTCCTTCGCCGCAACGCCGTAGGACAGCTTGCCATGCAGGCGCACGCCGACGACACGCGGGCACGCCAGATAATACGCGCCGCCGCCCATCGCGACCGCAACGTCCAGTCCGCCCGCGCCGATGGCAAGCATCCCAATGCCGCCACCCGTGGGCGTATGGCTGTCCGAGCCGAGCAGCGTGTAGCCCGGCACGCCGAAGCGCTCCAGCTGCACCTGATGGCAGATGCCGTTGCCGGGCTTGGAGCAGTAAATGCCATGCTTTTTCGTCACCGTTTGGATGTAATAGTGGTCATCCGCGTTTTCAAAGCCAGTTTGCAGCATGTTATGGTCAATGTACGCCACGGACTTCTTTGTCTTGACGCGCTTGACGCCCATCGCCTCGAATTGCAGGTACGCCATCGTGCCGGTGGAATCCTGCGTCAGCGTCTGGTCAATGCGGATGGAGATTTCCGAGCCGGGAATCAGTTCACCGCTGAGCAGGTGCGCGGACAGGATTTTCTGGGTCAGATTCATCGCCATGAGGAAAGGACTCCTTTCATAATATGCACAATGCCCAAACGGGCAGAAACAGCCGAATGAACAGCTTCATGATACAGGATTCGGCGCGGTGCGTCAATGCTTTGGGGCGGAAAGAACACAAAAAGCGCAGGCTATGAAAAACTCGCCGGATGTTTTAGACATACAGCCTCTTGACAACAAAGCTCCTATATGGTATTATTTGAAGTAAACTACTATATAGGAGCATTTGCATGAAAATGAACGGCGGATTTCTTGTTACCAAAATAAAACAGCTTGGAGACCGAATCTTTGAGAAGATTCTCAGCGAAAAGAATATTGATGCGTTCAATGGCGCCCAGGGGCGCATTCTTTATGTGCTGTGGCAGGAGGATGGAATCTCGATCAGGTCGCTCTCGATGAAATGCGGATTAGCGATAACATCTCTTACGACGATGCTGGAAAGAATGGAACATC
>ENA-OZAL01000115-OZAL01000115.1-human-gut-metagenome-genome-assembly--contig:-NODE-115-length-17006-cov-6.833048_pt1 | contig 17006 bp, 18 predicted proteins | sample MGYA00244206_ERZ653496 | MGnify/ENA primary metagenome ERZ653496 (study PRJEB26926, sample SAMN06165085) | human gut metagenome | biome: ENVO:00009003; feature: ENVO:2100002; material: ENVO:00002003...
CGCAGATGAAGGCCACGGGCGAGGTGATGTCGGTGGGCCGCACGATGGAGGAGAGCCTGCTCAAAGCGGTGCGCTCGCTCGAGACGGGCGTCTGCCACATCTACCACAAGAAATTCGACAACTGGTCGAACGACGACCTGCTGGCCTATATCAAGGAGGGCACCGACGACCGGCTTTACGCCATCGCGCAGCTGATCCGCAACGGCGTCGACCTGGCGCTCATCTACAACAACACCAAGATCGACATGTTCTTCCTGGAGAAGTTCAAGAACATCGTCGAGTTCGAAAACGTCGTCCGCGCACACCCGATGGACGTCGAGACGCTCCGCGCTGCCAAGCGCATGGGTTTCAGCGACAAGTACATCGGTCAGCTGTGGGGCCTTTCGCAGAACGAAATGTACCGTCTGCGCGAGAAGAACAACGTCTTCCCGGTCTACAAGATGATCGACACCTGCGCCAGCGAATTCGCCTCCTACGTGCCCTATTTCTACTCGACCTACGAGGAAGAAAACGAGTCGATCGTCAGCGGGAAAGAGAAGATCATCGTGCTCGGTTCCGGCCCGATCCGCATCGGCCAGGGCGTCGAATTCGACTACTCGACCGTGCACGCCATCTGGTCGATCCGTGCGGCGGGCTACGAGGCCATCATCATCAACAACAACCCCGAGACGGTCTCCACCGACTACACGACCGCCGATAAGCTGTATTTCGAGCCCCTCACGCCCGAGGACGTCATGAACATCCTGCACGAGGAGCAGGCCGATCAGGTGATCGCCAGCCTCGGCGGCCAGACGGCCATCAATCTGGCGCAGCCGCTCATGACGCGCGGCGTGCAGATCATCGGCACGGACTGCGCCGCGATCGAGCGCGCGGAGAACCGCGACTGCTTTGAAAAGCTGCTGCTCGAGCTGAACATCCCGCAGCCGATGGGCGCGGCGGTGACGAATCTGGACGACGGTCTCAAGGCGGCGCACACGGTGGGCTATCCGGTGCTGGTGCGCCCGTCGTTCGTGCTGGGCGGCCGTGCCATGGAGATCGTGGCCGACGACGAGATGCTGCGCCACTATCTGCAGAATGCCGTGCGCACCGGCGAGGGCAAGCCCGTGCTGGTCGACAAGTACATCTCCGGCCGCGAGGTCGAGGTCGACGCCATCTGCGACGGCAGAGACGTGTTCGTGCCCGGCATCATGGAGCTGGTCGAGCGCACCGGTGTCCACTCCGGCGACTCCATCAGCGTCTACCCGCCGTTTTCCATCTCCGACAAGGTCAAGGGCACGATCCTGACCTATGCCAAGAAGCTCGGTCTGGGCATCGGCATCGTCGGACTGTATAACATCCAGTTCATCGTCGATAAGAGCGACCATGTCTACATTATCGAGGTCAACCCCCGCTCGTCGCGCACGGTGCCGTTTTTGTCGAAGGCCACGGGCTATCAGCTCGCGGACATCGCCACCAACGTCATCCTCGGCACGAGCCTCAAGGAGCAGGGCATCTTCGACCTGTATCCGCCGGAGAAAGAGCGCTGCTATGTCAAGGCGCCGGTGTTCTCCTTCGCCAAGCTCCACGGGCTGGACGCTTACCTCTCCCCGGAGATGAAGTCCACGGGCGAGGCCATCGGCTATGACAGGAAGCTCTCGCGCGCCATGTACAAGGCGCTGCAGGCCTCCGGCATGAACGTGCAGAACTACGGTACCGTGTTCGTGACGCTGGCCGATGAGGACAAGCCCGAGGGCCTGCCGCTCGTGCGCCGGTTCTATGAGATGGGCTTTAACATCGAGGCGACCGCCGGCACGGCTGCCTACCTCAAGTCCTTCGGCATCCGCACGCGCGTGCGCGGCAAGATCAGCGACGGCAGCCACGAGATCCTCGATTCCATCCGCAGCGGCTACGTCAGCTACATCATCAACACCCGCTCCATCCATTCGAGCGTCCACGCGCAGGACGGCGCCGCGATCCGGCGCTGCGCGGTGGAAAACGGCGTGACCGTCTTTACCTCGCTCGATACGGTGCGCGTACTGCTCGACGTGCTCGAGGAGACGACGCTGGCCGTGTCCACGATCCACGCGGAGTAAGCCGTGCAGCAGAGAGTTTTCACCATTGCGGAAAACGCGCCCGTCGCCCGTGACACCTACCGTCTGCGTCTCACGGGGGACACCGCCGCGATCACCGCGCCGGGGCAGTTTGCGGACATCCGGCTCGCCGGACGCTTTCTGCGCCGCCCCGTGTCGGTGTGCAGCTGGAGTGACGGCGCGCTGACGCTGTATTATAAAGTGGCGGGCGCAGGCACGGCGCAGCTGAGCACGCTGGCGCCGGGCGCGGAGCTGGATCTGCTGGTCGGTCTCGGCAACGGCTTTGACACCGCACCCGCCGGTGCGCGGCCGCTGCTGGTCGGCGGCGGTGTGGGCGCGTCCCCGCTGTACGGTCTGGCGCAGCAGCTCGTGGCCGAGGGGCGCAGCCCGCTGGCTGTGCTCGGCTTTCGCACGGCGGCAGAGGTGCTGCTTGCCGATGCGTTTTGTGCGCTCGGCATCCCCGTCACGGTCGTGACCGAGGACGGCACGCGCGGCGCGCGCGGCTTCGTGACCGAGGCGCTGCCCGAGGGCGGCACCTATGTGTATGCCTGCGGGCCGATGCCCATGCTGCAGGCGCTGTGCAGCGCGACGCCGCTCGACGGTCAGCTGAGCCTCGAGGCGCGCATGGGCTGCGGCTTCGGCGCGTGCATGGGCTGCACCTGCGAAACGACGCACGGCAGCAAGCGCGTCTGCAAGGACGGGCCCGTGTTCACAAAGGAGGAGATCGTATGGCCGCAACAGCCGTAACGCTCTGCGGGATCGAGCTCGAAAACCCCATCATCCCGGCCAGCGGCACGTTTGGCTACGGGCAGGAGTTTGCGCAGCTGTATGACATCAATATGCTCGGCACGTTCTCCTTCAAGGGGACGACGCGCGCGCCGCGCTTCGGCAACCCCACGCCGCGCATCGCCGAGTATGCCGGCGGAATGCTCAACGCGGTGGGGCTGCAGAACCCCGGCGTGGACGCGGTCATCGCGCACGAGCTGCCGGAGCTGAAAAAGGTGTTTCACAAGCCGGTCATGGCGAATGTGAGCGGCTTCAGCGTGGAAGAATATGCCGAGGTCTGCGCCAGGCTTGACGCGCAGCCGCAGGTCGGCTGGCTGGAGGTCAACATTTCCTGCCCGAACGTCCACGGCGGCGGCGCTGCCTTCGGCGCGGAGCCGTCGGCCGCGGCAGAGGTGACGCGCGCGGTGCGCGCCGTGACGAAAAAGCCGATCATCCTCAAGCTCTCGCCGACGGCGGCAGACATCGCCGCCGTTGCCAGGGCCTGCGAGGACGCGGGCGCGGACGGCGTGAGCCTCATCAACACCCTGCCGGGTATGCGCATCGACCTTGCGCGCCGCCGCCCGCTGCTGGCCAACCGGACCGGCGGCATGTCCGGCCCCGGTATGTTCCCGCTGGCCGTGCGCATGGTCTATCAGGTGTATGAGGCGGTGCGCATCCCCATCGTGGGCATGGGCGGCGTGACGAACGCGCAGGACGTTCTGGAGCTGATGCTCGCGGGCGCGACGGCGGTCGGTGTGGGCGCGGCAAACCTGGTCGAGCCGTATGCCTGCAAGCACATTATTGAAACTCTGCCGGACGCGATGGCGCGCTTCGGCATCGACGATCTCAGAGACATCATAGGAGGAGCACATCATGGGTAAGGACGTTATCATCGCGCTGGATTTTGACAGCCGGGAAAAGACGCTCGCGTTTCTCGACCGCTTTCAGGATGAGAAGCCGTTTGTGAAGATCGGCATGGAGCTGTTTTATGCCGAAGGGCCGGACATCGTGCGCCAGATCCGCGCGCGCGGCCACAAGATCTTTCTCGACCTCAAGCTGCACGACATTCCGAACACGGTCAAAAAGGCGATGGCCGCGCTCTCGGCGCTGGATGTGGATATCGTGAATCTGCACGCCGCCGGCACGAAGGCCATGATGCGCGCCGCACTCGAGGGACTGACCCGGCCGGACGGCACGCGCCCGCTGCTCATCGCCGTGACGCAGCTGACCTCCACGGATCAGGAGCGCATGGACCGGGAGCTGCTTATCCACGCGCCCATCGACGAGGTCGTGCTGCACTATGCGCGCAATGCGCGCGATGCCGGTCTTGACGGCGTGGTCTGCTCCCCGCTGGAGGCGGGCAGCATCCATGCGCGCTGCGGCGCGGATTTTCTGACCGTGACGCCCGGCGTGCGCTTTGCCGACGGGGAGAGCGGCGACCAGAAGCGCGTCACGACGCCGGAGCGCGCCCGGGAGCTGGGCTCGGAGATGTGTATAAGAGACAGATCGTCGTCGGTCGCCCGATCACGCAGGCGGACGATCCCGTCGCCGCCTATCGCCGGTGCGTGGCCGCGTTCGTCGGCTGAGCGCCGGATCAGAGATTTTTTCAACAGGAGGAACTGCTATGGATATCAAACACGAAGTTGCGCGCAGCCTGCTCTCGATCGAGGCGGTGTTTCTGCGCCCGCAGGAGCCGTTCACGTGGGCCAGCGGCATCAAGAGCCCCATCTACTGCGACAACCGCCTCATCCTGACCGCGCCCGAGGTGCGTGATCTGGTCGAGCGCGCCATCGCCGAGACGGTCAGGCGCGAGTATCCGCAGGCGCAGGTGCTCATGGGCACGGCCACGGCCGGCATCGCCCACGCCGCCATCGCCGCGCATCTGCTCGGTCTGCCGATGGGCTATGTCCGCTCGAGCAGCAAGGATCACGGCCGCCAGAACCGCATCGAGGGCAAGCTCGTCCCAGGGCAGAAGGTCGTGGTCGTCGAGGATCTGATCTCCACCGGCGGCAGCGTGCTCGACGCGGTGGACGCGCTGCGTGAAGCCGGCGCGGAGGTGCTCGGCGTCGTGAGCATCTTCACCTACGGCATGAAAAAGGGCGTGGAGCGGCTCGCCGCCGCGCAGGTCAGAAACGTGAGCCTCACGGATCTGGACACCGTCGCCAGCACGGGTGCACAGGAGGGCTACATCACCGAGGCCGACGTCGCGCGGCTGCTGGCCTTCCGCGAAAACCCCTCCGACGAGAGCTGGATCCGGGCAGAAAGTCAGGTGTGATATGAAGCATCTGATCGACATTATGCAGTTGACCCCGCAGGAGATCATGGAGCTCATCGACACCGCCTGCGCGATCATGGAGCACCCCGAGCAATATGCCCACAAGTGCGACGGGAAGATCCTCGCAACGCTGTTTTTCGAGCCGTCCACGCGCACGCGCCTGAGCTTTGAGAGCGCGATGCTCTCGCTCGGCGGCAAGGTGCTCGGCGTCGCCTCGGCGGAGAGCTCGTCCGCCTCCAAGGGCGAGACCGTCGCGGACACCGTGCGCGTCGTCAGCTGCTACAGCGACATCATCGCCATGCGCCATCCCAAGGAGGGCGCGCCGCTGGTCGCGTCCATGCACGCGCAGGTCCCGGTCATCAACGCGGGCGACGGCGGTCACAACCACCCCACGCAGACGCTGGCCGACCTCATGACCATCTACCGCGAAAAGGGGCGGCTGGACGATCTGACGATCGGTCTGTGCGGCGACCTGAAGTTCGGCCGCACGGTGCACTCGCTCGTCGCCGCCATGAGCCGCTGCACGGGCATCCGCTTCGTGCTCATCTCCCCGGAGGAGCTCAAGCTCCCGCGCTACGTGAAGGACGAGTATCTCAAAAAGCCCGGCGTCCCCTACACGCAGTCCACGTCGCTCGAGGCCGTGATGCCGGAGCTGGACGTGCTGTATATGACCCGCGTGCAGCGCGAGCGCTTTTTCAACGAGGAGGACTACCTGCGCCTGCGCGACAGCTATATCCTCACGCCGGATAAGCTCGAGACCGCCAAGCCCGACATGAGCATCCTGCACCCGCTGCCGCGCGTCAACGAGATCGCCGCCGCCGTGGACAACGATCCGCGCGCCTGCTATTTCAAGCAGGTGAAAAACGGCCGCTATATCCGCATGGCACTCATGCTCAAGCTGCTGGGCATCGACTGACGGGAGGAGAAACGTTATGCTTATTGATTCAATTCAAAACGGGATCGTCATCGACCACATCACGGCCGGCAAGGCCATGGAGCTCTACCAGATCCTCGGCCTGGACAAGCTCGCCTGCACCGTTGCCATCCTCAAAAATGTCGTGAGCGGCAAGTTCGGACGCAAGGACATTATCAAGATCGACGGCGAGATGGAGCTCGACTGGGATCTGATCGGCTACGTCGATCCGAGCATCACGGTCAACATCATCCGCGGCGGCGAGCTGCAGGAAAAGCGCACGCTCAAGCTGCCCGAGCGCATCCGCGGTGTGCTGCGGTGCAAGAATCCGCGCTGCATCACCTCGACCGAGCGCGAGCTGCCGCAGGAGTTCGTGCTGACGGATCGGGAGCGGCGCGTCTACCGCTGCCTGTACTGCGAGACCGAGGCGGGAAAATGATCTCCCCGCCAATCTGAAAAATCAAGCGGCGCGTCCGAAACCGGACGCGCCGCTTGTGCTTTTTTCAAAAAGGAGACCTTTTTCTTTCGTTGCTCCGGCGGAAACGCTGCGAGGCTTTCCAGCGCATGGAAGCTTGCGCCGCTTGTGCTTGCCGTCAGGCAAGCAGCCGGATGCCTTTGGTCATCAGGCTCAGCCCGAGGGCGACGATGAGGATCGTGCTGCCCTTGAGCAGATATTTGTTGTACCGCTTCGGGAGAAACGTCCCGAGCAGGCCGAACAGCAGCATGAAGACGCACGTGCCCGCGCCGAAGGCGAGCATGCTCACAGCGCCGCTTGCCCACGATCCGGACGAGGCGGCGAAGATCCACATCGACGACAGCGCGCCGCATGGCATCAGACCGGTCAGCAGCCCGACGGCGAACGCCTTGCCCCGGAAGCGGCAGGGCCTGGTCAGCTCGGGGCTGATCCGGCGCAGAAACGGCACGCCCCACATCCTGAGCCCGATGAGCACCACGAGCAGCCCGCTGACGGTCAGGAGCATACTCCTGACCTGCAGATCGTAGCTGATGTATTTTCCGAGCGCGCCGAAAACGGCGCCCATCAGCGTGTAGCTCAGCAGGCGGCCGCCGTTATAGAGCAGCGCGTTGCCCTGCGCGAGCAGGATGCCGCCGCACATGCCGATGCAGTGCACGCCCGTGAGCAGGCCGATGACAAAGAGCGCACCGAAGCCGACGCCGCGCTCCGCGCTCGGCGTCCGGACGAGCCCGGTCAAGGCGGGGACGGCAAAATACAGGCACACGACGAGCACGAGCGCGATCGCGTCGGCGCGCCGCCCGCTGCGGCCGTCGCCGACGGGGTAGCCGGTCTCGGCGAGGATGCGCCCGATGTCGTCCGCGGAGAGGATGTCCGGGTCAAAGTCCGCCGTGACGGTGCTCTTGCGGTAGCTGGCCGTACAGGAGAGGATGCCGCGCGTGTGCAGCAGCCTGTGTGCGATCTCGTCCTCGCACTGCGGGCAGATCATACCGTCGACCTTGCGGTCAAATCGTTCGTGGCTCATATTTTTTCAACCTCAATGCGTTTAATAATACGCCGTTGGAGCTCAGCGCCATCGCGGCCGCGGCAATGGAGGGGTTGATGATGCCGGACGCCGCGAGCGGGATGCAGATGACGTTGTAGACGGCCGCCCAGATCAGATTCTGGCGCACGTTTTTCATGGTCGCGGCGGAGATGCCGAACACTGTCTGCACGCTTTGCATGCTGCTGCTGACGATCATCACGTCCGCCGTCGAAATGGCGATGTCCGCGCCGCAGCCGAGCGCGACGCCGATGTCCGCGCACGCCAGCGCCGGGGAGTCGTTGATGCCGTCACCGACGAAGCACACGTGCTTTCCGCGCGCCTGCAGCGCCTTGACCGCGTCCGATTTGTCGGCGGGCCTGACCTCGCAGAGCACGTTTTCGATGCCCAGCATCCCGGCGATCCGCTCGGCCTTCTCCCGCTTGTCGCCGCTGATCATCCACAGCTCCATACCGCGGTCCCTGAGCGCGCGGACAGCCTCGGCAGCGCCCGGGCGCAGCTGCTCGGCGCCGTCGGTGAGGCCGAGCGTCAGTGTGCCGGTTTTGTCGAACACGACGGTGTCGGTCTTGCAGGCCGTCTCCAGCTGCTCGCCGCCGCGAAACAGCACGCCGAGCTCCGCCGCGCGGCCGGAGCCGGTCATGATCGAGGTCGGCGTGGCCAGCCCCAGCGCGCAGGGACAGGCGATCACGAGCGTGGAGCAGACGCAGTTGAGCGCCGAGCGCAGATCTCCGGCGTCGAGCACGAAGTAGCGCAGGCAGAAGATGCCGGCCGCGACCAGAATGACCACGGGCACGAACACGGTCGCGATCTTGTCGGCCAGCCGCGCGACGGGGGCTTTTTCCGACTGCGCTGCGCTGACGATGGCGATGATCTGCGCAAGCACGGTCTGCTCGCAAACGGCTGCGCATGAGAGCGTCACATCGCCCTCCCGGCAGAGCGTGCCGCAGTACATGTGCGCGCCCGCGCTCTTCGGGATCTGCTCGCTCTCTCCTGTGAGCATGGATTCGTCGACCGTGCACGACCCGCTCAGCACGGCGCCGTCGATCGGCACGCGCTCACTGCTGCGGACCTGCACAATATCGTCGGGCGTCAGCGTGCGGACCTCAACGGTCTGCACCGTGCCGCCGCGCAGCACGTTCGCCGTCTCCGGCTGAAGGCGGATCAGCTTCCGGATCGCTTCCGAGGCTTCATAGCGCGAGGTGCACTCCATATACTTGCCGAACAGGATCAGCGACAGCAGCACACCCTCGGAGAGGAAGTACAGCTTCACGTCGTGGTGCACGGTCAGTGCGATGCAGGCGCTGTGCAGATAGATCACGGTCGTCGACACGGCGACCAGAAAGTCCATGCCGAGCACGCCCTGCCGCAGCGCCTTGTACGCGCCCTTGTAGAAATATGTGCCCGGCCAGAACTGGAGCACGGACGCGATCGCAAGCTGAGCCAGCGGGTGCAGATTCCAAAACAGGGGCATCGTCAGAAGGACGCTGATGCAGAGCGTCCTTAACAGCCGCAGCCGGCCGCCGATCTCACTCTCGGCGTCGCCGCAGGCGGGACACGAGACGGAGATGTCACTTGGCTGCATCGTGTTTCAGTTTCAGATACTGCCGGAAGCACACCCACGAGCACGGCAGGCAGCACACCGGGATGTGGAACAGCAGCACCCAGCTCAGCCAGTCCACGCCCTGATAGAACACGCCGTTATACGTGACGCCCTTGATCAGCGCAAAGTACGAGTAGTTCCACACGCCCCAGTTGCCCGTGAACGAGCCGCAGAGGTGCAGGATGAGAAATGACGCCGTCGTGAACACACCGGCGACCGCGCCCACCAGCGTCGCGGACGGGCGGCCGCTCCTGGCCAGAAACAGCGTCACGACCGGCAGCACGTATACCGTGAGGTTCAGCACCCAGAGCGAGAGCGGGATGGAGTAGCCCCAGTTGAGCGCCTGACGGATGTGATCCCCGTCGTGGATCAGTACGGCGACAATCATGACGATCGCGCAGGTTGTGACGGTTTTGATAACGGCTGCGTCGAGCTTGCTGTCGAGCAGCTTCACCGTTTTTTCTTGAGCTTCCGACATAGTGATCCTCCTAAGCAAAAATTACCGCGAGGCCAATATTGACCAGTTGGTAATTCTAAAGTAGCACGGAGAAAATGGAATGTCAAGGTTTTATCTACCGTTTGGTAAGAAAAATGCGCCGCCGCGCCGCCACCGGCAAAAGGCTGCGAGGTTCTTTGAAAAATTTCCCCGTCCCGGCGGACAAGCGTCCGCCGGGACGGGGCATAGATGCACGGAAGCGGTTGCAGGGCATTCGCGTCGTATTGTGAAATGCGCTGTACAGGGCGAAAAACCGCTCTGCATCCCGCCGGGATTTGAGCCGGATACCCAGCTTTTCCAGCGTCCCAAAAGCATCCGGCAGCTGGGAGACAGCCGAACGGATATCGAACAGCAAAGGCAGCATGGGGAACATATAGCAGAAAAAATCCGGTATAAGTTCCCTACAGAACTGAATACAACCCGATTCGACCGTTCGTTGAAAAAGTGGACGGTCTTTCTTTTTGTCAACGTTCACTTCCGTTGAGAACTTGGCTAAAATATGTTCAGCTTCTCAATTGAAATGCTACATAGCCGCCGGTGCTTCCCTCATCGGCGGTTATGCCCATCTCTACTACAGATCCCAAATATCCTCGGCGCAGGCGATGGAGACAGGGCTTGCTCTGCCGGAGGGCGGCAGCTTTGAAAGCAACCGGAAAGTCGCCGAAAGCGCAGAGTGATGAAATTCGGGCATAAAAAAGCCGGAGCAAAGTTCACTTTGCTCCGGCGATGTGGCGGATAGGGTGGGATTCGAACCCACGAGCCGCTTGCGCGACTACCTGATTTCGAGTCATTTCCCGCTTATGCCTTCTGGTGGAAATTAAGCGAATATGGAAGTACACAACGGAAGCCAAAATGCTGCGGTATACTGCGGATTTTGGCTTCCGCTTTTCGCTTTTATTGGAACCCACCGGGCTTTCCGAGTTCTTCCCGTTTTTACCCTGAATTATGACCGGAGGATAGAACAAGGATAGAACTGCACGCCAGATCGAGGAGTTTAACACCCATCCCTTTTTACGAAAACGCAAATCTCAATTTGATTTGTCATCCTAATTTTATTTGAACTCATTTCAAAAGTCAACATTATACGACGCACCAGTGAAGTACCTCACCTACCAATGACAGATGAACAAGAAAGTGAGTGCTGCACATGGATTTGACCAAGTATTACCCCGACATCGCCGCAAAGTATCCCGCCTATGTAACCCAACGGGAACTATGCGAGATCTGCCGCATCTGTCCCAAGACCGCCTACAATTTGGAGCAACAAGGTGAGATTCCCTACACCATTGAGCAAAACCACCTGATCCGTAGCCACAAAATCAAGCTGACGGACATTCTTGCCTATCATCTATGATTGCGGCGTGATGCAGACGCCCACCTCTATTTTCCGTGACGCGGATCACCGGCTCCTGTGCGGGAGTGTCCTGCCCTATGAGATTCCGGTGTTCCACAAGGCATTGTCCGAGTGCGGCTCATTGGAGGTGCGCCCGGTAGCGATCTGTGTGCCGCAGGAAATTCAGGAATACTGTATGGAACTCTTTGGGGAAAATGTGCAGATTGCGGCGGCATCCCACGACCTGTTTGCGAAACGGGTCAATGGGCAGATCTACCGGCCGCTTGTGGAGAAGTATATTGCAGGAGAAAAGCGCCTGTAACAGTATGACATGATTGGGAGGATTGGAATATGGCAAAGTTTGAGTATATGCAGTGGGCATTTTCTTCTGAACTGAAGCCCAGAGCACGGCTTGTGCTGCAAGTCCTGGTTCTGCATTGCAACAAAGAGGGCGAGTGCTTCCCCTCTATCAAGACCATAGCCGCCAAGTGTGGCTATGGGGTGTCCACCGTAAAGCGAGCGCTGGATGAGCTGGTGAAGGCGGGATATATCGTCAAACAGGCCCGGTTTGACGAGCGTAAGAACGGCGGCCAGACCAGCAACCTCTATACTTTATGCTCTGACTTACTCTGCCCTGACGAGCCGGAAAACGCCCCTGTTCTGGAAGATGATGCGTCTGATGAATCCCCGGCAGTGCAGCCGGAAAGCGCCCCTGCGGATGCCTGTAATGCCTCTGATCCCACACCTGGGGAACAGTCTGCCACTTTGCCAACAGCGGATTCCTACTCCTTTGCAGATGGCTTTGAAACCAAAATCGGGCGGCAATTCTGCCGCCCGATTCGTATGTGGACTGGGGGGCAGTCCATTTTTATACCTCCTTGAACCGTACAGGTGAACAGATACTTACGGATGAAGAAAAAAGTAATAGTTAATCCAAAAATTGCAAAAATAGACGGCCAGGGGTCGAAACCCCCGCCGTCAGTCCTTGGATTGCAGTCGGTTAATAAAGCCAATTAGCATAATCAGATCTTCGTCCTTGAGTTTTCGCATTCCGTCCATCGCTTTACGGATTAACTGTGGATTGACCGCTTCTGCATCAAAAAACTGCAAAGGGGTAATCTCAAAGTAATCACAAATTTTTAAGAACTGAGCCATTGACGGAAGAGATCGACCGGATGAAATCCCCTGAATATAGCTCCGGTTCTGTCCTAAAGCCAAACTCATTTGATATTCTGATGCGCCTTTTTTCAAACGCAATTCGGTGATCCGATTGCGGATAAATTCTTCATCCATATCCTCACCTCGCTATATACAAGGATAACAGATGAAATGCCTGGATTATAAACATAGTATGTGTTATAATATTGAATATATGCCTATTTACGCCGTTTTATTTGCGTTATTTCATTTTTGTATGCGTGAGATTTGAAGTGGGGTGAAGTTTTTGGAAAAAACATACGCTTGTGCCATTACTGGGCACCGTCCAACTCGATTTAAGTTCAAGTATAATGAAGGGTATTCGTTGTGCAAAAAGATAAAAAAAGCAATGCTAAAAACATTTTGTCATTTGCATGATGAAGAAGGTATTTTCCGCTTTTATGTTGGAGGTGCATTAGGGGTAGATATGTGGGCAGCCGAACAACTCTTATATCTCAAAGAACAACCGGGATATCAAGATATTGAGTTAATTGTTGCACTTCCATTTGAAGGGCATGATTCGAAATGGGATGCAATGAGCAAACAGCGGTTGCAGATAATTATTCATAATGCCACAAAATGTATTGTTATAGGACAAAGTGGAACTACATCCGATTATAAAAAGAGAAATTATTATATGGTAGATCATGCAGATTTCTTGCTGGCAGTCTATGATAACAATCGTAAACTACGATCTGGGACAGGCCAAACAGTAAATTATGCTTTGAAACAAAATCTTCGTATAATTTTTCTCCATCCTGATACAGCAGAAATAAGTTAATGGTTTAGTTAGTTCATAAAAAATTTTCACATATACTATTGCATCGTTTTTGGTTGCCTTTTATAATATAAATACCATTTCCTTGTTTTGTATTTTATTGAAAGGGTGGCAGTGAACGATGGCACGAAAATCCTATTCAGATAAGGAACGCGAACAAGTGAAAGAAGCTCTCCTGATAACTGTTCTTGAAAGTATTGTAAATCAGGGACTTGTTCATAGTAGCATTGCTATTCTTTGTGAAAAAGTTGGAATTTCTAAAACTTTCTTTTACAGCTTTTTTTCTTCAAAAGAAGAACTTGTAATGCAGGCACTTCGATATCAGCAGCCTAAATTGCTACGCTATGCACAAGAACTGATGAATGACCCCAAACTCAGTTGGAGAGAAAGCGTCAAAACCTTCTTGAAAAATTGTTGTTATGGAGAAAAAGTTGGGTTTGCAGTCTTATCAATAGAGGAAGAACAGCAAGTATATCGCTGCCTTTCCAACGAAAATTTTCAAGCGTTTCGTAACGACCAGTTGTATTTATATCGCAACTTACTTACAATTTTTGGCGTTCCGATGGACAACATTGATCCACGGTTATTTGGTAATCTGTCCTTAACAATGATGATGAGTTATAAAGCTATTCCTGATACTATGCCTTTCCTGTTTCCCGAAGTAGCAGATGATATGGTAGAATTTCAAATCAACGCCCTGCTGGATGAAATGCAGCGAGCAAAAAAGGAAGCGATAAGGTGACGCGAGATGCACAGAGATAAACTTCCATGTTCTGTGGGATTACAGAGCAAACAAATACATTCAAAGACCAGAACAAGTCGGATTTTTGCAACCGGCTTTAGATTTGCGCGGCCTTTTTATGTCCTGCGTTCGTCTGCCCTTGTGGCAGTGCGGCGCAGGGCATTTTTTATTGTTCGGAAAGAGGTGGCCTGATATGAGTTTACCAAAACGAAATAGTGCGGACGGGCGCTGTTACTGGATGAAGCCCGAGGTGCAGGTGGAACTGCAACCGCTCTTTGACCAGTGTACCCGGATGTGATGGACATTGGTCAAATGTGTGAGGCGCTTGGCGTCAGTACAAAAACCGGGTACAAGTTACTTAAAGATGGGAAAATTGAGTACCTTAAAATTGGACGGGCTTACCGCATCCCCAAAGCCCACATTCTTCGTTATTTGAAAATCACCTGCTCCACTTTTGCGGAGTAGCAGGCTATGGTGTCGATCTTCACCGGATAGACGCAGAAAGTTAACAATTCTGACGCGGATTTACCTGGAGTTTTGTTCTGTCCGATGATACAATAAAGGTGTCATTGGTAGGTGAACTCAATGCCGCAAAAGGAGGAACAGATCAGTATGCCAGCGGTACACCTGCAAGAAAACAGCAAACTAATCTCCGGCCATGTGGCCGAGAAAAAAGGGCATCTCTATTGGGTTCTAAACCTTACCGATGAGAACGGTAAGAGAAAGCCCAAATGGATTCCCACCCATAAGAAAGTCAAGGGCAATAAGACCTGGGCAAACAATATGCTTCCCACCATCCGAAAAGAATGGACGGAAAAGCTGCTTCAGGAGGCTACGGCCTCACAGCAGTCGGCTTCTCCGTCTGGCCCGTCATCCGCAGCGATTTCCTTTGTGGATTTCCTGTACCAGTGGCTTGAGTACAAGTACAAGTCTGCTACCGGACGGGTGATGGACAGCAAGCCCATTGAACTCTCGACCTATTCGGGATACGAACAACAGCTTAACAACCCCATCGCCCCGTATTTCCGAGAGCATCCTGTCGCACTTTGTGACCTTACCAAACAAGATATTCTCGCTTTTTATGAGAAAGAATTGGAACGGGTCAAGCCGACCACCGTTAAACATTACCACGCTCTGATTCATGGGGCGTTGAATTATGCGGTTGACAAAAATCTGATTCCAAGCAATCCGGCTGACCGGATTATCATTTCCAAGCCTGAACCCTTCAAGGGTGACTACTACCTGGATTCGGAAGTCCTGAATCTGTTTGAAGTTATCAAGGGGCATAAGATCGAGCTGGTAGTTCTACTGACTGCTTTTTACGGCCTGCGCCGCAGTGAGGTTATCGGTTTGAAATGGAGTGCCTTTGACTTCAACCATAACTGCTTCTCCATTCGGCATACGGTAACAACCTGCAATGTAAAGGGAGAGCGGGTCACGATTAAGAAGGACAAGGCAAAGAACAAATCCAGTCTGCGGACTTATCCATTGATTCCTTTTTTGAAAGAACGGTTGCTGGAGGCCAAGAAACAGCAGGAAGAAAATCGCAAGCTGTGCGGGCGCGCCTACAACAAAGAATATCTGGGATATGTCTGTGTCGATGTGATTGGCAATCTCATTAAACCCAACTATGTGTCCTCGACCTTTGGGAAGTTGCTTGCCAAGAACAATTTACGGCACATTCGTTTCCACGATCTTCGCCATACCTGTGCCTCGCTTTTGCTGGCCAACGGTGTTCCGATGGAACAGGTAAAAGAATGGCTGGGACACAGTGAGATTTCAACAACGGTGGATATTTACGGGCATCTGCAATATGCCACGAAAAAACAATCCGCCGCAGCCATTGAGCAGGACATTGTGGCGCCCATGCTGCAAAACCTATCGGCGGTTTCTCCATAAAAAGGAAAGAGGTCTACCAGCTTTTCGCTGGCAGACCTCATGGCGGAGATGGAGAGATTCGAACTCTCGCGCCGGTTTTGAGCCGACCTACCGCATTTCGAGTGCGGACCCTTCAACCGCTTGGGTACATCTCCAAATTTATGTTATATCCCTGGTCCCGACCCGCCGACCAATTCAGCCGGTGGAAATCGGGAAGAACAACAGGATAGAACAAGCAACATTATTCAATTTGAACTCGGCTGGAACCCGCATGGTTCCAAGGGTTTCAGCCGTTTGGCACTCCGCATAGGAAACCTGATTTCGAATCATTACACCAACTTGGATGATGACGGTAAATCAGGGACGATAGCGGTAACTACGGAACCCCAAAACACACCTCTCAAAGTGGCCGTCAGATGGCTGCTCTCATTATAGCCATTTTCCCGCAAAATTCAAGCCGTGGAAATCGGGAAGAACAACAGGATAGAACAGACCCCAATTCACGATTTGAACTTGCCCGCAAACCCGCATGGTTACTGGCTTTTCGGCAGTTTGGACTTCCAAAGTGGAAACATGATTTCGAGTCAGGGCCGTTATGACCACTTCGATACCTATCCATATATGCATTTTACGAATGCACGGATGATTATAACCAATCCCGCGGAAAAAATCAAGTCCGGCGGTACAATTTCCGTAAATTCTGTGCCTCCGGCGGTGGAATTTCCGCAGATTCTGTTGTATAGTATCCTTGTTCGCGCCGATTTGCGGCGCAAATACGCATAAAAAGGATACTTTTGCTGTGGACGATATGAAAAAAGAGGCCGAACGCGAGGCGCGCACCATGTGGGAATTCATCTGCACGTTCCTCAAATGGCTCGTTATCGCGGGCGTGACCGGCGGTATCGGCGGGCTGGTCGGCTCGGCCTTTCACCTGAGCGTGAACTGGGCGGCGACGTTTCGCGCCGCGCACCCGTGGCTGCTGTGGCTGCTGCCTGTGGGCGGCTTGCTGATCGCGGCCATTTACCGCCTGACCAAAATGGAAAACAAGAACACCAACGCCATCATCGACGCCATTCACTTCGGCGACAAGGTGCCGCTGCTGCTCGTACCGGCGATCTATCTGTCGACCGTCATCACGCATCTGTTCGGCGGCAGCGCCGGTCGTGAGGGCGCGGCACTGCAGATCGGCGGCAGCCTCGGCTGCTACATCGGGCGGCTGTTCCACCTCGATGAAAAGGATATGCGCATCGCCACGCTCTGCGGCATGAGCGCCGTGTTCTCGGCGCTGTTCGGCACACCGCTGACCGCGACCATTTTCGCGCTCGAGGTCATCAGCGTGGGCGTGTTTTACTACTCCGCACTCGTGCCGTGCGTCGTCGCCTCGCTTGCCGCGCTCGCCATCGCCTGTCTCTTATACACATCTCCGAGCCCACGAGACAAGAGGCA
>ENA-OZAL01000119-OZAL01000119.1-human-gut-metagenome-genome-assembly--contig:-NODE-119-length-16675-cov-4.467930_pt1 | contig 16675 bp, 10 predicted proteins | sample MGYA00244206_ERZ653496 | MGnify/ENA primary metagenome ERZ653496 (study PRJEB26926, sample SAMN06165085) | human gut metagenome | biome: ENVO:00009003; feature: ENVO:2100002; material: ENVO:00002003...
GATTGCCTCTTGTCTCGTGGGCTCGGAGATGTGTATAAGAGACAGGTTATCGAAAAAGAACGTGTGATTTTTTCCGGCGACACGCTTTTCCGTCTCAGCGTGGGAAGAACCGATCTTGACGGCGGTGACAATGATGCACTTTACAACTCCCTGCTCCTGCTGACAGGCAGGCTGAAAGGCGATTACCGCGTATTCCCCGGCCACATGGGTGAAACAACCTTGGATTTCGAACGGAAACACAATCCGTATCTGCGCGGCGGCGGAAACCAAGACTATTGACGGAAAATACAGAAAATGCCGCAGCTGCATTAAAGAGGCAAACAATATGTTTTTATTCACAAACAGACAGGATTTTTTTAACGATATATGCGAAGAAATACGGCTTTTTCTGCCCGGTGAGGAGATTGCTCCCGTTTTGTCCCCCGCTGAAATTCACACAGCGGGCGCGGGCGAAAAGACGCTGAGTGTTGTGCTTTCAAACGACGGAACGGATTTTTTTGCCGAAGCCGCCTTTGTTTCGAACGGTCGGGAGCATTCATACTCATGCCGAACGCCCTTTCGCAATGATGATTCAATTATTGAAAAGCGTTTTTCAAAACGCTGCATTAAAATCGCTGTCTTCCGCGCAATGCGAAAGGCATACCCCGATGCGCACCTCCCGTGGGGATCTCTGACAGGTATACGCCCGACGCGTCTGCTGCGCGAGCTTCAGCACAGCTGCGGTCCTGCCGAAGCCAAAAGCATGATGCTGAACGATTTTGACGTCACGCCGCAAAAGTTTGCGCTTGCTGAGAGGATAGTTTCCGTTCAGGAACCGATTTTTGCTTCCGTGCGGAAAAACGATGTTGATGTTTATATCGGCATTCCGTTCTGCCGCACACGCTGCCTGTACTGCTCTTTTGCTTCACGGCTCCGCACGGCAAAGACGGACATGCAGCCCTATCTTGCCGCACTGAAGACGGATATTGCAAACGGTGCGCAAATGGTTCGCGAACTCGGGCTGAATATTCGTGCGCTGTATCTCGGCGGCGGAACGCCCACCGTGCTGACCGCAGACGAGCTGCGCGATCTTTTGGATTTTGCAGAGGAGGCCTATAATATTGCACCCGGCACAGAGTTCACGGTTGAAGCCGGACGGCCGGATACGATAACAGCTGAAAAGCTTCGCATCATCAAGCAGCGCGGCGCAACGCGCATATCCGTAAATCCGCAAACAATGTGCGATAAAACATTGCAGCTTGTCGGCCGCGATCACACATCCGAGGATATCAAGGCTTGTTTCAACCTTGCGCGGGATATCGGTTTTGATTCAATCAACATGGATCTTATCGCCGGTTTGCCGGGCGAAACGGCAGCTGACATGCAGCATTCCGTAAACGCACTCGTTGAGCTTTCTCCGGAGTGTCTGACAGTTCACACGCTTGCAATAAAGCGTTCTTCCCGTCTGCGTGAAAATCTTTCCGAATACGCTCTTCCCGATGTTTCGGAAGTTGAAAAAATGACCGAAATCGGTGCGCTCGGTGCTGAAAAAACGGGTATGCTTCCTTATTATATGTACCGTCAAAAATACATGGCTGGCAACATGGAAAACGTCGGCTATGCAAAACCCGGCAGCATCTGCATCTACAACATCGATATGATGGAGGATTCGCTGAGTATCATTGCTCACGGTGCGGGCGCAATGAACAAACGCGTTTTCCCGAGCGGCGGAAGAATCGAACGCGTCCCGAACCCCAAGGATATTGAAACATATATTTCAAAACTGCAAAAGACCCATGCCGACAGACTTGCACTCTTTTGCAATGAATAAATGCAGCGGACAGCGTTCCGCATCACCCGAAACCGTCAGATGCGGAACGTATTGATTTATTAATATTTCATTTCAATTATATAAGAACTTTTGCGACTTTAAATTCTTTTGTCACAGTTGTAAGTATTTTCTCCGAACAGATTATATATATTCATTTTATACTCAAAAAACTGTTGAAATTCATATGGTCTTGCGGTATAAGGTATGTGAGCGAGCGGGATAATACTTGGCTCTGTGCGTTTTCCGGTCTCCCATTCACTCGGTTGTGCGTTTCGGCTCGGTCAGCAACGCGCGCTGAATAGCCTGAGTCTACGGACTATATTCACACCCCAAATTCTCTCAATTCAGTGTTAGTTTTGCCCCTTTCCGGCGCCGCCGTTTTCCGCAGTGCTGCGGCAATGCCTTCGGGCTGCTGCGGTTCATATAAAGTTTGTTTTTTATTTTTAAAATATTCAGGAGGTTTTTCAATGAAGAACATCTAAAAGCTGCTCTCTCTGCTGCTTTGCGGAATCATGCTTTTCGGCATGTTCCCCGCATCCCTCTTTGCAGCGGACGGAGACACGGGCAACGGTTCCGGAACCATATCCGAAACGTTCGTTCCCGAAATCACATGGAAGAGAACGTTCGAATACGAACATCGTCATGACACTCCGGCAAATCAGCATACAGATCTCGGCGGACTTTATGCGGGCGATAAAACAGCTTATCTTTCAACGGAATCCAAAACGGAAAACAATGTAACCACATATAAAAATAAGGTTCAATGGAAATGGGCGGCCCTTTCCAAGCATTTTAACGGTAGAACCGATGATGTTGACGATTCCGCACACAAAGTTTGGGACTACGGTCACACCGATGTTCAATACGCCGACCCGGTGAAGGCTTCGATCACCAACCCCATTTACACTACAAATACCATAGGCGGCGTCGGCATCATTCCCTATGCCCCGAGCGCAGACGAGCAGGCGATTTTTGCGGCAACATGGAACAACAGAGCCGCTCAGGATTTCACAGCTTCCAGTATTGACGGAACTTACGGCCACGGTTCTACCGTTGATGTCAATATAGGACAAATGGATATAGGCTACCGCAACTCCTACACCGCACGCAGGTTCTCGGGTTCGTTCGTGTGGCCCGAAGGTTACACGCTTTCCGACTCCATCGAACTCGTTTCCAAAAACGATTCCTACTATCAGGAGATTTATGACGCAATCAACAACGATGAAAATCTTAAAGCAGCTTTCGGCGGCAAGAAAGTTGTTGCAATCAATGATGATATGTTCGTGTTCGTCTATAAGGACGGCGAACAACTGACTGAAAACAATTACTCCGATTATCTTGCATTCTTTGCAGGCACGGCGGGCAAGGGTGTTTGGTCCTGGCCTAATGCAGACCCTCAGGACACCAACCACGGCGGTTCCGGCTCCGGTTGGGGCGGCGAATGGAACGTTACCGAACCTGCAACCTACGGCGACAAATATGCTTCAAAGGCGTTTTACAAGGTTCTTCCGAATCTTGACACCGCCGGTGCGAACAGAAGCAACTCCATGCTCTCCGAAAAGCTTATCGGAAAAGAAGCTACAGACACCACGGCGGCAACCGCCGGTATGATGGCGCTTTCCGACTACTGGTATTCCTTCATGGACGGCAACGCAATTTCCACCGTTCTGAACAACAAATACGGCACAACCGGCATCAAGGCGGGCGACACCGTTCATATCGACATTTACTGCATCGATATGGAAAAGGTCGGCGGTATGGACGAGCTTGAAATCAGGCTCACAAGGCAGAAGCCCACCACCTCCACCGTTAAGGTTCGCTATTGGCTGAATGAAGTCGGAGAAATCACCGGCAACACCAATTACCTCGGCGAAACCACTATGACCGGCCAGACCATCGGCTCCCAAATTACCCTTGTTAACGGTACGGATGTTAACCAGCTTAACCATAAGCGTGCTGCGGCGATCCCGAAGGCTAATGGTGATGTTTCTGACGGTGTTCAGATTGAACTGCCGTTTACCGTAACCGAAAAATCCGAAGATAACATCATTAATGTTGTCTATGTTCCGGCAGAAAACAAGGTTGTTCATCTTTGGGCAGGCAGCCTTGAAGTGTCTTACAGCGGCAGCGCGCATGTTGTTCATGATGTTAAAATCACTCAGGACGGCTGCAATGATATAACTGTTTCTGATTCCGAAACAATTACATGGTGCGAGCTCAATGACCGTGACTGGGATAAGAACAAAATCACCAACATTACGGCTCAAAGGAAAGAGATTTACCCGGGCATATATGTTGTTGACTTTGCAAGAACTTCCACGGTTGTAGATATCAACGGTACTGTTTTAGAAAACTACAGCATTATCTATCACCCCGGTACGTTGAAGATCACCTATGCGCCGCCCGCAAAGACGTTCGTCTATGATTTCGGCGTACAGAACAGCTACAAGCTTACGGATGTTGAAGAAAAAGCTGTGGGCATCAAGACTGTTGATGAAACCGTAAAACATGTTGGTTTTGATGGCACCGATAAATCCATCCTTTACACTCCGCAGAGCGTAAACAAGGGTGAAACCATTCAGACAAAGCTTGTTTTCACCGGTAATTATATAACCGAAGCAACATCCATCACCTTCCTTCCCGCGACAAATGTTCTTTACGAAGAGAACTTTATGACCAACCGCGGGACGCACGGCGAATGGATACCCGAAGGCGAAAACAACACCGCGACCGTTGTTAAGGACAACGAAAACAGCGTTTACGGCTATGCCGATGCATACAACGGCTTTGCCTACTACAGCAACGGCGGCGCACTGAAAGCAACCCTCAATTTGAACGGCGGCAAACGCGCCTACACAACCGATGCCGTTGAATTCAGTTTCAGCGGAACGGGTTTTGACATTATTTCCGAATGCGGCACCGATACGGGACTTCTTCTCGTTGCACTGTCCAAGGGAGGCAAGCCGTTCAAGGTTTATATCGTTGACACCTATTTCTGCGGCGATAACAGTATTGGCGGCAATCCCATTATCACGGGCCCCGGCATCCTTGATTATCAGGTTCCCGTTGTTCGCGCAATGAATCTTGAACGAGCAGATTACAGCGTTCGAATCCTCGGCTACCTCACCAATACTGCCGGTGCGATCGTTGGCCCTGCAAACCCGACACCTTGGGACGGCGGCGAAACCGGTGCGGAAGGCAGTACGCGCGGAGCGAACGGCATTGACACGAACCGAATCCTGCGCGAAGCGGGACTGAAGGAATTCATCGGCTGCGAAGTCGAAACCTCCTTCATGGACGAAAACAGCGTTCTTAACGGCGGCACGGGCATTGCGGCAAAGAACAGTCAGAACAGGACTTTCGGCAAGCGCGATGCAGCTGCGCAGATAGCAAATGTTTATCTCGATGCGTTCCGCGTTTATCAGCTCCTTGAGCTTGAGAGTGAAGCAAATTATGCCGAGAACGAAAAGGATCTTAAGTACGCTCCCGTTTATGACTATGTTAAGAACAGCGCGAACTCGATCGGATCTGAAATTCTTCCCAACTCCATGGTCTATGTTGAATATGACGGAGACACCGACATTGCACACATCGCGAACTATCAGGATCGCGGCCCGCAGAACGAGGTCTATCTCACCAACGGTAATTATATCGGATTTGCCCTCGAAGGCTACACTGAGGGTAAGACCGTTATGATCAGCGCGAAGGCGGTTGCCGGTGATCCCGTGCTCGGTTATCTCGATACAAATGCTATCGGAGACACAAGAATCTCCTCCGACATGAAGATGACCGAAATGTACTATGATGTTACGGCTTACGTACGTCAGTACGGCGCGAAGTATATGCTTGTTCTCGGCAATATTGCCGAAGCGGGAACGGGAACGGGAACAAGATCCATCCTGTCCGTCAGCGGCATTAAGCTTGCAGACGGCATCACCCCCGCCACAAGCACACAGATCGCGGCAGATATTGCAAGCCTTGTTACCCTTGCATATCAGCCCGTTGAAGAACCCGTGTTCACGCCCGAAAGGTTCGAACTCCGCTACAGCGGCCGCGCACTTGCCGGTTGGTTCACAAGCATCAGCGTTAAAACCTCCACGGATGTTGACCATGTCAGCGTTTACAGGCTTGCGGATGACGGTTCACTTGTTCCCGTACGCGAGAACATGCGCCCGATGAACAGCCTGTTCACCTATTTCGGCTGGATGGATTACTACGCCTTCAGCCTCACCGTTCGCGCTCCGCGCCGCGGAATGACGGATACATATTACATCTTTGCCTATGATGCAAACGGCGTTGCGAGTGAGCCCGCAATTGCTTCCATCACCGGCAGATAAGGAGAATACCCGTGAAAAAAACTTATGTAAAGCCCGAACTCGATGTTATCGAGTTTGACCTCGGCGAAGCGATTGCAGCCTCTCAATGTGTTGCACAAGCGTACAATCACGACCGAACGAGTTGTCAGCTGCTCCCGCCGTTTAACACTATCTTCTCCGATTTGGATTCCACAAAGCTGTTCGGCGAAGGAGAGATTCAATGCAGCGTTACCGTTGAAGGCTACTGCTACTTTACAGTGAACGAAACAATGGTATTTGCGTCCTAACACCACCCACCGACGCGTCTGCGCGCAATGCGCGCAGACGCGTTTTGAAGTTTTTGAGATGAAAAAGCATTTTTTCTATCGTTTTCGTTTTGCGGGCAAAGTTTTCGAGATTCATTCGGAAGCGGAACTTGATGTTGATGCGCGAAGTGCGTTGTTTTGGGAGACTGAATACTTTGAAAGCTCCGAAACCGCTGACTGCGTAATTCAAGTTCGGCGGGCCGAACCGCCTGCCGCCTGCGGAAAACTCGTTTATGAAAACGCATTCTTCAGGCTGTTTGAAAGCGGCGAAGGCTTTTTGCAGCAAACGCTTGACAGAGCCGCGCTTGAGCGCGGGGAAAAGCGCGCAATGCTTGCTTCCCGCTTCGGCGGCGCATTGAGCGAAAGCGCACTTGATGTTAATGCGCTCAACATTGATAACGCGCTTAATATCGAAGTTTTTCTTCCGCAGGATTTTCCGCCGGAGCAGGAGTGTATGCAGCAGATTTGGCAGAGCATCAACCTGCCCTTCCAGCTGCTGCAAAAGGGCATTTTTACCCTGCATTCCGCAGCGGTTCAGACCCGATTCGGAGCAATACTTTTTTGCGGGCGTTCCGGAATCGGAAAATCCACGCAGGCGAATCTTTGGAAGGAGTATGAAAACGCTTTGATTCTCAACGGGGATCGATGCGCTGTCGGCTTTGTTGACGGCGCGGCAAATGCTTTCGGACTGCCGTTTTGCGGCACAAGCGGCATTTGCTTAAACTTTTCTCTGCCGATTGCCGCAATTATTTCGCTCGGACAGGCTCCGGAAAACAGAATCACCCGCCTTTCGGGTGTTCGCGCTTTGCGGGCAATGATGAGCAATATTGTCGGGCTTTACGGCGGAGCGATGCGCGAAAGCCATGCGGAACTCTTTTTCCGCGCGGCAGAGTGCATTCCCATTTTTGAGCTGCACTGCACGGCGGACTTCCGCGCGGTTCAGTTGCTGAAAGAAACACTGGAAGGAGGTGAATGAAGTGAAATATGCGGAGTATGTGAACAGGCTTTTTGCAAAGAGCGCAAAAAGGGGCATTCCGCTTTCCGGAACGTTTGAGCTTACGGCGCGCTGCAATCTCCGCTGCCGCATGTGCTATATCCATCGCGAAGAAAATGACGGCGAAATCAAAACGGACGAATTTTCCTCGGAGGAATGGCTGAACATTGCAAAGGAAGCGCAGCAGTGCGGCATGTTGTTTTTGCTGCTGACCGGAGGCGAGCCTTTTATTCGGCCCGATTTTGAAGAAATCTATCGCCGATGTCGTGAACTCGGCATTATCGTTTCGATAAACACAAACGGAACGATGCTCGGCGAAAAACAGGTCGAATTGCTCCGAAAGCTCCCGCCGCAGAGGGTGAATATCACGCTTTACGGGGCATCCGAAGCAACCTATGAAAAACTTTGCCGCAGCGGCAGTGCTTTTGAAAGAGCCTACCGTGCGGTTGAACTGCTCACGGAAGCGGGTGTTCCCGTCAAGATCAACTATTCTGTAACACCGTACAATATTGGAGATCTTGACGCTGTTGAACGCTTTGCAAATGAGCATAATCTGCCGCTGCAGGCGGCAACGTATATGTTCCCGCCCGTCCGTGCGGATGAGAACTCCCAAATTCTGCCCTGCGAAATCGGCGAATGCGAAACCTGCGAAAGGTTCACGCCGGAGGAATCCGTTGCCGCAAGGTGGGCGCACGAGCTGCGAACGCTTGACCCGGCGATTGTTGAAAAACGTGCGGAAGCTGTTGCACTCAACACGGATATTCCGTCTGCCGAAACGGAGTGCGGCGATATTCCGACGGAGCGTATACGCTGTCGTGCGGGAGCTGCGGCGTTTTGGATCACATACAACGGGCAGCTTCGCCCCTGCGGAATGATGCGCGAACCGTCCGCTTCGCTGAAAGAACGCGGATTTTCCGCCGCATGGAACGACATTCGGGCAATGCGCGAAAACATCATGGTTCCGGCAAAATGCACCGCTTGCCGTTTTCGCAATATCTGTGAAGCTTGTCCCGCCGTTTGTTTTGCCGAAAACGGGCGATTCGATGCAGAACCGACCTTTATGTGCAAAAAAATGGACGCATATACACGGCTTGCAGCAGAATATCACAAAAGAAGATAATTACGGAGGGAGCTTATGCAAATAAGCAAAAATTACGTTTTAAGAACAATTGCCGGAGACAACCTTTTGGTGCCGCTTGGGGGAAGCAGCACGGAAACAAAGGGAATGATTTTGCTTAATGAAATGTCGTTGTTTGTTTATGAGTCAATTCAAAAAGGACAAACGGAGGATGAAATCCTTTCGCGCATTCTTGATGAATATGATGTTGAGATCCCTCAGGCAGCGGCTGATTTGGGCGAAATTATCTCCGAGTTCACGAAACTGGGCATAATTAAATGATTTAAACCGGGCTTTACCGCATCATTACGGTTTAAATTTGTTTAAGCAATCCATCAGTCTATTATTGAAAGGAAAATAATATGAGGGTAAATACGATAAAAAAAATCATCGCTGCGATTCTCGCCGCAGTGTTATGCTTCGGCGTTCTGCCGTCACGGAGCTTTTTCAACACTCTTTCCGCCGTTGTTAAGGCTGCGAACGCGGATTCGCTAAACGAGGCATATGCGGACGGCACTTCGCTGATGCCTATCGGCCCGGCATTCACGGTTGACACGCTGCTCAGCTGGGAACCGACAAACGATCCGGATTCCGACTACTCAAGATCCGTTGTTCCCCTTGCAGACAGATACACGGGATTCACGGTCAACGACTATGCAAACCCCGATGCTAAACTCATGGTTTGCTCCCTTGCAAACTCCAAACACGATGCAACAAACGCGCAGGGACAGGAAAGCTTTTCAAGCTATGCCTTTAACTACTGGCAGTACGCAACCTCCTTTGTGTACTGGTCCGGTTCAAAACGAGGGCAAGTCGTTGTGCCGACAGGTGAATTCACCGATGCGGCGCACACAAACGGCGTTCCCGTCATGGGCACGATTTTCTTCGACTGGGGCGGCAATTCCTCCGTTGTGGAGAACTTTGTTCGCAATTACAGAAGCGTTGCGGACAAGCTGATTGAAGTTATGGAATATTACGGCTTCGACGGTTATTTCTTCAATGAAGAAACCGCCGTCGACTACACAACCGCCGGTAATCTCAGAAGCATGATAGCATATATGCGTCAGAAAAGGCCGAACATGCTTATCGGCTGGTACGATTCAATCACCGACAGCGGCAATCTCAGCTATCAGGATGCCGTTAACGGCTACAACAGCGGCTGGGTTTCCGCAGGCGTTAACGAGTTCTTTATGAACTACAATTGGACGACTCAAGATGTCAACACGACCGTTTCCACCATGCAGAACCTCGGCAAAAGCCAATACGAGGCATTTGCGGGGCTTGATGTTCAGCAGAACTGCATGAACACAAATTTCAGCTCAAATTATCTGCTCAACAACAACAAATTGAAGCTCTCTCTTGCGCTTTACTGCCCGAACTCCACAATGGGTCTTTCCGGTGACGGTGCGGATTTCCACGAGGTTGAACGTCAATTCTATGTCAACGGCGGCGACCCCAGAAGCACTTCCTCAAGCGGCTGGGCGGGCATGTCAAGGTTCTTTGCCGACCACACGACGATCATTTCTGCGCCGTTTGTAACCAACTTCAACTCCGGCCACGGAAAGGCTTTCTATATTGACGGCGTCAAATCCCGCGATGCGGAATGGAGCTATCAGTCCGTTCAGGATGTTATGCCCACATGGACATGGATCATCGATTCAAACGGACAAAAGCTCAGCGGCGCATACGACTTTGAAGACGCATACAACGGCGGTTCTTCAATCAAATTCTACGGTTCGCTGACGGCAAACAAGCCCAATAATATCATGCTTTACAGCACGAATCTTGACATCAACGGCAGCACAAATATTGCCGTGACCGCCAAGAACGACAGGGGGCTGATGAAACTTGTTGCCTATTACGGCGACAGCAGCACTTCAAGCTATGCAAATTGCCAAAAAGCAGCTTTTGCCCTTGACGCAAGCAGCGGCGGCTGGACAACAAGCAATGTTTCCCTCGCTTCCCTCAGCGGCAAAAAACTCTATGCGATCGGCTTTGAAATCGGCGGCACAAGCAATGTTTCCGACTATCAGGTCAACATCGGCAGGCTTGCCGTCACCGATTCCGAAGCGGCGGCTGCAAGCGCAAGCAATGCAAGGCTTGAAGAAATCATTTATCTCGACGCATACACCGCCGAAGCACGCATCAAGTGGAACGGCAATAACGCCTCCACCTACGAGATTTACAGGCTCAATGCGGACGGCACAAGAACACTTATAATGGAAACGCCCAACACCGCGTATTATATTCCGAACCTTGTCCGCAACGATGACCAGGCGGATGTTACCATCGAAGTCGTTCCCGTAAACGCAAACGGTGTTCGCGGCGAAAGCTCCCGCTTCACAATCGATTGGCCCTATGAAAACGGCGATACCGAAAAGCTGAGCGATGTTACCGTTCCCGTAAACATCTGCCCCTTGGCCGAAGTCACCAGCTATTCCGCTCAGAATGACGGCGAACCCGCATGGAAGGCTATTGACGGAACGAGCGAAAACGGTTCCAAATGGTGCGCCACGAATAAGCAGAGCGGCTGGATGACGATAAAACTCGACCAACCGCGAACCATCAAACGAATTCGAATTGAACACGCCGAATACGGCGGCGAGGCCAAGGACATGAACACAATTGCTTTTTCCGTTCAGTACAAAAGCGGAAACAATTGGGTAACGGTATACAGCACAAACAACAACAGTTCGGCTGTCACGGATGAACTGATTACACCCGTCACCGCACAGGAATGGAGACTTTATATCAACAACAGCGGCTCGTCCGCATGGGGCGCTATCCGTATTTACGAATGGCAGATGTTTGAAACGACCGAACGCAACCGCACGGACATCGTGCTCATGAAGTTCGCTTCCGCAAAGAACAACAAGGGCGCAAGCGATACGTTCAGTCTCACCCATGCTCCGACGGGCAGCACGGTTCGTCTCTATCTGCGTGACGCAAACGGAAACTACACGCAGATTGCTTCCAAAGAAGCTCAGAGCAGCACAGTCAGCTTCACCGGCCTTGATTACGGCAGCGATGCAGGACGCGTGTTCTACACGGTTCAGGAAGGCAAGCAGGAAGAGAGTATCAAGCTCAGCACCGCCTTTGATGCAGAACCCGGCGCGGTAAAATACAGCATTAACGTTGTTCAGCCCGCAAACGGCAGTGTTGCCGCTTCCGCAACCTCCGCAACTGCGGGTACGACCGTAAAACTTACCGCGACCCCTGCGGAAGGCTATACCCTCGATTACTTCACGCTTGACGGCGCAAGGATTAACGGAGATACTTTCATCATGCCCGCACGGAATGTTGATGTTTCCGCCGTGTTCACCGCAAATGCGTACAGCATTACCGTTGTTCAGCCCGCAAACGGCACGGTTTCGGCTTCCGCAACCTCCGCAGCGGCGGGTACAACAATAGAGCTTACCGCGACTCCTGCGGAAGGCTACACCCTCGATTACTTCACGCTTGACGGCGAGAGGATTAACGGCGATACTTTCATCATGCCCGCACGGAATGTTGATGTTTCCGCCGTGTTCACCGCGAATGCGTACAGCATCACCGTTGTTCAGCCCGCAGGCGGCACGGTTTCGGCTTCCAAGCTGTCCGCCTTTTTCGGGGAAGCAGTTGAGCTGACAGCCGTTCCCGATGAAGGGTACGAGCTCAGTCATTACGTTGTCAACGGTGCGGCGAACAACGGCAGCTCCTTCACGATGCCTGCACACGACGTTATGGTTACCGCAGTGTTCACAAAGGTCGCTGAACCCTCGGTCAACCTTGCGCTTAACGCCACCATCTATTATTTCAATAAGAAGTATCCGGATTATGCGAAGAACGGACCGCGGCACGCATTCGACGGAAAGATGAGTGATCGCGAAGCCGACAAGTGGCACGCTTCTGGCGTCAACGGTTGGGTTGCATTTGACATTCATACCCCCGTTGCAAATCCGATACTCAAGATATATCATGCCGGTTCCGCAGGTGAAGATTCCAACCTGAACACTTCGTCATGGGATGTTTATATCCTTAACGAAAGGTATCTCACGGAAGAAGCGTACTTCAATATGGACAGATCCACGCAAAACCGAGTCTGCCAAATCGCATGGTTCTGGAAGAGGATTCATGTCACAACCGGCAATACCGCTGACATATCTATCGACCATATTGATATGCCCGAGGCAAGGCGTTTGTTCAAAATCAACATGCGCAAAACGAATCAAACCGGGTATCCCTATCATCTCAATGTTTACGAAATTGAGATGTATGCCGGCAACTGATAAACCCTCCGAATTTGCCCGCTGCCCCTGCTTTTTACCGTAGGCAGCGGAACAAAAAGCGAAGCCTGAAGCCCGTTCCTATTCGAAATGCAGGAGCGGGCTTCGGTGCTATTGACAGCGGCTCACGGATAAGTTATAATAGTAGCATCGATTTTTTACGGAGGGACAGACATTGAGTACCGATGACGACAACGGTAATCATGAGTGTCAGGGCGCGGTAACATACTGCTGCGTTTCAGCCGAGCATTGCTCCGGCGGGCATTTTCTGCCCGGTTTTTTCGTTATATATTCCGCATATGCTCAAATGCGTATCCGAAAGTTTTGCGTTCGGAGCGTTTTTTTGTTGCCCGCGTTCCCATCCCTGCAAATTCAACAAGGAGCAGTTTTGACCCAATGAACCACATTTCAATGATCGTTGCCATGATGATATGCATCATTCTTTCCGCATATTTTTCCGCAACGGAAACAGCTTTTTCGTCTCTTAACCGCACAAGGCTGCGTACAATTGCGGAAAAAGGCAACCGCCGCGCCGCGCTTGCGCTGCATCTTTGCGATAAATATGACAAGCTTTTGTCCACCATTCTTATCGGAAACAATATCGTTAACATTCTTGTGGCGTCACTCGGCACTGTGCTTTTCGTTGAATTGTACGGAAACAAGGGCGCAACAATTTCAACCGTTGTTGTTACAATCGTTGTTTTGATTTTCGGCGAAATCAGCCCCAAGAGCCTTGCAAAAGAGAATCCTGAAAAATTCAGCATGTTTTCGGCTCCCCTAATCAACCTTCTGATGATTGTTTTTACCCCGCTCACTCTGCTTTTCACCGGCCTTAAAAAGCTGCTTGCAAAGCTGCTCAAAACCGACAGCAACAGAAAGGTCACGCAGGAAGAGCTGCTGATGTTTGTTGACGAAGTTGAACAGGGCGGAAGCATCAACGAGAACGAGGGCTCTCTGCTCCGCAGCGCAATCGAGTTTAACGACGTGCAGGTTGAAGACATTTTGACCCATCGCGTTGATATTGAAGCGGTTGATGTTGATGAATCAAAAGACGAAATTGCAAAGATTTTTACCGAATCCGGACATTCGCGTCTGCCCGTTTACGAAGAAACGATAGATGACATCATCGGCATAGTTCACCATAAGGATTTTTACACGGACGGCGGCATTACGGAGCATTCCGTCCGCGAAATCATGACAAAACCGATATTCATCCCGCCGACGCTGAAAATAAGCAACCTCCTAAAGCTGCTGCAAAAGGAAAAAACTTATATGGCCGTTGTTACGGATGAATACGGCGGCACACTCGGCATCGTCACAATGGAGGATATTCTTGAGGAGCTTGTCGGCGAAATTTGGGACGAACACGATGAAATCGTTGAAAACGTGCGAAAACTCGGCGAAAACAATTATGATATCAACTGCGCAATGGATCTCGATGAGTTTTTCGATATGTTTGATATCACGGATGAAACCGATTCATCGACTCTTAACGGCTGGGTTATGGAACACCTGGGAAGGATTCCCGATATCGGCGATAAATTCAGCGCGCACGGCCTTGAAATCACGATAAAGGCGGCGGACGGAAGGCGCGTTAATGAAATTAATGTTGTTCACACCCCCGCTCAACCCGAAAAGGACACGAAATAAAACGGGCCGGCGGTCAAATCAACATGAATTAAAATCGGAGGTAAAACCACAATGAAATATAAAAGGGTACTGTTAAAAGTCAGCGGCGAAGCACTTTCGGGCAAAACGCCGATTGATTTTGAAAAGACCACGGAAACCGCACTGCAAATTAAAGCGCTTCATGATGCGGGCTGTCTGCTCGGTGTTGTTGTCGGCGGCGGCAACATTTGGCGCGGACGCTCCGGCGGAACAATGGACCGAAGCCGCGCCGATAACATAGGCATGCTTGCAACCGCCATGAACGCACTCGCTCTTGAGCAGGCACTCATCGACCTTAACGTTCCCGTTCGCGTGCTTTCCGCTGTTTCAATGGATATGTTTATGGACAGTTATTCCGCACGCGAAGCGAACAAGTCCGTTGACGCCGGCACGGTTGTTATCTTTGCCTGCGGTTCCGGAGCGCCTTTCTTTTCCACGGATACGGCATCGGCACTCCGTGCTGCTCAGATTCACGCTGACGCGTTGCTGCTTGCAAAAAATGTTGACGGAATATACACCGCCGACCCGAATGTCTGTGCGGAGGCAAAGCGTTATGCCCGCATCAGTTACGATGAAGTCATTACAAAAAACCTCAAGGCAACCGACTTAACGGCAATGAGTTTTTGCCGCGAATACAGCATTCCGATGGTGCTTTTCAAAATGCACTCCGCAGAAGCGCTTGTTGCCGCCGTTAACGGCGAAAATGCCGGCACGATAGTTGATGCGCAGCCGGGATTCGAACTTGTTTAAATTAAACGCTGCTTCGGCGGCAGTTGAACTCATAAGCAGCATCAATCGGAGTTGCCCTTGCGCAGTCAATTTGCGGATTTTGCCGCAAAAATACAAAAAAACACCCCCGACTGCGGTTGACAACGCCGCGGCGTTAATATAAAATAATACAGTTAATTCATTCTTCAAGAGGAGGATTTACCATGGATATTATCGAAACCGCACAGGATAAAATGAACAAGACCATTGCAGTGCTCAACAGGGATCTCGGCTCCCTTCGTGCAGGCAGGGCAAACCCCAAGCTGCTTGACCGCATCATGGTGGACTATTACGGCACGCCCACTCCCATTAACCAAATGGGCACCGTCAGCTCACCCGAACCGCGCCTTCTTGTTATCTCGCTGTGGGATGCTTCAATGATCTCAGCCGCGGAAAAAGCGATTCAAAAATCCGATCTCGGCATCAACCCGTCGAACGACGGCAAGCTCATTCGCCTTGTTTTCCCCGAACTTACCGAGGAGCGCCGCAAAGAGCTTGTTAAAATCGTCCGCAAAAAAGCCGAGGAATCCAAAGTTGCTGTCCGTGCAATCCGCCGCGAAGCAAACGAAACCATCAAAAAAGACTGCAAGGACGGCACTATCACCGAGGATGACCAGAAGAGGCTTGAAGAAAAGGCTCAAAAGGCCACCGACAATGCCATTAAAGAAATTGACCGCATTGCAAGCGAAAAAGAGAAGGAGCTTCTTGCCGTTTGATGAACATACTCGGTTATCCGCTTGATCGGGCCGCTGCAATTCTTGAGCGTGCGGGCTACCGCGTTGAAACGGTCGAGGCACGTTCACGCAAGGGCGTTGAAGGCGACTCCAAACGTGTTGTGCGCTGCCTTCCCCTGCCCGGTCGCAGCATTCCGACAGTTCAGCTTGTGTTTTGTGAATTCAAAACAAACGTCGATTCCCTCCGTGCGGAGGATGCGGCGGACGCTGAATCAACCCATTGAGAATACGCGGCTGCTGCAGGTTCTCGGCTTGCAGCAGTCTTGTTATCGTATTTTTTGATGCTGCCCGGGCGTGGTGCCTGTTCCGGCCGCCTTTATGTTTTATGAAGATTTATCCCAAATTCACAAATGAAGAACTTGCCGCACTTTCACTCGGCGGCGAACTGCCGCATCATGTCGGCATAATAATGGACGGCAACGGCCGTTGGGCAAAGAAACGCCTGCTTCCGCGCAGTGCGGGGCACCGTGCGGGAATGGAATCCCTGCACCACATCGTCCGCACAACGCATTCCCTCGGAATCGAGGCTCTCACGGTCTATGCATTTTCAACCGAAAACTGGGCTCGCCCCGCAGCCGAAATCGATGCATTGTTCAAGCTCCTCTCCGAATATTTTTATAAAGAAATCGATGAGCTGAACCTGAACGGCTGTCTCTTATACACATCTCCGAGCCCACGAGACAAGAGGCAATCTCGTA
>ENA-OZAL01000121-OZAL01000121.1-human-gut-metagenome-genome-assembly--contig:-NODE-121-length-16612-cov-7.335024_pt1 | contig 16612 bp, 15 predicted proteins | sample MGYA00244206_ERZ653496 | MGnify/ENA primary metagenome ERZ653496 (study PRJEB26926, sample SAMN06165085) | human gut metagenome | biome: ENVO:00009003; feature: ENVO:2100002; material: ENVO:00002003...
GCGTATGGTTGCAATGCGATTATGTAGATGGCAAGCTCGTATTCACTGCCGATAGCGATGCGCTCATCGTAAAGGGTATCATCGCCCTCCTCATCCGTGTGTTGAGCGGTCATACCCCAACCGAGATTATGGATGCCGACCTCTATTTCGTAGAGAAAATTGGTCTGAAAGACCATTTGAGTCCAACCCGCAGCAATGGTCTTCTGGCGATGATCAAGCAGATTCGCATGTACGCCCTTGCCTACAAGACCAAAGAGGCAGAGGCTTAACCGCCTCTGATTATATTATATATAAAAGGTATATTATAATGCGCAAATTAAGAACGATAGAGATGAACCGCCTCACCCTGGAGGAATTCAAGGAAGCCGAGAAACTGCCCCTGATAGTGGTCCTGGATGATGTGCGTTCATTATATAATGTAGGAAGTGTTTTCCGTTCCTGCGATGCCTTCCGTGTAGAGGCGGTGTATCTCTGCGGAATCACCGCCACCCCTCCCAATGCCGAGATTCATAAAACGGCATTGGGTGGCGAAGACAGCGTGGATTGGGAATACTTCAAGACTACCGAAGAGGCGGTAGAGAAGTTGAAGCAGAAAGGCTACTTTGTATATAGCATCGAGCAGGTAGAAGGCTCAACCAAGCTCCAGAACCTGCCTGAGGCTCATGACAAGCTTTTCAATCAGGAAATCGAATCTGTAAAGCAAGAGAATTCTTCACTCTTCACTCTTCACTCTTCACTTCCCAAAGGCTACGCCGTCATCTTCGGTAATGAGGTGAAGGGAGTCAAGCAAAACATCGTGGATATGAGCGATGGCTGTCTGGAGATTCCTCAGTTCGGCACCAAGCATTCCCTGAATGTCAGTGTAACCGCCGGTATTGTAGTCTGGGAATTTGCCAAACTCCTGAAACTATAAGTTGAGTTCATGCCAAACTTGTGTTTTTTGAATTGCTCAGATTCTTAATGATTTCCAAAGGTAGCTGGGTAGCTTTGGCAACCTGTTCGGCAGAAATTCCCATTGCCAACAAACGTTGTGCAGTTTCTGTGTTAGCTTCATGTTTGCCTTCAGCTCTGCCTTTTTCCATACCTTCTTCCATTCCTTTCTGGTACCTGTCATCCAGAAGGGTTCTTTCAACACTTACCGAATCCCAAAACTTGTCGTAGGCTCTGAGTTCGGCATCTGTAAAGCCGGAAACTTCAAGATCTTCTACAGCTTTTCCAATCTCTGGGTCATTGAGCAGGTCGGCAGGAATCTCCTTCGTGTTGGAATTGATTTCTGTCAGGAAACGGAGCCACAAGACCATCATGCGCTTATCGGCAATGGAATGAGGAGTGAACTTAGGGAGTTCTATGAAGGTGAAATGCAAGCCCTCGATGACCTTATTGCTGTCCTTATCGTGCACGATGCGGTAGTTGTGGATGAAATCCGGAGTATCATGCGTAAAGATATCATTCACAAGATTCAGGGAATATACGGGTTGAAGTTCGCTGTATTTTCCTCCTTTTTTAGCCTGACTCACATAGAGTTTGGATGCATTGAACAGTACTCGCTGCTGGAATGCGTCAGACCATTCCATCTGCATTTCCACGCAGAACTTCCTGCCTCTGACATCTGTGCAGAGAACATCCACTATGGTGTTCTTGCCCCCTTCAAGCTGGGGCACAAGTTCTGTAGGCAGATACTTGATTTTGCGTATCTGCTCCTCGTCGCTGAGTGGCAGGAGAGCGTTCAGAAGACTGATCAGTCTTGCGGGATGATTGCCGAATATCTTCTTGAACGTAAGGTCTGCCTTAGGATCTAAGTACTTCATAACCATCTGTTTTTAAATTCTATAGCGCAAAGTTACGGTTTTATTTTCATATCTGCAAGAGTTTTATGGGATTTTTAAAGGTAAAAAAGTAAAAAAGTAAAGATTTTGCTATCCCCAATACTATCTGATAACTTTTTCTAAAACTTTTCTATGAATTCCTTGCGTGTTTCAAAATAAAGTCGTAAATTTGCTCACATAAACGAAACAATAATATCTACGGATTATGAAGCAGGTAGAAGAAAGATATATCAGTTTGCTGACCGATTTCGGTTTCAAGCGAATTTTCGGATCAGCGCCCAACAAGGATTTGCTGATCTGTTTCCTCAACAGCTTGTTCAATGGAAGACAGGTTGTTAAGGACGTGAAGTATCTGAATCCGGAGAACGTGGGCGACATCTATACCGACCGCAAGGCCATCTTTGACGTATATTGCGAAGGAGAAAACGGCGAGAAGTTTATCGTGGAAATGCAGAATGCATACCAGACATACTTCAAGGACCGTGCCCTGTTCTATTCCACTTTTCCGGTTCGTGAGCAGGCTCCTAAGGGTAGTGAATGGGACTTCAAGCTCAACCATGTTTACACAATTGCTCTGCTCAACTTTAACATGAACGAGGAAGCCTTCAATAAGGAAGAAATCCGCCATCATGTGCAGTTGTGCGATACTGCCACGCACAAGATTTTCTACGATAAGCTGGAATTTATCTATGTGGAAATCGCCAAGTTCAACAAGTCGCTTGATGAGTTGGAAACGCTCTACGACAAGTGGCTCTATGCCCTGAAGAACCTCTACAAGCTTACTCAGCGCCCTAAGGCGTTATGCGACAAGGTCTTCGATCGCCTCTTCGAAGAAGCCGAGATTGCAAAATTCACTCCACAGGAGCAGCGGGAGTATGAAGCCAGCAAGATGGCATATCGTGATATCAAGAATTCGATTGATACCGCTAAGCGAGAAGGTAAAGAAGAGGGCCTGGCTGAAGGCATGGAGAAGGGACTGGCTGAAGGAATGAAAAAGGGCTTGGCAGAAGGCATGGAAAAGGGCATGAACAAGCGAAGCCTGGAAGTTGCCAGAAAGATGCTGGCGAATGGTATGGATGCTGCCACGGTGATGGAAATAACAGGATTGTCGGAGAGTCAGTTACAGCAGCTGAAAGGATAAGGAACTGCCTGGAGAAACGAATGATCTCCGTGGCTGCATCTGTTGCAGATGAAGTTTCCTTGGACAGGTAGAATTGGATACCAGCATTATCCGGAATGCCGCATCATTTGCACTTACCCATACATCCTAAAACAGGGCGTATGGGTAGTATGTTGCTTTAGTTTACAGAACTTATGCGAAGCTTCTCTTAAGTACATAAAATGGATTACACAAATATGTTAGGTTTGGTAAAATATGGGTATAGTTTGTTTGGTAGTATTTCTTGCGTTGGTAATCTTCTTAAAATTGAAGATGCCAATGTGGAAAGGTAAATATTCCGAAAGGTTGGTGCATAAGAAAATGTTGCAGCTGTCAGACGAATACACAATATTCAACAATTTGTTGTTTGAGAGTAATGGACGCTCAACTCAAATTGACCATATTGTAGTGTCACCTTATGGGGTATTCGTCATTGAGACAAAGGGTTATAAAGGTTGGATATTAGGTGGAGAGAATTCAGAATATTGGACTCAGGTCATCTACAAAAGTAAACACCAATTTTATAATCCGATAAAGCAGAATGAGGGGCATGTAAGATTTCTTCGCCATTTGTTTAAATGTCCTGTTGATTTCCCTTTTATTCCGATTGTTGTATTTAATAATTCTGCAGAATTGAAAGTTCATGTCAATAACCATATAGTTGTAAACAGATGCAACTTGAATTGGGCAATATCTCAATATCAAGACATTATTCTAAATGCTACACAAATTGATTGGATTATCAATTCTATTCAACGGTATTACACAATAGCAAATAAGGAAGAAATAAGACAGCACAAGCAGAATGTTAAAGATAGGCAATATAGAGCAAAGAACTTAATAAGGCAAGGTGTTTGCCCACAATGTGGTGGCCAGTTAGTTTTACGCAATGGAAGATATGGCTCTTTCTATGGGTGTTCGAACTTTCCTAAATGCAAGTTTACACTAAATTAATGAGTGGGTAGTATATTAAGTTACACCCTCTTATGCCGTTTCCGAGTCTTTGGTTATCGCCAAAGTGGGTAAGGATTCTATCAAGATTGCAATGAAATAAGGATTGTGCAGAGCGATGCACAATCCGTAAAATCATAAAAAGTAAGGGGAAGAAGGCGAGTAACGTAAATTGCTCACTTTTTTTCCCTTTTTTCTTGTTATTCTATAGTAAAATATAGTTTAAATATTAATGTTTTTGAAAAATATATCCGGCTATTCATGATAGCTGGGGAGTCGGCTTTGCTGTTCAAATAATTAGTTGTAAATTCGCATAAATTTACACTATTATGTTGGATATTGCAGAACATAGACAAAAGTTGATTCTGAAGAACTTAGCTCAGCTAGACGACAGAACCAATGAGATACAAGAAGAGTGCATCATCTTGTATCTAAAGTCTTTTATAGGTGATGGAGCTGAATTGCTATCTCCATATCAGTTCTCTAATATTACGCATATCAAGCATGATACAATAATAAATGTGTTGAAAGGAAAAGTGAAGTTCAAGCCTTACCAGCAGCGTCGGTGGTGTTATTGCATCCTTTATCATTGGGATACTATCATTGATACGCTGAATAAGAAACATGTTGCGGAGAGTAAAAATTTTGAAAAAGATAAGTTTGAAAAGAATTTCAATGAGGCTTTTTGGCAATGGGCTACGATAGGGAGAGACTTGAAACAACTTGACAAGTTGAAAGAGAAAGTAGAAGAAATGCAAAGCAATTTTTCACCTCGCAATAAATAATTGAACAACAACATAAAAAAAATATCATGAGATTTAGCCGTGCATCAGTGCTTGCGCAGCTATTATAGAGAAACAATAACAATTAATAACTTAAAAACAGAGTAAAAATGAAAAATTCAACATGAAATCGGGGGAGGCATTCCTCATACTGCTCTGCAGCTCAATGTCTCCGAAGTAAGGATTCACCCTGGAAAACTTCCAGGGGCCACCTCTTCTTTAAAATAGAGGAAGTAAATTTAGTCTATCTTAAAAGGTGAAGATATATGACTAAAATATTTTACGGATTGCCAATCTGGCTAGTGCAGACTGGACCGGTTAACATCGAGGTAGTTATTAACGTAGAATTCAGTGGCAACAGCAAAGTGGTTATTGATTCTGCTAGTTTCAAACAGTTAATGAATATGGAAGATGAGAATTAGAATAGATAAAATCGTCTTCCGTGATCAATCCAGAATGATTGTAGGTAAAGATGATGATCAGCAAAAGGAGAATGAAGAGAGTGAAGAGGAAGAGCCAGGAACGGGTTCTGCAGGAGCGAGAGACAGAGCTCCTACGGTCGACTTGGAAGTGGGGAATGACCAATCTAAACCAGGAAAAGATGAAGAACATACACCGTCTTGTTTTCTATTGGAAGGCAGGGTTGTTCCTGTTGAACTTTGCAATGACAGAGCAACCAAGATATTCCGACTACTTAGAAACGCTCAAATCCTGAATGATGATTTCAAGCCCGTCAACAAAATGCCGTGGTGGAAAAGAGGGGAACTTGCCGATATACTGGCAACGGAACTGAACATCCAGCACACCTGGAAAGTGTTCGGCGTTTTCTGGGATATGGATGCTGAAAGTTTGAGAGGCGGATTCAATAAAGCTAAGGATCATGCTTATAAATATGATTTTGATGAAGAAATCATGGATATTTTGAGATAATTTTTGGTACGATGTGGTACGACCGTACTTCATCGTACCATAGCAGTGTCGCAGAATCGCCGTACATTTGCCCCCGGAATTCAGAACCGATATGGTCTGGGTTTCGGGGGCTTTTGTGTATAGGCACATCAACCGTTGTGGGAGCGCCCAACTTTAAAAAAAGGAATATTGAAAATGAAAGCAATGAAACCTTTTTATTTTGTTCATCCGCAGTACGGAAAACTGAGGGTGGTGGTGATTGGAGGCAAAATCTATTACTGCCTGATGGACGTGAAGAACATCTTCAAGAAGTCGGTACAGAAACTCTATGAGACGATTGCTGACTCGGAGGGGGAACTGAAAAATCTGAACATCATGATGATGAAGGATATGAAAATCAAGTATAACCTCTTCTTCGAGAACCAGGAAATGGGGAAGGAGAAAGCGGAGGCTGAGAACGTGAATGCGGATCTTAACTTCTGCGATGAACAGCTGGTGAAAGACCTTGTTGACAGGCGTGTTGCTGCCGAGAAGATTGCGGCAAAATGGGTAATAGGGTTCGTCAAGAGCAGACTGAATGATGCTGAGAATGCTTCGCTCTTCGAGGCGAACGGGGTCGACGAGATTTCGGATAACTCGCTGATTCTGCCTATCAATGTAAGCTATGGCTCAGGGTATATCATGATTAACAGCGAAGTGTTCGATTAATAAAAATATGGAGGTAAAATGGAGACAGTACATGTAGTGGCAATTAATCCTTATCGTAAGGGAAATAAAGGGAAAGTTTTTTCTTACAATATCGATACTTATGATAAGGTCATCGGGTCGAAGGAAATCAAGAAGATGATTCAGCAGATTCGGGGTGAATTGCCGATTGACGGAGTGGATTTGAACGATGCGCAGGCGGTGAAGAAGGCGCAGGAGAGGCTCAAGAGCGAGCTGCCTTTCTTCTGTCCGCACTACGGCATGTTTAAGAATAATGTGCGCAGACAGGAGAATGCGATGCCGGAAAGCTTTCTCTTCCAGACGATTATTGATGTGGATGATAAGGAGTATGTGGAGAAGGCGATTGAGAAGGCGCGCGAGCTGAACTGCTCTTCGGGGATATGGAACGGCTCGTTGCTGCATCTCTGTTATAGCGCTAGAAAGAAGCTGCATATCGGGATTAGAATGCCGGTGGGGATGACCATCGAGGAGACGCAGAAGGCGTATTGTGAGGCACTCGGTGTGCCTTATGATGAAAGCTGTATCACACCTGAAAGGATGATTTTCCTGACGGATAAGGACTCGGAAATCTACCGGTCTAAAATGTGGTGCGCGGTGCTGCCGGAGAGCGAAATACAGGCTCGCAGAAAGGCTTTTCTGGACCGTGGACTGACGGTTGACGGAAGGGGAGATGCAAAAGTTAATAGTTTACAGTTTACAGTTAATGGCAATAGCAATGACAATGTTCAAAACAATAGACTTTCGGGCAATCATGGCTCTGGTGAACTGGGAGAGGCCAGCGAGAAGAATCTGATAGCCTTTGATCTGTTCGTGCAGTCGGCTGGGCTTGAGGGGATGGCGATTGATACCGTTGGGTCTCGGCACTCTTCGCTCCTCGCTATCATGAGCGCAGGCGCTTCGAGGGTGATGAGCGAGGAGGAACTGATGAAGGTGGTGAGGACGAAAATGCCAAGCTACTATCAGGAGGATGACTGCCATCAGCTGATACATGATTTCTATGCGAAATATGCTGACAGCTGCAAGCCGATGTCGAGGGATGTGATAAGGGTGAATGCGCTGGCGGAGCAGAAGGCGAATGAAGTGAAGAGTGAAGAACGAAGAGTGAAAAATTCAAATGCAGATGGTAATTATACAGTTCAAAGTTCAAATCTCCAAGTTCAAAGTAGCGACGAGGATTATCCTGACCCGCCAGCGATGCCGGAGAAACTGCCGAAACTGGTGGAACTGCTGATATCTCGGACACCGGAGGTTTATAAGCCGGCAGTGGCGCACGCTATCTTCCCACCGCTCGCTACACACCTCTGGCAGACGAGCTTCCGATATATTGATAATGTAGTACATGAGGCTACGCTTTCTACGTGCTTGCTTGCCGGTACGGGCGCAGGTAAATCGTCTGTGGATAAGCCGATTAGGTATATTATGGAGGATATCAGAAAGCGGGATGCGGAGAATCTGAAACGCGAGAAGGAATGGAAGGAGGAGGTGACGCGCAAGGGTGCCAACAAGGATAAGCGCAAGCGACCGGATAATCTTGTTATCCAGGAGATTGATGCTGATATGACCAGTCCGGCATTCGTGATGCGAACCGCAGAGGCGCAGGGGCGTTTCCTCTATACTTCGCTTAACGAGCTGGATCAGTTTGATGCACTCCGGGGCAGCGGCAACCAGCAGTTCCGCATCATGTGCCTCGCCTTCGACCCCTTCAACCTCTTTGGCCAACAGCGCGTGGGCGTTCAAAGTGTGACAGAAAGGGTAACGATAAGGTTCAACTGGAATGCATCTACCACCATTCAGAAAGGGCAACGCTACTTCTCAAAAGTTTTGACAGACGGTCCGATAAGCCGTATCAATTTCTGTACCATTCCGGAGCGTGAAATCGGTGATGAAATGCCTGTTTACGGCGATTACGATGATGCTTACCGTGAGGCGCTGAAGCCTTATATCGAGAATCTGAACAACGCCAGGGGACTGATTGACTGCCCTGAGGCATTCCAGCTTGCCCTCAAACTGAAGGATGAGAATGCTGAGTTCTCGCGCTTGTCGCAGGATAGGGTTTACGAGAATCTCTCCTTCCGTGCCAACGTCATCGCCTACCTGAAGGCGTGTGTGCTGTATGTGGCGAACGGGTGCAAATGGGAACCGGAGATTGACGAGTTCATCCGCTGGAGCGAGCGTTACGACCTCTACTGCAAGATGCGTTTCTTCGGTGATGCCATCAAGAGGGCGAATGATACAGGCGAGAAGTCGAGCAAGCGAGGACCATCCAACATGCTGATGCAGTTGCCGGATGAGTTTACTTACCAGCAGGTGATAGACTTGCGTGTAGCACGAGGTATGGATAAGAAGGGAACTTCAAGAATGTTAGGTAACTGGAAGGAACGTCATTACATCAAGGTTAAGGATAGCAACTCGGTTCCTCAGAAATTCAGTTCCTCAGTTTTTATTAAACTTAAATTCCGAAAGGAGAATTCATAGCGTATGGAAATAGTAGTAAAAAGAATAGCAAAGAAGAAGACTTATACGATAGGTCATCTTTATATCCTGAGCGATAAGGATGTAAAGCGTACCTGGCGTTCGGGTGTGAAAATAGGCGACAAGCGTATCTTTGAGCACAGCTTTGATATGGCGAAGTTGGACAAGGAGCATTACTTCTGTGATACCCTGGAGCCTACGTGGAGAAACCTCCTGGGTGTCGAACTGAAACCGGAAGAGGAGGATGGACGGTACAGCAGGGTATCGGGCAAGAAAGCCCGCAAGATACCGGGTCATACGGCGATACCGGAAGGCTCGTATCCTGTTGTTATCTCGAAATCGCCAAGGTTTAAGAAGTGGCTTCCGCTGGTGCAGGGTGTTCCTGATTTTGAGGGCATCCGCATTCATGCCGGTAATTATCCCGATGATACGCAGGGCTGCATTCTGGTAGGTGAAAATAAATTACAGGGTGCCGTCTTTAATTCCCGCATCTGGTTGTACAGGCTCATGAATGCCATTACCGCAGCGAGAGAACGGGAGGAGAGCGTTTGGATTACCGTTTTGTAATGTTGAGTGTTGAATGTTGATTTTTGAATGTTGAGTGTTGAATTGTTAGTGATTATTTTAAAAACAAATTATTATGGTAAAGTCAGTTAATACAAATAAAGTAGAAATGGATAAGAAGGCAGCAATTGCTGTCGTGTTTGAAAACCCTGAATTCGGTAAGATTCGTACCTTGACCGATGAAAATGGAGAAGCGCAGTTCTGTGCAAAGGATGTCTGTGATGTGCTGGGGTATAAGATTGCAAGATGTGCTGTGCGTCAGTTAGTTAACACATTTGACGTTGCGAAACACAACGTCAAACTTTCGGGGCGTTTGCGTAAGGATGGAACCCCAACTAAACGCTCCCAACAGATGATCTTCGTCAACGAGAGCGGTTTCTATGCTTTGGTTCTCGGCTCTAAGCTTTCTACTGCCGTGAAGTTCAAGAACTGGGTTACGGCCGATGTGCTGCCACAGATTCGCAAGACGGGTGGTTATATCCCGGTGCAGCAGGGCGAGAGTGATGAGGAGACAATCCGACATGCGGAAGAAATCCTCCGTGCTACGCTCAAAGAGAAGGAGAATCTGCTGAAGAAGCAGCGTCTGCAGATTGAGCAGCAGAAGAAGCTTATCGGCGAACAGGATACGGAAATCCGCCGTCTGAATGGAGTTGTGGATGAACAGGTGGTTCGCATCGCTAAGAATGGTGATAACATCATCCAGTTGGAGAATCAGGTGGGTAATCTTCTGCCGAAGGCGCTCTATAGCGATAACGTGCTCGATTCCGTTTCCTGCTTCACCACGACGCAGATTGCGAAGGAACTCGGTATCACTGCGCAGGAGTTGAACCGCTCGCTCTGTGCCCTGCATATCCAGTATTACCAGAGCGGTCAGTATCTCCTCTATGCCGATTATGCTCACATGGGCTTGGCGAAGAGCCGTACCCGCTACAGCGCCTTCCTCGACCCGAAGAGCGATGGCAGACAGGAGAAGATGGGCAGAGCCTACACCCATACCTATCTCGTATGGACCGAGCGAGGACGAAAGTTCATCCATGACCTCGCCCAGCGATACTTGGAACTGTGTGAAGTTTATAGTTAATAGTTTATAGCCCCTGATGTGTTTTGCATCAGGGGCTTTTGTCTGTTCCTAAAGGTTAACTCCGAAATTGAACTGGAGGGCTCCATTGCGCGATTTGTCGAAACTGTCGTGGCAGATGTTGGCAAGACCGATGTCGTAGGTGAGATCGGCATAGAACATGTCGTAGCCGATGCCGCAGCCGATGCGGATACCACCATCAAGGCGGCGGAAGTTTGCATCCTTGAATGAGCTCTCTGCTTCACGCTCGGCAAAGTTCTTGATCTTGCCTCCTACACCAACGGCAAAATAGCCGCCTACCTGAGGCTGGATGGAGAAGTGGTCGTCTACCTCGTACTTGTACTTCAGTACGGCTGGAATCTCAAGATAGTTGAGGTCGTAGGTCATCTTCTTGCCTTCAGGAAGATCCTTCTTGCCACCTTTCTCTATATACGAAAGTCCGGTCTCGAGATAGAGTGGGGCGCTGTCGGTCAATGGAATGCCGGCTACTACGCCCACATTCAGGCCGGTCTGCCAGTCGCCACCATCCAGACGGGAATCGTCGGAATTGACAAAGGTGAAGGCAGGACCGATGCGGAATCCGTAATACGGGCTGTTGTAGTTGTAGTTGTAACGGTAGTCGAGACGGTCTGTCCTGCTGTTGTAATATCTGCTGTCACGATAATTCTGTGCTGCTGCCGGCATCAGAGCCAGGAGCAATGCCATCATGATGAATGCTAATCTTTTCATAATTCTTATTCTTTTATACATTAATATATGCTGTTTGAAGAAACTTGTTTTATGGTGCAAAGGTACGAATAAAAAACGAAACGGCAGCGAGCGTTTCCCTAAATGATAGAGGGGAACCCCTATTTCTGACCTAATACAACTTTCTCAACAAAAAAAATATAAATTTTTGCTATATTTTTTGTTTTGTCTCCAATTTGTGCTATCTTTGCCTTCAAATTATAAACGTTTATATAGAAATTATGAAATTTTTGAAGAAGTATCTACTGGATATTCTGGTAGTTATTGCATTTGCAATCATCTCCTTCGTCTACTTTATGCCTGCCGATATGGACGGACGAATCCTCTTCCGACATGATGCAGCGGCAGGAAAGGGACTGGGACATGAAAAGGAACTCTTCCAGCAGCAGACGGGAGAGACTACACGATGGACGAACTCGGTGTTTGGCGGTATGCCTACCTATCAGATGTCGCCTTCGTATGACAGTAATCAGGTGCTCAGCCAGATTGTGAAGGCATATCATCTGTGGTTGCCAGACTATGTTTGGTATGTTTTTGTATACCTCCTGGGTTTCTATATCATGCTGCGTGCCTTCAACTTCAGACAGTCGCTGGCGGCGCTGGGAAGTATCATCTGGGCATTCTCGTCCTACTTTTTTATCATTATCGCTGCCGGACATATCTGGAAGGTATGGGCGCTGGCTTATCTGCCGCCGATGATTGCGGGCGTGGTGCTTGCCTATCGGGGCAAGTATCTCAAGGGACTGCTCCTTACTGCCATCTTCTCGGCTTTCGAGGTGCAGGCTAACCACGTGCAGATGACTTATTACTACCTCTTTATCATCCTCTTCATGGTGATTGCCTTCCTGGCAGATGCCATTAAGAAAGGTGAACTTGCACGCTTCGGAAAGGCTACGGCGGTATGCGTGGTGGGTGCCCTCATCGGTATCTCGCTCAACCTCTCGAACCTTTATCATACCTGGCAGTATGGTCAGGAAACCATGCGTGGAAAGAGTGAACTCGTAAAGAAAAATGCGGCTAACCAGACCAGCAGCGGTCTGGATAGAGACTATATCACACAGTGGAGCTATGGTATCGACGAAACGTGGACGCTGATGATTCCGAATGCCAAGGGCGGTGCCTCCGTGCCGCTGGCGCAGAACCAGCAGGCGATGGAAAAGGCTGATCCTAACTTCGTTCAGATTTACCAGCAGCTGGGACAGTACTGGGGCAACCAGCCGGGAACGAGCGGACCTGTATATGTAGGTGCCTTCGTCTGCATGCTCTTTATCCTGGGCCTGTTTATCGTGAAGGGTCCGATGAAGTGGGCGATGCTTGCTGCCACCATCCTGAGCATTCTGCTCGCCTGGGGTAGAAACTTCATGCCGTTTACCAATTTCTTCCTCGATTATGTGCCGATGTATGCCAAGTTCCGAACGGTGGCATCTATCCTGGTCATCGCAGAATTCACCATCCCGTTCCTGTCGATGATGGCGCTGAAGAAGATTGTAGATGAGCCGGAGATTCTGACAGAGAAGATAAAATATGTATATGCCAGCTTCGGTCTGACAGCAGGCTTCTGTCTGCTCTTTGCCATCATGCCGGGCGTATTCTTCCCAGATTTCGTATCGGTACAGGAGACACAGGCGCTGCAGCAGTTGCCTCAGGAGTATATCTCTCCAATCATGAGCAATCTGACGGATATCCGCAAGGGCATCTTTACATCCGACTGCTGGCGTTCGTTCTGGATTATCCTCATCGGTTCGGCACTGCTGATGCTCTTCAAGATGAAGAAGCTGGGCAAGGAATATATGATTGCCGGCATCGCCGTGCTCTGTCTGGTGGATATGTGGATGGTGAACAAGCGCTATCTCTACGATGATATGTTCGTAGACAAGGCGCAGCGCGATACACCGCAGCAGATGACCGAGACCGACAAGATTATCTGCCGTGACAAGGCACTCGACTACCGTGTGCTGAATCTGGCATCGAATACATTCAATGAGAACGAGACCTCTTACTACCACAAGAGCATCGGCGGTTATCATCCAGCCAAGCTCCGTCGCTACCAGGAGATGATAGATGCACATATCGCTCCTGAGATGCAGAAGACGATGCAGGCGGTAGCTGCTGCGGGCGGCGATATGACCAAGGTGAACGGCGACAGTATCTATCCGGTATTGAACATGCTGAATACCAAATACTTCATCATGCCGCTGCAGGGCGGACAGACCGTTCCGGTTCTGAATCCGTATGCCTACGGCAATGCATGGTTCGTAGACGAGGTGAAGTATGTGAACAATGCTAACGAGGAAATTGATGGCGTGGGCAAGGTGAACCTCCGACACGTGGCTGTGGCTGATGCCAAATTCAAGGAACAGCTGGCGCAGAGCGTGAAGCAGGATGATACTTCGGTGGTGAAGATGACGCAGTATAAGCCGAACAACCTGACTTACGAGGTGAAGTCGAGCAAGGGCGGCGTGATCGTATTCTCTGAGATTTACTATCCGGGCTGGACGGCTACGGTTGATGGACAGCCGGCTGAGCTGGGCAGAGTGAACTATATTCTGCGTGCGCTGAACGTGAAAGCTGGTAACCACAAAGTAGTTCTCGATTTCCATCCTCAGTCGCTCAAGAATACCGAGACGGTGGCTTACATCGGTTATGGCGTTCTGGCTCTCCTTATTATAATAGGTGTAGTGGTTGAGGTGAGAAAGCGCAAGAAGGAATAGCGGGGATTGCAAATCCCCTTAGACTGATAGACTGATTGCAAATTCTGATGATGCGATTTAGAACAGAAATAGATATTCCGAAGGCCGACTTCGAGATAGGGGCGGCAGAGCGGATGCTCTTTGTGGGCAGTTGCTTTGCCGACAATCTGGGGCGGCGGTTTGTGGAGAACCGCTTCCGGGCTACGGTGAATCCCTTCGGGGTGATGTATAATCCGGCAAGCATTTTCCATACGGTAGAGAAATGTTCCGAGGTGCGTCCCCGTGTGGCTGTCTTTACGCTGGGTACCAACCATGTGTATATCCTGAAGGAGACGGGCGAGATAGTGGACAACTGCCAGAAGCGCCCGCAGCGCCTCTTCGAAGAGCGGGAACTGAGCGTGGACGAATGTGCCGGCTATCTGCAGAAGGCTATCAATCTGCTGAAATCGCAGACCGCAGCATCCGGTAGCAGTGAAGGCACTCTGAAGGTAATCATCACGGTAAGTCCTATCCGCTATGCGAAATACGGCTATCACGGGAGTCAGCTTTCGAAGGCTACGCTCCTGCTGGCAGCCGATAAGCTGGTGAAGGAGAATCCCGGAGTGGTGAGCTATTTTCCGGCTTACGAGATCATGAACGATGAACTTCGTGACTACCGCTTCTACAAGGAAGACATGCTGCACCCGAGCGAACAGGCTGTGGAATATATCTGGGAGCGGTTCCGGGCAACTTACTTCGGCAAGGCAGCAGAGCAGTTTCTGGAAGACTGGAGGCCTATCCGCGAAGCACTCGGCCACAAACCCTTCCATCCCGAGAGCGAGGAACACCAGAAGTTCATCGCCAGGACGGAAGAGAAGAAAAGACAATTTGAGGAGAAATATCATCTCTTATAAAATGGAGAAATATCATCTCTTATAAAATAAAGAATATTTAAATAACAAGACAATGACATATACTATTGAAAAGGTAACCACACTGATAGGTGCGCGTCGCTATGGAGACAATGATACCAACATCGGTTTTATCCTGACCGATAGTCGTTCACTTTGTTTCCCAGAGGAAACTCTGTTCTTTGCGCTCAAGTCGGAACGTAATGATGGTCATAACTACATCCCTGAGCTGTATCGCAGAGGTGTGAAAAACTTTGTTGTAACGAATGTGCCTAAGGGCTATGCTTCTGATTATCCGGGAGCCAACTTCCTGAAGGTAGTAAATACGCTTGAGGCTCTCCAGCGTCTGGCTGAGCGCCACCGTGACGAGTTTAACATCCCTATCGTAGGCATCACGGGTTCAAACGGCAAGACCATGGTCAAGGAGTGGCTCTACCAGCTGCTCTCGCCAAGCATGTTTGTTACCCGCAGTCCGCGCAGTTACAACTCTCAGATAGGTGTGCCATTGTCGGTATGGCTGATGAATGAGCAGACCCAGGTGGGCGTTTTCGAGGCAGGTATCAGTATGCCTGGCGAAATGCTTGCCCTGCGTGACATCATCCAGCCAACCATCGCCGTACTGACCAATCTGGGTGCTGCCCATCAGGAGAACTTCTCTTCCATGGAGGAGAAATGCCGGGAGAAACTCATCCTCTTCCATGATGCAGAGACCGTAATCTATGATGGCGATGACGAGGTTATCAGCAAGGTGATAGCCGAATATCCCGACTATAAGGGCGAGAAACTCTTCTGGTCGCTCAAGAATGCGGAGGCTCCTTTCTATGTGAAGAACATCGAGAAGCAGCAGAGCGTGAGCGTGATTACCTATATATATAAAGGTGTGGAAGACAGTTTCTCTATCCCGTTCATCGACGATGCATCTGTACAGAATGCCATCATCTCTGCCGTCGTGGCATCGAAACTCGGTCTTTCGGCTGAAGATATCGACAAGCGCATGGCACAGCTCGAACCTGTGGCAATGAGACTGGAGGTGAAGGTAGGACAGCACGGATGTACGCTGATCAACGACAGCTACAACAGTGATATCAATTCGCTTGATATCGCTCTCGACTTCATGAACCGCCGTCCTGACCATCGCGGTTGTCGCCATACACTGATATTGAGCGACATTTACCAGAGCGGTCAGGCACCGGAGGTATTATATAAAGAGGTGAGCGATTTAGCCCGTAAACGTGGCGTGGTAAAGTTCATCGGTATCGGTCCTGAGCTCTGCAAGCAGCACGACGTGATTCAGATTTCAGAGAAGTTCTTCTTCCCGAATGTAGAGGAATTCATCGCCAGCGAGGTGTTTGCTTCCCTGCGCGATGAGGTGATTCTGCTGAAGGGCGCCCGTCAGTTTGGCTTCGACCAGCTCACCGAACTGCTGGTACAGAAAGTACACGAGACTACGCTGGAGGTGAATCTGAACGCCGTGGTAGCCAATCTGAACTACTACCGTGCGTTTATGAAGCCGGAAACCAAGCTGGTATGCATGATTAAGGCAGACGGCTACGGTGCAGGTGCCGTAGAGATAGCCAAGACCCTGCAGGATCATCGTGTAGACTATCTGGCTGTGGCTGTAGCCGATGAGGGCGTTACGCTGCGCAAGAACGGCATCACCAGCAACATCATGATCATGAATCCGGAGATGACCGCCTTCAAGACTATGTTCGATTACGACCTGGAGCCTGAGGTTTACTCTTTCCGTCTGCTCGATGCGCTCATCAAGGCCTGTCTCTTATACACATCTCCGAGCCCACGAGACAAGAGGCAATCTCG
>ENA-OZAL01000127-OZAL01000127.1-human-gut-metagenome-genome-assembly--contig:-NODE-127-length-16101-cov-7.029291_pt1 | contig 16101 bp, 16 predicted proteins | sample MGYA00244206_ERZ653496 | MGnify/ENA primary metagenome ERZ653496 (study PRJEB26926, sample SAMN06165085) | human gut metagenome | biome: ENVO:00009003; feature: ENVO:2100002; material: ENVO:00002003...
CCTCGCCGTTTTTGTCCACCTTGAGCTCGAGCATCTTCTTCTCGGAGATGTAGTCCGGCACCATGCGCTTGGCGGTGCAGCGGGCGGCCAGCTCCGTGAGATACCAGTAGGGCGAGTCCTCGTGGATATTGTCCTCCTCGAGCACGTAGATGAGCTTCGGGAACGCCGGCGTGACCCAGACGCCCTTCTCATTTTTCACGCCCTGATAGCGCTGGCGCAGCGTCTCCTCGATGATCATGGCGAGGTCATGGCGCTCCTGCTCGTTTTTCGCCTCGCCGAGGTACATGAACACCGTCACGAACGGCGCCTGACCGTTCGTGGTCAGCAGCGTGACGACCTGATACTGGATCGTCTGCACACCGCGGCGGATCTCCTCACGGACGCGGTTTTCGACGAGCTCGGCCAGCTTCTCCTCGCCCGGATGCGCGTCGATCGCCTGCATCTCGGCCGCGACCTCGCGGCGGATGCGCTCGCGGCTGACCTGCACGAACGGCGCCAGATGCGTCAGCGAGATCGACTGCCCGCCGTACTGGTTGGAGGCGACCTGCGCGATGATCTGGGTCGCGATGTTGCACGCGGTCGAGAAGCTGTGCGGCCGCTCGATGAGCGTGCCGGTGATGACGGTGCCGTTTTCGAGCATGTCCTCCAGATTCACAAGGTCGCAGTTGTGCATATGCTGCGCGTAATAGTCGGCGTCGTGGAAGTGGATGATGCCCTCCTCGTGCGCCTCGACGATGTCCTTCGGCAGCAGGAGACGGTTGGTGATGTCGCGGCTGACCTCGCCGGCCATGTAGTCACGCTGCGTGCTGTTGACGATCGGGTTCTTGTTGGAGTTTTCCTGCTTGGCCTCCTCGTTGTTGCACTCGATCAGGCTCAGGATGCGGTCGTCGGTCGTGTTGGCGCGGCGCACCAGACTGCGGGTGTAGCGGTAGGTGATGTAGGCCTTGGCGACCTCGAACGCGCCGTGCGCCATGATCTGCTTTTCGACCATGTCCTGAATTTCTTCCACGGCGGCGCTGCGGCCGAGCTCCTGACAGGCGAGCTCCACGCTCTCGGCGATGCGCTGGATCTGGCGCGGCGTCATGCGCGCGCCCTCCTCGACGGCGGCATTGGCCTTCGTGACGGCCATGATGATCTTCGAGATATCAAAGGTCGCCTCTGCACCGTTTCGCTTGATGATCTTCATTTTCTATTTCTCCCCCTCGTAATCGAAAACACAATATCTTGTGCGGAAAACCGCTTTATTTTGTATTGAGAGCGGGTATATCGTACAATATCTTGTATCTTATGTCAACACATATTTAAATTTTGCTTGTGCAAAACACACACGACCGGCCCGGCTTCAGGCCGCAAAAATGCGCCGCCCGCAGGCGGCGCAAGGCTTTTGCGGATCGCCGGAGCGAGCCGCAAAGCGTTGCCGTCAGGCAGTTTCGTAGCCGTTTGGGTTCTGGGTCTGCCAGCGCCAGCTGTCGCGGCACATATCCTCGAGCGAGTAGTCCGCGCGCCAGCCGAGGATGCGCGCGCTCTTGTCCGGGCAGGCGTACACCGTCGGCAGATCGCCCGCGCGGCGCGGCGCGATGCGATAGGGCACGTGCACGTGGTTGGCCGCTTCAAAGGCGTGCACCATTTCGAGCACGCTGTAGCCCCGGCCGGTGCCGAGGTTAAAAATGCTCTCGCCCGTGTGCGCCGCCATGTAGGCGATGGCCGAGACGTGGCCGCGCGCAAGATCCATGACGTGGATATAGTCGCGCACGCCGGTGCCGTCGGGCGTGTCATAGTCGTCGCCGAACACGTTCAGGCACTCCAGCCGGCCGATGGCCGTCTGCGAGATGTAGGGCATGAGGTTGTTCGGCACGCCGCGCGGATCCTCGCCGATGAGGCCGCTCGGGTGCGCACCGATGGGGTTGAAGTAGCGCAGCAGCACGACCGACCAGCTCGGGTCGGCCACCACACAGTCGCGCAGGATCTGCTCGCAGACGTACTTCGTCCAGCCGTAGGGATTCGTGCAGCTGCCGGTGCGGGACGTCTCGTAGAGCGGCATATCGTTGTCGCCGGAGTACACCGTCGCCGACGACGAGAAGATGATCTGCTTGACCCCGTGGTCGCGCATTGCCTCGCAGAGCGTGACGGTCGAGCCAAGGTTGTTGTCGTAATATTCCAGCGGCATATGCACCGACTCGCCCACGGCCTTGAGGCCGGCAAAATGGATGACGCAGTCGATCTTCTGCTCGGTAAAAATGCGGTCGAGTCCGGCGCGGTCACGCACGTCCATCTGGTAGAACTTCAGGGGCTTGCCCGTGATCTGCTCGACCCGTCTGCCCGCCTCCGCGCTGCTGTTGACGAGATTGTCCACCACGACGACATCCATGCCCTGCTCGAGCAGCTCCACGCACGTGTGGCTGCCGATGTAGCCCATGCCGCCGGTCACCAATACGGTCATGCGCCGTACCTCCCTCTTGCTGCAGTATCGTTTGATTGCGTACCTTTTTATTTTACATCAGAACGCCGCGAAGTTCAACGGTTTTCCTTTGCCAGAGTTTTGCCATGCGCGTGAATTTCCTGTCAATCCCTGATTTTACAGATTTCAGGCGATTTTATCTTGACTTTTCATCCCAGCTGGGCTAAACTGCAACTACCATAGTGCAGTTGGGATGGCTGCGTACGCACTGTTTTTGTCCATTTGCGATCTGACCCATCTCTTTTTTATCAATTCTTTTCTCTTTTATCTGATCTCTATTTACCGCGTTATCTACCATTGTTCTCCGCGATCGGCACGTTCATCCCGTCTCAGGATCAGGGCGCACCTGCAGCGTACAGGGCGCGCAATGGCTGCACGCATAGCGAAAGACCTCCGGGCGTACCCGGAGGTCTTTTTCTGCTTTCGGTGGCTTTCAGCTCTCCATCTGCTTGCCGAGAAAGCCGGCGACCGCCTGCGCGAGCTTGCGCTCGGTTTCTCCGGCGGGGGCGCCGCCGCGCGCGGCGGCAAACAGCACGCAGCCGAGCACGTCGCCTTCGGAAAGGATAGGCGCGGCCACGGCCACGGCGTAGCGCTCATCGGTCTCGGTGACCGGCAGTGTGCAGGTATCGGCCGCATATTGGCCGCGCGCGGTCATGAGCTCCTCGAGCTCGCGGCTGACGCGCCGCTCGAGCAGCTCCCGCTTGCCGCCGCCGGCCACGGCGATGACGGTGTCGCGGTCGCACACGGCGGCGATCGCGCCGGTAGTCTTGTGCAGCGCATCGCAGATCTGCACGGCGAACTCGGACAGCTCGCCCATCGGGGAATACTTTTTAAAAATGACCTGCCCGTCGGTGTCGGTGTAGATCTCCAGCGGGTCGCCCTCGCGGATACGCATGGTGCGGCGGATCTCCTTGGGGATGACCACGCGGCCGAGGTCGTCGATCCGGCGCACGATTCCGGTTGCCTTCATATTCTGAAAACTCCTTTGCTCTGTTTTGCGTTTCGGCAACCCTATTTTCTGCAAATTCCGGTAATCTATGCAGGCCGTGCCGCGCAAGGGTGCATACGCGCCATTTTCCGCCGCCTTGTACGCGCAGCAGACTGCGGCCGCCTTGTCAAAAAGTATTGCTTTTTGACAGTCTCAAAAAAGCCCGGCCGGTCTCCCGGTCGGGCTTTGGGACATATGGGTCTGACGGCTCAGAACTTGATCTCCTTGCCGTTTTTGCGCCACTGCCTGAACTCCGCGACGGCGGTGAACAGCGCATCGGACGAGGAGTTGATGGCAGTCTCGAGCGAGTCCTGAATGACGCCGATGATGAAACCGACGCCGACGACCTGCATGGCGACATCGTTGGAGATGCCGAACAGGGAGCAGGCCATGGGGATGAGCAGCAGCGAGCCGCCCGCAACGCCGGACGCGCCGCACGCGCCGAGCGCCGCCATGACCGACAGGATGATCGCGACGGGCAGCTGCACGGTGATGCCGAGCGTGTGCACCGCGGCGAGCGCCATGATCGTGATCGTGACGGCGGCGCCGGCCATGTTGATGGTCGCGCCGAGCGGGATGGACACGGAGTAGAACTCCTTATCCAGACCGAGGCTCTCGCACAGGGACATGTTCACGGGGATGTTCGCGGCGGACGAGCGCGTGAAGAAAGCGGTCACGCCGCTCTCCTTGAGGCATTTGAACACCAGCGGATAGGGGTTCTTGCGCATGGCGACAAAGGCCATGACGGGGTTGACGATGAGCGCCGAGAACAGCATGCAGCCCACGAGCAGGAGCAGCAGCTTGCCGTACTCGGTGAAGATGGCCAGACCGCTCGTGGACACGGCCGTGAACACGAGGCCGAGGATGCCGAAGGGGGCGAGATTGATGACGAAGCGCACCGCCTTTGTGACGGCCTCGGAGGCGTCGGCGAGGAAGCGCTTGGTCGAATCCGCAGCGCCCTTGAACGCGAAGCCGAGCACGATGGCCCAGAACAGGATGCCGAGGAAGTTGCCGCTGACAATCGAGCCGATGGGGTTGGAGACGATGTTGGTCAGCAGGGTCGTGAAGATCTCCGCGAAGGTCTCAGGCGCGCTGTCGGAGACGGCTTCGGTCAGCGTGATGGTCACGGGGAAGAGGTAGCTTGCAGCCACGGCGATGGCGGCCGCAAGGAACGTGGACACAAGGTAGAGCACGATGACGGTGCCGAACTGCTTGCCCATTTTCTCCTTGGACTGGGCGAGCGCGCTGATGATGAGCACGAACACGAGCAGCGGGGCAATCGCCTTGAGCGCGCCGACGAACAGTTTGCCGAGGATGCCGATGCCGGGGGCGGTCACGGCGGCGTTGGGGATCAGCAGGGCGAGCGCCGTGCCGATGGCCATGCCGATGACGATGCGCAGCACGAGGCTGACGCTGTTGTAGGCTTTGACGAGTTTCATTTCTTTCTTCTTCTCTTTCCTTTTGCTGTTTTTGCGAGCGAGTCGCTTTAGCAGTTTAGCAAACAGCTGCAGCAATGTCAAGCAAAGGGTGCAAGTGCAGGAGATGACAAATCCTCAAAATATGGTTTTCCGGTCGGATGCGCGGTGCGGAGCATTATTTTATCTGTTGATCACTTGAATACCCGATACACACATGATACAATCTGTCAAAACCTGAATTTATGAACAGTCAGCTGCGCACGGACAGGTCACATTAAAAATGAATGCATGGATTTGAAAAAGCCGGCCATTGGTCCTGCATAGGGGTTCTATGCGTATGCGATCGTGAGAGGAGATCTTATGAACAATATAATAAAGAGGGATGTGCTCGGGAGGACAATCGAGGCCCGGCTTACATGGCAAGGGAAAGACCTGCTTGTCACTGTGACAGGCGGGGACGCCGCACATATCGGCAGTGTTTCGCTGTGCCGGATGTGCAGCGGCGAGTCCCGGATCGATAAAATTCTTCTGCCGGCACATCGCGACGATGTCGTTGGCGACAAATTTGCGCAGGCGCTGGCGCAAAGGCTGAACACGACCGTGTGTGTGGTGAGCGGGATCCATTTTGACGGCGTGTCAAAGCAGGACATAGCAGAGATCGTGCAGGCAAGTGACGAAATGCTTGTGCGCATATTGGAATCTTTTGATTGACAAAACGGCGGAAAAGCAACGATAATAGAGCGAAACGGGATGCGTCGAAAGACAAAAAGCCTGTTTCGCTCCTTTTCTTTTTCACATTTGGTCGGATCGCACGTTTTTTAATGTGCAAATGGCACAAAAAATTTTCGTATATTGTGTAAAAAGCAGAAAACTGCACAACCGCCGTTTTGGCAACGAAAACAGCGGAAATGCCCCACAATGCCAACAGGCACTATGATATGCTTTTGACACAAGGAGATGATCCCCGGGCGAAAACCAAAAAAAGAAAAAGGAGAGATTTATGGAATGAAAAACGATAAGGTCAAAAAATGGCTATGCCTCATCCTGATCTTCGGCGGCTTCTTCATTCTGCGCAACTTCGTTCCTAGCGGACTGGATCAGGCCGGCTGGGACGGCTTCCTGGTTCTGTTCGTTGCAGTTCTGCTGTGGCTGACAGAGGCAGTCCCCATGGCTGTTACAGCGGTGTTTGTGCTGTTTTTCGGCGCATGGGTCGGCTTTGAAAAAGAGGCCAACATCCTCGCAAACTTCGCATCTACCGGCCTGTTCTTCCTGCTTGCGGCGATGGTCATCGGCCAGATCTTTACCAAGGTTGGTCTGGGCCGCAGAATTTCACTTTACGTTTTGCCGATGTTCGGGAATAAAGCCAAGGCGGTGCTGCTGGCAGTCATGATGGGCACCTGCGTCGTCTCCATGTTCCTTGCGGACATTCCCACCGCGCTGGTGTTCTTCGGCCTGTGCGCACCGATTCTTGAGCAAAACGGCTGTGAGCCGGGCAAGTCCAAATTCGGCAAAGCCATCATGCTTGGTATTCCGGTCGGCGCTGCCATCGGCGGCATCGGCACACCCGCAGGCAGCGGCATGAACGCCGTGACCATGTCCCTGCTCAAGAACATCTGCGGCGTTGAGATCAGCTTTGGCCAGTGGTCTCTCGTCGGCGTGCCGGTGGCATTGGTCAGCATCGTGCTTGCATGGCTCATTCTCTGCTGGCTGTGCAAGCCCGAGATCGATATCGTGAAAGGGCTTGACTCTCTGAAAGAGGACCGCAAGAATGTGGGGCCGCTCAAGGGCGACGAGCTGAAGTTTACGATCGTTTTTGCAATCATGGTCGTACTGTGGTTCATCCCCAAGCAGACCGGTATTGATATGTACATGACTGCATGGGGCGGCATCTTTATCATGTCCCTGCCCGGCATGATCTGGTCAACTGGAAAGAGGCCAGCACCAAGATCGACTGGTCTGCGTTCCTGATCTGCGGCGCTGCCACTGCGCTCGCAACCGTTGTTGCGAACCTCGGCACCGGCGCCTGGCTCAGCGGCATCCTCTCGAACCTCTTCCTGTCCAAGGTCGCTGGTATGGGCCTTGTCGTGCTGCTCCTTGTGATCAATGTCATGATGGCCGTTGGCCATTATCCGATGCCTCAGGGCGTCTCTCTGGCCGGTCTTTGCCTGCCCGTTGTCGGCGCGCTGGCTGTCACCCTCGGCCTCAATCCGATCGTTGTCTGCCTGCCCGTCTGCATGTCCACCAGCATGCTGCTGCTCGTCCCGATCGATCCGACCTGCTTTACCACCTACTCCGGCGGTTACTGGAAGATCAAGGACATGATGAGTTCCGGCATTCTCATCACCATTGGCTACATTCTTGTTTCCTCGCTCTGGACTGCAGTGATTGCCGCTACCGGCGCGCTCGGCTGACAGCATTCTCTAACCGATCCTTCCGCCGGGCGTCCAACCGCCCGGCGGAAGAAATAAAAAGTGAAGGGACAAACAGATATGGCGATACTTGACGAAGCGGATTACAGAATCCTGGACATCCTCCAGAAGGACGGAAGGATCACGTTCTCAGATCTGGCAGATCAGGTGAATCTGTCGCGTTCAGCTGTGCGCGAACGCATCAAAAACATGCAGGACAGCGGCATTATCCGCGGCTTCACGGCAATCATCGACGCAAAGGCTTACGAGAAGTTTGCGAGTGTCTATATGGACATCGAAGCGGAGCCGATGAAGATCAACGATGTTGCCAAGGAGCTCATGAAGCTCAACGAGATTGCAATTGTCTCCCAGCACACCGGCTCTACCGGGCTGCATGTGCATGCATACATCGACAGCGTTGACAAGGTGTCAAAATATCTGGAAGAAAATATATATACGATAGATGGCGTCAGAGGTGTGCATTTTGAGCTTCTCGTACACCAATACAAGACGACCGCCTATCTTGCAAGATATTCAGAATAAGACAAAAGGCATCCACAATTAAAGGAGGAACTACGGTTATGTGGGAATTCAGATTCTATTCCCGAGGCGGTCAGGGCGCAGTCACTGCGGCAAAGATCCTGACCAATGCCGCCATTATTGAAGGTAAGTTTGCTCAGGCAATCCCCTCGTATGGGCAGGAACGCAAGGGCGCTCCGATCCACACCTACGGCCGCATCTCTGATGAGCCTATTGAGGTGAAGAGCTATGTCTATCGCCCGAACTGCGTCATCTGCTTTGACACCAGTCTCGAAGATGTCGGCATTGATATCACGGAGGGCATCCGCCCCGGATGCACCCTCGTCGTCAACTCTCCCGTGCCAGTGTACGAGGACGTTTTTGCCAAGGTCTGCAACATTGACGCGGACAAGCTGACGCATGAGATCCTCGGCGAGGTTCCGCCCAATGTGGCAATGCTCGGCGCGCTGGTAAAGGCGACGGGCTGTGTCTCTATCGAAAGCCTTCTGCAGGCGATCAAGATCAAAATTCCGGGAAAGGCGGGTGAAAATAATGCAAAAGCTTGTGCAGCAGCGTATGAAAATGCTTGAGGGCATGCCTCGACTGATCGGCCCCATGTCCGTGAAAATCTCCGATGTGCCCACCGGCACATGGCGCTATCATCGTCCGGTCATCCGCCACGATGACTGCGTTAAGTGCGGCATCTGCGCAGAATACTGCCCGTGCGGCGTTATTGAAAAAATCGACAACAAGATGGTCATCGATTATACATACTGCAAGGGCTGCGGCATCTGCACCGCCGAGTGCCCGAAAAAGGCCATCGATTTTGTGCTGGAAGCCGACTGTGTAAAGGAGGGCAAATAATTATGGGTGTTATCAAGGCTCTTGACGGCAACGCCGCTATTGCCCACGGCGTTATGCGCTCCAAGGTTCAGCTCGTCGCCGCGTATCCGATCACGCCGCAGACGCCGATCGTCGAGACCATTGCGTCTCTGATCGACAAGAAGGAGTATGCAGCAACCTATATCACCGCCGAGTCTGAGCACTCCGCGATCAGCGCTGTGGTCGGTGCCGCCTCCACCGGCGTGCGCACCTTCACCGCCAGCGCATCCCACGGTCTGGCGCTCATGCACGAGCTGACCGGCACTTGCTCCGCATCCAGACTGCCCGCGGTCATGGCGGTCGTCAGCCGCGCCATCCCCGGTCCCATGGCACTCTGGTGCGACCACTCCGATATCATGACGCAGCGCGATCAGGGCTGGATCCAGATCTTCGCAAAAGACCCCCAGGAGGCGCTTGATTTCACGATGATCGCCTACCGCGTCAGTGAGGACGAGCGCGTGCTCATCCCGACCATGGTCGATATCGACGGCTTCTTCTGCTCGCACCTGACCGAGCCTGTCAATGTCCCGACCGAGGAGGAGGCAGAGCGCTTCGTAAAAGAATTCAAGCCCGTGAACGCACACCTGGATACCGATCTGCCCTATGCCATGAACAACCTGACTTCCCCCGCAATCTTCACGGAGATCAAGCGCTCTCAGGATCTCGGCATGCGCGCCGCCGCAGGTGTGATGGACGAGCGCTTCAAGGAATTCGGCGAGCTGTTCGGCAGAAAGTACGGCCGCATCATGTGCGACCACGTTGAGGGCGCAGACACCGTCGTCCTGTGCATGGGCTCCATGTCCGGCACCGTGAAGCACGTCGTCAAGGAAATGCGCGCAGCAGGCCGCAAGGTCGGCATCTGCCGCGTGGTCGCATTCCGTCCCTTCCCGACGAAAGAAGTTGCCGAAGCACTCAAGGATGCAAAGAACATCGCCGTCATCGACCGCGTTTCCGCAATGGGCAGCTTCGGCCCGCTTTATGAGGAAGTGCTCGCCGCCATGAATTACGGCGGCATCAAGGCAAACGCATACAGCTTCGTCGCCGGCCTCGGCGGACGCGACATCTGGGAGCAGACCGTCGAGAACGTCATCGACAAGGCGGAGGAGCTGGGCGCGAAGCAGGAACCCTGCGAGGCGCCCATCTGGATCGATCTCAAGGAAGAGGAGGTAGTGTACAATGCCTGAACTTGATCTCGTAAGTAAAGGAATGACTACCTGTCAGGGCTGCGCGATGGAGCTCATCGCGAGATCCGCTCTGGAGGTGCTCGGCCCCAAGACCATCACCATGACGCCGCCGAGCTGCTCGGCGATCATCACCGGCAACGGTGATGAGACCGGCTGGGGCATCCCCTGCGTGCAGACCGTTCTGATGAGCCTGCCTGCTTTTGCCTCCGGCGTGTCCGAGGCGCTGAAGATCCAGGGCAAGAACGACGTCAACGTCATGGGTTACGCCGGCGATGGCGGCACGTTTGATATCGGCTTCCAGGCGCTGTCCGGCGCGATCGAGCGCGGTCACAAGGCGATCTATATCTGCTGCAACAACGAGGCATATATGAACACCGGCGGACAGCGTTCCAGCGCGACTACCCTTGGTGCGACCACCAAAACCACGCCGACCGGCAAGAAGGAAGTCAGCAAGAATATCGACTTCATGCTTCTGCACACGCCCCTGGTATATCAGGCCACCGCATCTGTCGGCGACATCAAGGACTTCAAGCGCAAGGTCGCAAAGGCCGCGACGAAGGATGGCCCGTGCTTCATCCACGTCATGAGCCCCTGCCCCTCCGGCTGGAAGTTCCCGACCGATCAGACCATTCAGATCGCAAAAAAGGCCATCAAGAGCGGCATGTGGCTGCTCTGGGAGCGTGAAGGCGGCAAGATCACCATCAACCGCAAACCCACGGATTTTGACGCGATCCCTGAGTATCTGCACAGCCAGCACCGCTTCGATCGCCTTACGGACGAGCTTACCGAGCGCATTATCAGCGACGCGAAGGCGCGCTATGATACGCTGCTCAAGCTTTCCGAGATCGACATCGTATAAAAACAGTATCCCATGGGCGCAGGCTGCCGCTGAAAGCAGCCTGCGCCTGATTTGCTAACAGCAGGAGGTTGAAAATGGCAAAGATAATTACAGCTGCTGAAGCTGCCGACCTGATTCGGGACGGAATGACGCTTGGCGTCAGCGGCTTCGGTGCTTTTGCGTCTCCGGACTGTGTGATGGAGGCAATGAGCCGAAAGTTCAAAGAGCAAAACACCCCGCGCGACCTGACGATCGTTTCCGGCGTTGCGCCCGGCGATTTTGTTGAGGACGGCTGCGGACTGTCCAAAATCAAGGACGAGGGCATCATCAAGACGCTGATCGCCTCCCATCTGCGCATGTCTCCGGCGATCGGCAGGGCGTGCAGTGAAAACAAAATTGCCGCGTTCTCCATGCCGCTCGGCGTGTACGGCCAGCTTCTGAACGCCATCGGCAGCAAGCGCCCCGGCATCATTACCCACGTCGGTCTCAACACCTATGCCGATCCCCGTCAGGACGGCTGCAAGATGAACGCGCTTGCAAAGGCCGACGGCAGAGAGATGGTGGAGCTCATCCACGTTTCCGGGAAGGACTATCTTTTCTACAAAGCATTCCACATTGATGCCTGCATCCTTCATGCGAGCTATGCGGATACCGAGGGCAACATCTCCCTCCAGAACGAGCCGGTTCACGGCGATTTGCTGGAGCTGGCGCTGGCGGTGCACAACAATGGCGGCATCGTCATCGTGGAGGTCAACTCTATCTGCGAAGCGGGCGCGCTGGACCCGCGGCACGTACTGATCCACAAGTCCTGTGTGGACTATATCGTGAAAGCCGAGGGCGAGAGCAATGTTGCGCTTGCGTATCACCCCGAGATGGTTGGTGATATCCGCGGACTCGCGGGCGATGTTGCGCCGCTGCCCTTTGGCTATAAGAAGGTCATCGCCAGAAGAGCTGCCATGGAGCTCAGACAGGGCGCGCTTGTGAATCTCGGCATCGGCATTCCCGCCAGTGTTGCAAATGTCGCAAACGAGGAGGGCCTCAGCCGGGATGTCACGCTCTCACTTGAGACGGGCGTTTTCGGCGGTGTGCCGCTGGATGGTCCGCTGTTCGGCGCGGCCGTGAATCCGGACTCCATTTCCCGCTCTGCGGATACATTCAGTCTCTACGATGGCGGCGGTCTTGACATGACCGTGCTCGGCTGCGCAGAAGTGGACGCGACCGGCAACGTCAATGTTTCCAAGTTCTCCGGCCGCTGCGTCGGCCCCGGCGGCTTTGTCAATATCTCGCAGAACACCCCGAAGATCTGCTTTGCCTTTGCCTTCAACTCCGGAAAGTGCGACATTGGCGTCGAGGACGGCAAGCTGATTATCCGCCGCGATGGGAAGCCCGGCAAGTTTATCCCAAAGTGCGACCATATCACCTTCTCCTCGCAGTTTGCGCAGGATACCCATCAGGAGGTCCTGTTCATAACCGAACGCGCGGTGTTCCGCCTGGTCGACCGCAGGATGATCCTCACCGAGATCGCCCCCGGCGTTGACCTCCGGAAGGACATCCTTGACCAGATGGGCTTCGTGCCCGAGGTTTCCCCCGAGCTCAAGTGCATGGATGAGCGGCTGTTCCGGCCGGAAAAAATGGGGCTTGCGTTCTGACATGAAGAAGATCATCGTTGGTATCAGCGCCGCAGACGGCGTGCAGATCGGCGTCAGGCTTCTGACGCTGCTGCGAGAGATCCCGGATGTGGAGACCCATCTGGTTATGAGCCGCAATACAGACACGAACCTCCGTCTTGAGCTGGGCATGGACCGCGCGGCGGCGGAAGCACTGGCCGATGTCTGCTATCCGCCGGAGGATCTGGCGGCGGCGATATCCAGCGGGTCGTTTTATACCGACGGCATGATCGTCGCGCCGTGCAGTATGAAAACACTCTCTGCCATCGCAAACGGTTATTCCGACTCGCTGCTGATCCGTGCGGCGGACGTATGCATCAAGGAGTGCCGCAAGGTGGTCCTGATGCCGCGCGAAATGCCGCTCAGCCGGATCCACCTGCGCAATATGAGCCTCGCGGCGGAGGCCGGGTGCGTCATCGTTCCGCCAATGCTGACCTTTTATAACGGCAGCAAAAGTGTAGACGACATGATAAACCACGCGCTCGGCAAGGCGCTTATGCAGTTTGGCATTGTGCTGCCAGGATTTCAGAGCTGGCGCGGCGGCCGTCTTTCAAAGGAGGACAAATAAGAATGGATCTGAAAGATTGCCTCAAAAAAATGGACGCGGCCGGCAGGCTCGCGCATGTGCACACCGAAGTGGATGCGGTGCATGAGCTGTCCGGCGTAGCTGCGAAGCTCGACGGCGGCAAGGCGGTCGTGTTCGAGCACGTGAAGGGCTATGATTATCCGGTATCCACCGGCATGTGGTGGAACCGCGAAAACGTTGCCGCGATTTTTGACCGCAGCGTGGATGCGCTTCCGGCTCTGTTTGCCGCGGCTGTCGGCTCGCTGCATCAAACCCCCGTGGCGCCCGTCGTCGTTGACGATGCGCCTGCGCAGCAGGTCACGATGCCCGAGGTCGATCTCGGGCGCATCCCGGTGCCGACGCATGCGCTCAAAGACGGCGGCCCCTATTTTTCCAACTGCATCATCGTCGCCAAGGACCCGGACACCGGCGTCCGAAACACGTCGATCCACCGTCTGATGGTCACGGGTAAGGATCGCCTTGGCCTGCTGATGGACATGGGACGGCATCTGAGAAATTATTATGAGCGTGCGGAGGCGAAGGGCGAGCCGCTGGAGATCACCATCAACAACGGTCTGCATCCGGCGTATTTCGTCGCGGCGACCACGCCGAGCTCTGCCGCCCCCATCGATGTGGACGAGCTTGCAGTCGCGTCCTATCTGCTGGGCGAGCCGGCACGGCTGTGCTGCAGCAAGACGGTTTCCGTCGAGGGGCTTGCGGACGCGCAGATGATCATGGAAGCCGAGATCCTCCCGTATGTACGCGAACCGGAAGGCCCGTTCGGCGAGGTCAGCGGCTACTATGCCGCCCGCGATGATCGCTGGGTCGTGCATGTCAAAGCGATCACCATGCAGACCGACCCCGTGATCCATATGCTGCATCCCGGCCGCGAGGTCTGGATCGGTCAGGGGCTGAGTGTGGAGTCGAATCTGTTCCAGACGATCAGCAAGCAGGTGCCGGGTCTGAAGAAGGTGTACATGACACCCGGCGGCAGCCACTATCATGTCATTCTCCAGATCGACCCGCCCAACAATGGCATGGCGAAAAACGCGATCCTTGCAGCGTTTGCGGCGTTCCCCGATCTGCAAATGGTCACCGCCGTCAACAGTGATATCGATATATATGACCCCGAACAGATCGAGCGCGCGATGGTCACGCGCTGCGACCCGGCCAAGGATATCCTCATCATTCCCGGGGCGTTCGGACATGAGCTGAACCCTGTCGTCAAGGACAACCTTGCGGCAAAGATGGGCTTCGACTGTACGTATCCCGTGCCGAAGCCGGAATCCTATACGCTCGTGAGCTTTCAGGACGTCGATATCGGCAAGTATGATATCGGGTAGCTTCCTGGAATCGGGCGCTCGTTTCGGCAAGCCCTCTGCTTCGGCAGCGCAATATCTCCGCATTGTCTGATAGCGAATCGACGGTTGTCTGCTGCGGGAAGGCTTTGATCGGCAGGCCAATACCGTTCCCGGATTGCTTTTACAATAAAATGAGCGCAGGAATATTCCTGCGCTCATTTCAGTCTGTCAAAGAACACGGCCTTAGATTAAGGCGGAGCTGTTCCGGCTCCATGTTGCTAACTTTTTCAGATTTTCTGTTTTCCTCAGCAGGTGATCCTTGGGTACAAGCGGATCTATATCCACCATTGCCACGTCTCGTCGGTTATCACAAAGCCGCTCCCCGCAAAAGAGCGGCCGCACAAATCTCCGGGCAAGATCCGCCGCGGCGGCGTCAGCGCTCGGACAGCGTAAAAAGCGGCCGCTCGCCCCCGAGCGCGTGCGAAAGGTGCTGCGCCAGCGCCTGGCGGACGCGGGCATAGTTGGCGCGGCTGAGCGGGACGGTCACGCCGTTGCGCAGCACGACGCACGAGCGCCGCAGCTCCTTGACATAGCTGAGATTGACCAGAAAGCTGCAGTGCGTCTGCACAAAGTCCGCGGGATCGAGCCGCCCATAGATCTCGTTGAGCTTTTCCGAGCACGTCACGGTGCGCGTCGTCATGACGATCTTCGTCTGGCGCTGCGCATGCTCGCAGTACAGGATCTCGCGCATGGACAGCACATGGCGCGTCGCGCGCGTGCCCACGATCAGGCAGGGCCCAAGCTCCCCGCCGCACGGACGCAGCACAAAGCGCAGGGCGGCGCTCAGGCGCGTCTCCATCTCGAGCTTGCAGACAAAGTAATCCGGGTCGCACTCGAACACGTCCAGCGCCGCCAGCGGATCTGCCGACAGGAAGATCAGCTTCGTCTGCGGGCTCGTGAGGCGCAGGTCCCGGAAAAAGCGCAAATACTGCTCCCGCGTCTGCCGGTCGGAAATATCCGCCAGCACAACGTCGTAGTACGCACATCCGCCGTCGGACGTCATCGACTCCGGCGCGTAGAATTCATCCACACACGCGCGCACCCCATTGGCGTCCAGCTCCCGGCAGAGGATCTCTCTCGCCGTGTGCCGCCAGATCGTGCTGGGGTCCACGATACATATGTTCAATACTTCGGCCACTTGTGATCTCTCTCCCTCTCGCGGAGCAGCGCGCCGCGCGCTCCGTTCCTTCATGGAAGAAATATAGCACTTTGGCCGCGAATTTACATGCGCTCTGCACAATCGGCATATTTCCGCGCAGAAATAACACATTTTTGCGCACCAAAACAAAATGACTCCGGCCGAAGCCGGAGCCTTTTCGGATCCATATCTGCAATTACACGTGCGCGGGTACGGCAGGTACCCCCGCAGCGGCCGCACGGAGCAGGAGCGTGACGGTGTAGGTATCGTTTTCGCACGTGTGCCGGAAGCTGCCGTCATACTTCTCAGCGAGGCCGCCCAGCACGCGAAAGCCCACCCCGCGCTCCAGCTCCGGGATGCGCCGGGGCTTCTTGCCCTGCGGCTGCCGGGGACGGACGGGGTTCGACTCCTGAATGACGAGATAGCCCTTATCCATGTGCGCGCGCAGCGTGATCTGCGCGTCCGGAATGCCGCTGCAGGCTTCCAAGGCGTTGTCGAGCAGGTTGCCGAAGGCGACGATGAGGTCGGTGTTCGACACCGGCAGCTCCACCGGCAGCGACACGTCCGCCCGCACCGGGACGCCGCGCAGCCCGGCCTCCTGCGTGCGCGTATACAAAAACGCGTCCACGACCGCTGTCTCTTATACACATCTGACGCTGCCGACGATCTTACGCG
>ENA-OZAL01000141-OZAL01000141.1-human-gut-metagenome-genome-assembly--contig:-NODE-141-length-15037-cov-3.771059_pt1 | contig 15037 bp, 10 predicted proteins | sample MGYA00244206_ERZ653496 | MGnify/ENA primary metagenome ERZ653496 (study PRJEB26926, sample SAMN06165085) | human gut metagenome | biome: ENVO:00009003; feature: ENVO:2100002; material: ENVO:00002003...
GAACCTCTGTCGTGCCCTCTCCCAGCGTGAGCTTCGTCGGCACAACGCGCGTGAGATCTGCCGTGTCGGGGATACCGACGAAGCGGATAGTGCCGGTCGCGCCGGTCGCCGTAATCACCGCGCCGTATTCCACGCCGTCGACCTTGATCGCAAATTCCGTGATGGACGCGAACGTCTGGCTTACAACCTTGATGCGGTAGGTCTGCTTCGTTTCGCCGTCCTCGGCGGTCACGACGACCTCCGTCCAGTCGTGTAAGTCAACGTTGCTCTTGCCCGTCACATCGATGCTCGCTTTCGCCTTGTACGAGATGTCCGCCTTGAAGCGGAGCTTCGTCGTGTCAACGCCGGGGACGATGGTAATCAGAATGTCGGTCGTGCCATCCTCGTTCTTCGTGATCTGCATGTCCTCCATGTCCTTGTCAGCCATGTCCTCATTCTGAATCTGGATGGTGTCGGTGAAGAGCGTCGTGCCTTTGCCCTTGACATTCGCGTCATACTTCGGCGTGACGTAATAGGTCTGCTGCGTAACGCCGTCCTCGGCCTGTACGGTGAACGCCGTCGGCGTTCCGGCAACGAACGTAACCGGGAAAACAGGAGCCAACAGCTTTGCACCCTCAGATAGCTCCACAACCGGCGTCAGCTTTTCCAGCGGCATGCCGTCCGGCACATTGACGGTAAAATAGACACCGTTTTTCTGCCCCGTCTGCCCTTCCAGCGTAAACGACAGCATTTCGCACGCGGTACTCAACTGCTTCGAAAAATCAAAGCGATCTGCGTACAGTGAGTAGGGGCCTCCGCCGTTTTTATAGAAGTTCAGATACCATTGTGTTGCATACATGCTCTGGTAGGTGCCCATTTTGTCAAAGCCGTTGCTGGTATGACCAAAACCGGTGCCTACGCTTCCGTCCGGTCTTTTTACCAGGAAGCGATTCAGCCATGCGGGAATAACGCCGCTGTCCGTTTTGTAATCGCCCGTCTGGTAATTGCTGAAACTCGGATCTGTTCCGACGTCAACGCCCATCGTGCAGAGCGCGCAAATAACCTGCGCGGTGCATTCGCTGTTTACAGTTCCCCATGAGAAGAAGCTGTAGTCCGATCCCATTGGGTCGACGCTCGGCGCAACTTCATAGCCGAGGATGATGTTGTAGCCCTCCTGCTGCTTCGCTCGAACCTGCTCGCCATATTTTATATCCGCCATATATGGATACAGGCACTGCATCAGCATCGCAACCATATCCATGCCCCAGCCGTCCGAGCCATACTTATGACTCAGAACCTCCTGCAGCAGCTTTTCGCGCGTCCACTTGGCGTCGTTCGGCACCGTGTATTTGCCCATATCCAGCGCGATCAACGCGAAGATCGGTCCGTTGATGGTATAGCTCCCCTTGAAACTGTAAAGCTCCTTTACCAGATTGGTAACCGTCTTTCCGTCGCCGTCCTTGAACGGGGTTCCGTCTCCGTAGTCGTCCAGACGGCTTGCATTGATGCCCAGCGCTGTCAGCATCATAATGACGCGGGCATAGTCGGTCATCTTACTTGGATTGATCGCCGCGATATGGTCGTAAATATTCAAGCCGAAGGGCAGCGGATCGCCCTTTTCCACCGGCTGCGTGCACTTGGCAAAGCCCAGGTTCATCAGCTCCCAATCGTCATAACCGCAGCGCCCGTCCTTGTCCTCTCCGTCGCTATAGGTTTTTTCATAGAGCGTGATGATGTTGTCTCTTGCCTTTTCCAGAATGTCGCCGTATGGCGTCGACTCCGGCTTGTCCGCCTTTGTAACGGTAACAAGGTATGTCGCCGTATCGCCGTTTTGCGCCGTTACCGTATATTTGACCGGCGTCTTTTCGGAATTCGTAAAGTCGACAGCCTGCCCCGACGCGGGATATACGGTTGCGAATTCGGAGGTCACAACCGTGGGCGTCAGCTTTGACAGGTCTGCGCCATAGGACACCTTCATCCGAATCACGCCATTTCCGATCTCGCCGAGAACGGAGCCATAGCTGAATTGCAGAATTGCCTTTCCGGTTGCGGCGGGAACGCGGGAAATGGTCACCTTATATTCCTTTTTGGTGCTGCCATCCTGCGCCGTCACCACATATGTAAGCTCTGTGTTGTATTCCAGCTTGGTGGGCTTTACGGTAACGGAGGCAAATTCCGACGTTTCAATGTCCGCCGTCACCTGATCGAGCAGCGTCGCGTACGGAACGCGAATCGTCACCTTTCCGGTTGCCTGATCGATCTGCGCCTCCTCGTGCCCGATCTTAAAGCCGAGCATCTGGCATTCCTTCGACTGCACCGCCGTGATCGTTACCAGATATTCCGTGGTAAGCCCGCCGAAGCCGTCGTTTCGGACGCGGATTTTACGCGGCGTTAAAAAGTCGTATGCCCTTCCATCCTCAATTCGTGTCCACGTATCGCCGTTCAGGATTTCAACGTATTGCCCAAGGTGCTTGATCTGCGGAACCAGCGCGCTCAGGTTGGTTCCAACCGGCATATTCAGCGAAATGCTTCCCTGTGCGCCAGCCGTTTCCGGATTCTGAATGACCGCGTATCTGGTCTTTTTGTACGTGCTGTCATAGAAGCTGAACGAAGTAACGTCGTTGAACGGCTCCTGACCATGATTGATGATTACCGTCCATTCCTGCCTCAAATCGGAATAGGTGCCGCCACTAGGATTTCCATCCGCGCCCACAAGTGGATCTTTCTGTCCACTGTACAGAATACCTGTAATCGGGCAGTAGGGCGTTACCGTATAGGTCATGCGGTTGCTGCTGAGGCTGCCGGACTTTTTCGCCGCGTAGGTATAGCCGTTTGTTTCGATAACCGGCTCAGAATCGAGCCTTGCGTCCGCCGGCAGGTTCAGCGTAACCGTATGCTTCTGCGCATCGATTCTCGCCTTTGAGCCGCTGACCTCGAAGGAGGTGATGTCCGGCGAATCGATCCGCGTGCTTTCAACGTAATCATACGCCTGATCCAGTACGGTATTGACGTATTCCTTCATTTGCGGAATGTCGAAGCCCATGGCCTTCATTCCCCATACGAACACATCGATCGACGGCGTCTGGCTTACGCCAGTATAGCAATCAAAGATCCAGAGCTTACTCGCCAGCTGCGGATGATATCCGCCAATCTGCAGCGTATCCTGTGACAGAATGTATTCGCGGAGCCCGTTCAGCTTTTGATACTTTTGAAGGTACGTCTCATAGAGCGCTTTGATTTCCTGAACCTCAGCGTCTGTATAATAGCTGTCCCGGTTGAAAGTGGATTCATCGTTTTTATCACCGGTCGACGCCTTTTTAGAATCATATTCCGCCATTTTTTCCGGAATAACAAACCACACTCTGTCAGAAAGCGGCGTTCCTGCCGGCGCCGTTGCCATGCCCTTTATCGACGATGCCGTCGTCGTATAATGAATATCAGTTGGCTGAAACTGATAGTAGTTTCTATTTTGTTTGTCGGGGCTGATATTGGAAAAGCTGTAGCCGTCTCGATTCGTTGCCCTTTTTCCGGTGATTTTTAAATAATAGCTGGCGCTGTCCTTCGGGTCCAATCCTTGCGGAAGCGCGAGTTTGTTTAAAATTCTATTATTAACCTGAGCTGTGGCGTGCACCCACGCGCTATATCCTATAATGCTCCCGTTTTCCGCATCATTTAAAGTATAATGTCCATCCGCTGTGCCGTTATTTTTACATATATCTGAATAGCGTGCCCGTTCCGTCCACCTCGATGCGCGTCCTGTAGAGCCTGCGGCAGAAACGGAAAGCTGAAAAATGCCCAGTATTTGCAGCAGCGCCAGAAGGCACGCAAACACACGATAGCTTCGTGGGGATTTTGTCTTCATAATCGATATCTCCCTCATCTCTCTGCCCCTTTCCGGGGCTGCACGGAATATCCGTGCAGCCCCGCGGGATAGAATCGGTTACAAGTGTAGATGCTTACAGATCAAAAATGGAATAGCCGAAGTCTTTGCCGTAAGCCGCGGTGTAGTACCAGTCAATATACTGCCCATTGGAGACGATCTTGTACGACGCGCCAACATTCGGCAGCGGGGAATCCGTATCCTCACTGGTATTTCTGACCGTATACATCCAGCCGCTGCCATTGCCGCAGCTGAACTCGGAGAGCATGTTGGTGCCGTCGCCCATTGCGGAAATATAGTTGTTGTTTGCGCCTACAAGCGTAATGCCGTTGTCGGACGCATATGCCACAAGCGCGTCCATAACCGAAGAACCGACCGTAAGCGGAATGTCGACGTATGTTTCTGTATCAAAAGTATATCTTCCGTTTGCATCGGCTGGCCCCTGCGGTTTAACCGGTTCGCCGTAATTGTCGATAACGCCAAGCGCGGCCAGACTTTCGCTGTTATCACCGCCAACGCCCGTTCCGAAGCCCTTCGCGGCATAGTCATAATAGGTCGTGCTGCCGTTGATCCATTCATAGGCAAGGTACGTGCGGATTGCAAAATGGACGGTAATCGTCTGCGACGTTTTTGCGGAGATCGTATAGGTATGGCTGCTGGTGCCGTTCGTGATTACGAGCTCCTTCGGGCTCGTAAGGTCGACCCCGGTGAACGTGATGGTTTTGGTTCCGTCGCTGATTGCCGAAGTCGCGGGTGTAGCGCTGCCGAGCGTTGCATCAGCGCCAGCGCTTTCCAGCTTGAACTGAAGGTTGAGATTGGTGGCGGCTTCTGTACCAAAAATCGTGAACTGCCGGCCATATCTCGTAACGCCACCTTCGGGGCTATCCATATCAACGACTTCGAAGCTGTCCCGGTTCGTTATGCTCGCGCCCAAATCTGTTCCATTCTTGTAAAGCAGCGAGCTTTCCGATGTGTCAAATTCAACAACGCAGTTCGCGCTTTTCCTCACGTTCTGGGTTGTGCTCCAGGATGCAGTAAATCTCGTCGCTCCATCCGCACCAACCTCCAGGGTAATGTTGCCGATATCCGCCCACGAAATGGATGTGGTGTTAGAGGAATTCACATCGCTGATAGTGACAACGCCGCTATATTTGGGGCTTGGCGAAAGCATCAGGGAGAGTGTATTTTCTTCCGTAGAAACCGGCGTGCCGTGCGTGTAAATCCTGTAGTAAATTGTGGTGTCGTTTTCCTTGGTGTAGACGTCCAGCGGAGATGTCCCGCAGCCAGCCAGCGCAATCGCAGCAATGGGCGGGAATACCGGTGTGTCCGTCGCTTGGACTGCCGGTACGGCTGCCTCTTCCTCCACAGCCTGCGCGTCGGCCTTTGCTTCGACCATCGAAGCGTCGACCATCATGTTGTTGACCTGCACCTTTTCATTCGGTGCAGCTGCCATTGCCATCGTACCAAGTCCTAAGACCATGACGATAGCCAGCAAGAATGCGACCAATCTTCTGTTAAACATCGCTTTTTCCTCCTGATTTTTTTATTTATTCAACTCAGGTTTTCCTGAGCAGAATACAAGAAAGATAAAATATTGCACAAGGGTTTTCGTATTACTCTGCCCGAATAGCTTCCAAGGGCGAAATGCGCATTGCGCCAATCGCGGGCGCGAGGGCTGAGAGCAGTGCCACGATGCCGGAGAAGCCGAGTCCCACCACGACCAACCAGACCGGGATGATGCTGCGCACGTCCATGTCGGAAAACAGCACCGGGATTAGCTCTCGCATGCCGAAGCTCAGGCCCATGCCGAACAGACCGCCCGCAATGCCGACCAGCAGCGCCTCGACCATGAACATGAACATGATATCGGTCATCTCGCTGCCCAGCACCTTGAGAACGCCAATTTCCTTGCGCCGCTCGTTGATGGACATCATCATCGTGTTCGCAATGCAGATCGCGGAGACGAGCATCGACACCGCGCCGATTGCCGCCAGCATGCCCTGAATCTGGTTGGACTGCTTCTTGACGCTCTCTAACATATCGTTCAGGCTGTAGGTGTTGAAGCCCGCGTCGCGGATGACCTTCGCAATCGCCTGCACGTCGTCGCCCTCTGCGGCCTTGACCCAGACGAGATCGTAGGTTTTCTGTCCGCCGGTGTCCTCCAAAGACCGCTGCGGAATGAACGCGCTGTTCGCGCTGATCCATTCTTCGAGTCTCGTTTTATCCAGGAAACCGCTCGTTGCGTAGGTGTAGTTCTGCGCAGAGCAAAGCCCGGAAATATTGAGCCTATACATATTGCCCGCCGACACCGCGCGTCCGTCCGACCCCTCCTGATACTCGCCCGAGAGGTTCGAGTAATCAAAGGTCAGCTTGACGGTCGAATGAAGAATGTCAACCTTCGGCGTGCCGTCCGCGTTCAGGGCAAACTCCCAGTCCTTATCGGGGTCTGCGAACGACGCTGCCATATCGTCGGTGAACATGATCTCCGGTCTTAGATGCGTGCCCGCGCCGGGCATTTCGCCCTCTACGGGGTAGATGAGAAAGCTGCTCGCCGTGGAAAGATCAATGCCATATAGTTTAGCCGAGCCGATATAAGACCCGGATTGCAGCCACGCCGTCGCCTGCACGACCGGCGTCACCGCTTCCACCCCGCGCAGCTTCTTAAAAGCGTCCACTGCCTTGTCGTTGAGAAGCGCAGTTCTGCCGCCCGTGGAATCGCTCGGCGGGGTTACGTCGATCTTCGTGAGGCTTCCCATCGCTTCAATGTTTTCCCGGTATGCCGCCTCGTAGCCGAGACCGACCGAGATGAGAACGACGATGCACATCACGCCGATCGCCATCGAAAGCGCCGTAAGAATCGTCCGCGCCTTGCGGCGGGAGAGATTGACAAGACCCATGCGAAAGAAATCAAGAAATTTCATACTTGCCGCGCCTCTTTTTGAGTGCAATGCCAAGCCCCGTGCCGCCGAGCGCCAGAATCGCTGCGCCGCCGCCGAGAATCGCGCCGGTGGAGAGCTTCTTCTTCGGCTGCTCGATCGGCTCGCTTTCAATCTGATCGTTCTGCTCTGGCTGCTGGACGACCGGCTGCTCCGCGACCGTAAAGCTGACCGGCACGGTTTCGGTGTACGCCTCGCCCTCGCTGTCTTCGTAGTGGACCAGAAGATTGCCGCTGCACTTGCCGGCGGTGGTGCTCGAAACGAGAATGTCGGGGTTCAGCTTTGCCGCCGGAAGAACGTCGCCGCCGTAGTAGTCTTCATACATGGAAAGCCCCTTGCCCTCGACGTCAATCGAGACGTTATAGATCTTGCTTCTGCCCTTGTTGACGATGCTCAGGCTCATGGCAATCGGTTCTTCCGGCTTCGCGTCGGAGTCATAGATGGTCGGCTCGCCAACCTCGACGCGCACCGGCTGCTTGACGATGAGCGGCAGTGTCTGCGAGGCGGATGCCTGCGTGACCTCCCAGTTCTCATAGTTCAGCGTCACAGAGAAGTTCGTCGGTCCTTCGGCGGCTTCGTTCGCGACGGTAATTTTATAGCTGATGTCGGCAGACTTGCCGGACTCGATCACATCGACGTATTTGGTGTCCGTTTCGCCCATCGTAAAGAGCAGCACCTTCGTGTCGATGGACGCGCCGATGCGCACCTTGCGCGCGTTGACGTTCTGGTCGTCGTTGCGGATGGTCATGCTCAAAACCGCCTCGTCGCCCGCGAAAAGCTGGCTGACGGGCTCTCCGTCCACGGTCAGGCTGTAGCTTTCAATGTGGACAGGAGGCGCGGACGCGGTATTCGGCTCTTCGTAGCCGTAGACGACGTAGACAAAGCTCGTCACCTCGCAGGTCTTCTGTGTGCCGTTTTCCTTGTATGTACACTCGAATGTGACCGGCTTGTTGCCCTGCGTCGCGTAGGGCGAGAGCTGGAAGTCGAACTCGACCATGACCGTGTCGCCCGGCGCCATGTCGGGGATGGTCTGCCCGTAGTTCGTCTGCTCGACCACAAACGGGCATTCGTTGAGGTTCGAGGAAACCTTCGGGGCAATCGTAATTTCCGTCAGGTTCTTGCCGCGGTTGACAAGCGGCAGGGTGAACTTGATGCGCTGACCGGCGTTTCCGCGCGGCGCTGCGATGTGCTGTCCGTCCTCGTCGACGGAAACGGTCGTCAGCGCGCCGAGGTCGCTCGTCACGCCCGAGTCCGCGCCGTCCTCGGTGACATTGACGTAAATCGTCACGGTGAACTTCACGTCCTCCTGAATGTCCGTACCATTCATCTCATCGTAGCGCCAGACGGTCGCCCAGATCGTAAAGTCGATGGGATAGACGCCTTTCTTTGCCGTCTGCGAGACGGGGATGGAGTATTCCACGTCCGCGCGGCTGTTGTAGGTCATATCGTCCAGGTGGCGGACGTAGCTGATGGAGGTAATATCGAACGGCCAGTTGCCGATGTCCTTGATGGTCGTCGGGATGGACGGCTCGATGGTGATGTTGCGCAGGAAATAGAGGTCGCTCGGCAGATACTCGCGGTTGACGACCAGCGGCATTAAAATCTCGGCGTTCTCACCGGGTTTTGCTGTAGGAGCCGAGACACCCGCGTCCGCGATCAAAAGCGCGTGAACGTTGCTGGAGACGACCTTGTCATTGTCGTTCGGCTTTACCCCGGCGAACGCAGTTCCCGCCGAGCCGGAAGAAGCGGAACCGGAGCCGGTGCCTTCCAGCACCTCCACCTCTGCCGTGATGAGAACTTCCCGGTCATGCCGGTTATTGTTTGCGTCGTAGTAGTCCGCCGTCACCTTGAAGTAAAGGTTGTAGGTGCCAGCCAAAGCGCCGGAGGGAACCGGAATCTGAAAGGTCATGTCCAGCTCTTCATCATCCCAGATCGCGGCGACATACCAGTCATAGGAAGAAGCAAACATCTTGCAGCTGGCAGAAAAGTCTGACGTGGTAAACGGCCATCTGCGCGCCTCAGACAAAGACTCCGGCTCGCACGCTTCCACGCGAAGCTCCTGCAAAACACCCTCTCCAATGCTGGTGCGCATCGGAAGGTTTACCTTCATCCAGTCTCCGGCGTATGCCGTGGGATGGTCGCGGTCTGCCTCGTCGCCGTCGAGCAGCAGGAAGTCGTCTCCCTCCATCTCGACCCAGCTCACGTTCTTGCTTCCGTACCGGAACGCCGGGTCGACTGCCAGCGCCATCTGGCACAGGCACGCTGCGGCAAGCAGCAGCAAAACCAGTCTTCTGCAGATTCTCTGAACTCTCATACTTTCTATCTCCTCACGCTTTGGTTTGTTTCTTCGCTGATAATTTTTCCGTCCAGCAGATGAATCGTCCGGTCGGTATACTGCGACATATCGGGGTCATGCGAGACCAGCATAAAGGTCGTGCCGCTTTCGCGGAACAGCCCGGTCAGCAGATCCATGATCTCCGCGCTTGTTTTGGTATCGAGGTTGCCGGTCAGCTCATCGGCAAAGACGATGGGCGGTCTTGTGATGAGCGCCCGCGCAATGCCGACTCTCTGCTGCTGACCGCCGGACAGTTCCGACGGCTTATGCTCCGCGTGGGAGACAATGCCGACCTGCTCCATGACGGCAAGCGCCTGCTTTCGGCGCTCTTTTCGCCCCATGCCGCGCAGCATGAGCGGCAGCTCCACGTTCTCGACCGCTGTGTACTGCGGCATCAGATTGTAGCTCTGGAACACGAAGCCGATGTACTGCCGCCGAAAGCGGATGCGCGCACTCTCGCTCATGTTCTCAATGTGCTTGTCCAGAATGACGATCTCGCCCGAGGTCGGCTTTTCAAGACCAGCCAGCATATTGAGCATCGTCGATTTACCGGAGCCGCTTCGTCCGGAAATGCAGACGAACTCGCCGGGGCTGACCGTCAGGCTCACGCCGTCCAGGGCATGGATGTGCGAGTCTCCAACGACGTATTCCTTGCGCACGTCTTGCAGCCGGATAACCGGCGCGGCTTTGTTTTTCGTTTCTTCCATCTCTCATCCTCGTCTCAGCTTGCCTGCGGCATGGTGTAATTTTTCTGCTCTGCCACAAGCCCAAATTTCTCTTTCACGCGCTCGAGTTTCCGGCTCCACGGCGAGGCAAGCGCCCATAAAACCAAAAACGTGCAAACCCCGTGGCTCAGGTCAAAGAAGAAGCTCGACACATACGCCGCCGCGACCGTCTGCCATGTGATAGGGCGGATATAGCCCAGAATATAATAGAGGTTCATGATCCAGCCGTAGAGGAAGCCGGATATAAGTCCCCAGAAGCAAAGCCCCAGCGGCGCGCGTTCGGTCGTCCTGCGAAGAAGCGCTAATAAATCGCCGCGGCCGGTATCGGGAGGCAGGAGCTTATCCCATTTGGGGCTTGTGAAGCGCGGCTTCGGGTGGCGAATGATATGCCCCACGGTTGGAAACAGCCCCGCGTTTTTCATAAGCCCGGTCAGAAACCCGAGCAGCCCCCAGGTGAACATTTGCCACGGCGTCCACGGTCCCTGCCCGAAGATGAAGTTGCTCACGAACGCGGTCAGTGCACCGGTTAAAAAGCCCGTCTCGGGACCAAACACGATGGCCGTGATCATAATGATCGCGCTGCACGGCTTGAAGTTCGGCAGCGGCACAATGGAAAATACCGTTCTTCCCACGACCGCGAGGGCGGACATGACTGCGATCGGCACCAGCTCGCGTGCCTGCGGGCGTCTGCGCTCAAAGACCAGAAGGAACGGAACCGCCGAAATTGCCAGAAACAGCAGCCCCAGAATCCAGTCTGAATTGTTGGCGAAGAAATTGAGAAAGCCGTGGTCTTCACCGAAGCTGTTGGGTCTTCGAAATTCAAAAACGGAATACGCGGCGAGCATTGCCGGTAAGACAATCAAAATGACGATAGCCGCCCATCTGGTGCGGCGGCTGGCAAAAATTCGCTTCATCTGCCCGCCTCCCGGCAGTTCTGCACGACTTCCTCGCAGGTGATGGCGCTCGGGAACCAGCTGCCCGCAATGCGGTTTGCATCCGTTGTGTAGTAGCGGTTTCCGGAGAAGAACCGGTGCGGCTCGTCGGCAGAAATCACGCGCCCGTCGAACATCATCGCGCAGCGGTCTGCAAAACTTGCGGCAAAGTCCAGATCGTGCGTTACGGTTAAAATAGACACGCCGTCTGCGTTCAGCTTTTTCAAGATCGCGCCAAGCTCTGCCTTCGCGTAGGCGTCCAAGCCCTTGGTCGGCTCGTCGAGCAGGAGAACGTCTGCATTCCGAAGCAATAGCTTACAGAGCGCCGCCCGCTGCAATTCACCGCCCGAGAGGTCGAACGGATGCCGGTCCAGCAGTCCGGTCAGCTCCAGCTTTTCCGCCCACGCGCGCGCATCTGTCTCGGTTCCAACCTCTAATAAATCGGACAGCACGTCGTCCTGCGTGAAAAGCGCCTGCGGCCGCTGCGGGAGCATGGCAAGGCGAAGATTTTTAGCCAGTCTGATTTTCCCGCGCTGCGGCTTTGCCGTTCCGATCAAGCAGGATAGCAGCGTCGTTTTGCCCGCGCCGTTGCCGCCGAGCAGGCACAGATGCTCCTTTTTATATAGCTGCAATTCCGCGCCGCGCAAAACGTCCGGCTCTGTGGAGGCGTAGCGCATCCAGACCTCCTTGCAGGAAAGCACCGGCTTGTCCTCGCGTTCCGGCTCCTGTTTGACAGGTTCTTCTGCCTGCGGCTTTGCATCCTTGAGAATCGTTTTGAGGTATCCGCGTGCCTGCCGCACGCTCAGGGGAATGGGGTCCGCGCCAAGCTCGCCGCAGATGCGTACCGGCGCGGGAAGTCCATAATATAGGCGTTCCTTTTCCGTTTCCTGCGCCAATTGCGCGGCAATTTTTGCGGGCGCGCCGTCAATGCGGAGCTTTCCACCGTCCATGACCAGCACCCGATCGCAGACGGGAAAGACCGCGTCCAGCCGATGTTCGGTCAGCAGCACCGCAACGCCCAGCTCCCGGTTGATGCGCTCGACGGTGTCCAGTAAACTTCTTGCCGCGAGTGGGTCCAGCATACTCGTCGGCTCATCTAAAATGAGGAGCTTCGGGTTCATCGCCATCACCGACGCGAGGTTCAGCATCTGCTTCTGCCCGCCGGACAGTTCGCTCGTCTTCTTCCGGAACCACGTTTCCATTCCGAAAAACGCCGCCATCTCGGCAACCCTTCTTCGGATGACCTTCGTCGGAAGGGCGAGATTTTCCAGTCCGAACGCCAGCTCGTGCCATACGAAATCCGTCACGATCTGATCCTCCGGATTCTGCTGGACATAGCCGATTTCCGTGAACGCCATTTCTGCGTCCAACATATCGACCGGTGTATTTTGATAGAGAACCTGCCCCTCGCGGCTGCCCGCCGGGCGAAGCTCCCGTTTTGCCTGTTTTAATAAGGTGGTCTTGCCGCAGCCCGAAGGACCGCAGAGAACCAGATATTCTCCCTCTGCCATCTCGAAGCTGACGTTTTGCAGCGTTCGCCGCGCGGCGTAGGGGTACGCGAAGCTCAATCCGTCAAACCGCAGCAGCGCCATGTCAGCTTCTCCTTCATTTCCAGAATTGAGGGGAATAACGCAAGAACTGCGAACGCGATGTACAGCACCGTGCCGCTTACGCCGGTAAAGGCCGCGTCCATGCGGGGGTAAAACTCCATCGTGCCGTGCCCAAAGACGCGCCCCAGCACGCAGATGCCGGCAAGCGCGAGAATCAGTCCCAGCACGGCAGCGTCCCGGCTGTCAAAGACGAATAAGTGAAACGTGGTGCGGCGGCGAACGCCGTAGCCGCGCGCTTTCATGGAGTCAGCGGTCTGCACCGCGTTTTCCATGCTCCACGTTAAAAGCGCCGATAAATTCCGGTTCGCCGCGTGGAGCCTTGGAAGAAGGCGCTTGTTTTCCGGCAGCAGCATTTTCTGCGCCGTGCGGATCTGCGCGCTGCGTTCCTGTAATCTCGGAATAAGCCCCAGCGTCATGGTGATGAGCAGCGCGGTATTGGGGGCGATCTGCCCGAATAAGAATAAGAATTTGTCCGAGGTCATAACCGCCTGATAGCAGGTGAACCAGAAGATCACGGCACTAAGCGATGCAGCAGACACGAGTCCATAGCAGACGGCTTCTAACGTAAACCACTGGTCAAAGAGCATGCACAGCATCGTCACGCCCCGGTGGTTAAACAGCGGGTTTGCGATGGCAATGAGCAGAAACATGGGCAGAACGAAGCGGCTGGTCAAGCCCACGCTTCGCCAGCCGTTTAATTGCGCGGAGAAAAATACCGCACCAATCAGAGAAAGCGCCGCCATCACAGGGTGGAAACAGACCAGCGTCAGCGCAAGCACCGCTGCAAAATATAAAAAGCTGACTGCCGGGTGCAGACCCCCGAAAAAGCGCATTCTCATTCGTTTTCCTTCATCCATTCGTCCGACGCCATCCAGTCCTGACCCAGATCGCGTCCGAGGTTACAGGTATAATTCCATTCGATCACATCGCCGTTTTTGACCGCGTACTGTCCGCAGCCGTAGTTGGGGTACCAGTCGTTGACACAGTACATCCACCCCGACCATCTGCCGCCATCAAATTCATAAAGGTTGTTGATGCCGTCTACATACTGCGCACCGTTGGTGCCGCGGTAGGAGACGTGGATTTTATAGGTATCGCGGACGCGGCACAGCACGTCAAAGACCGTGTCGCCCTCCTGAAATTCCACCTTCGTTTTCGCCAGAATCGTGCCGCTCGACGGGACGATGCCCGCCCACTGCGAGTCCAGGTTCATGCCCTTGTCCACTGCCGTGTCGCAGCGGATGGAGATGAAGACCTTGTGTTCGCCCTCCTGCGGCGGCTCGTCCTCGGGGTTCTTTTTGGTGTCCTCCTGCGCCGGCTGCTCGGGCTGGGTATTTTGATCTTCTTCTGGCGTATCGTCCGTCTGATCGTCCTTTTTCTTATTGGTATTCGTCTGCTGCGCGTCCTTGACCGCCTGCTGGACAGGGTTCAGGTCGGTTTCTTCCTCGTCCTCCGACTGGCGGATGCTCTGGCTCATGCCGCTCTGCGTGTTGGAAGGACCGCTCGTCTCGGTTTGCAGCGTCACTTCCTCCTGCGCCTTGTCCGCGGAGAGCCGTTCTTTGAGCCACTGGAAAATGTTTTTGCTGCTGTCTGACTGCGTGTCTTCCTCCACGACGTCCTTTTCTGAGACGAGATAGTCGATGGACAGTTCGCCGCCCGCATTGGAGCTTCTTGCGCTTGAGCTGAAATAGCTCAGCGCCAGATAACCGAGAGCGCCAATGGATGCAACGATTGCGATTACGATCAGCGCAAGCAGTACCTTTTTCTTTTTCATATCACCAATTCCTATTCACGCGCGAAATAGCTTCGCCTCGGTATATTCTTCCCCCGAACACCGTGTTCCCAGGACGGCGTTCGGAGTCTTTCGTGCGCGTCAGGGGATTGACGCGCTGGCAGTTGGCTCACAGGGGGATGGAGCCAAGGTCTTATTTATACAAATCTGTTCCCAAGCAGATCGTATACCTATTTATAATGGAGCAGTTTCTTCGACTGCGGGCTGCTGGGCTGCTGCCTGTGCTGCCTGTGCTGCCCGTGCCACTTCTTTCTTGGCGGCAATCTTCGCCGCGTGTTCTTGCCTGAATTTGTTCAACTGGCGCTTAAACTCGTCCTTAAATTCCCGCGTGCCGCGCACATTCGTACCCGGCGGGAATTTAACGCCGCGCTCTTGCAGCGCGTACATGGTTCTGGCACTTACCTTTTCATCCAGCCAGATATCGCCGCGGAACCGGCGGCCTGCACCCTGAAACTGCTGTTTGCCTTTCTTGCCTGCCATCCTTCACACCTCCTTTCGCTGTTCGTTGAAAGGAGAGATCAGGATTCGGCTGTTACCGGCGCTTTGGCAGCGGATTTCTGGTTCCTGGCTTCTGCCTGCTTGCGCATCCGCTGCTCATAGCGTTCTTTTTTCGCGCGTTTCTTTGCGTCGCGCTCCTGATTGTAGATGAGTGTCTGCCGTTTGTATTCTTCGTTATAATGCAGGCGGCGCTCGCCGGCCGGGTAACGCTCCAACGCTTCTTTGGTGCGCTTGCGAAGAAGCTCTTCCCGCCAGTGCTGCCCGTCGAAGGTGCCGCGCCCGCCGCTCATTTGGAGCCTCCGGCTTTTGCAGCCTGCTTGCGGCGCTCGACGTCCTTGCGCTTGTTGCTG
>ENA-OZAL01000142-OZAL01000142.1-human-gut-metagenome-genome-assembly--contig:-NODE-142-length-15012-cov-5.044394_pt1 | contig 15012 bp, 9 predicted proteins | sample MGYA00244206_ERZ653496 | MGnify/ENA primary metagenome ERZ653496 (study PRJEB26926, sample SAMN06165085) | human gut metagenome | biome: ENVO:00009003; feature: ENVO:2100002; material: ENVO:00002003...
CGCATTCGCAAGCTGTTCAACGGCAACGGCGTCATGTGGCAGATGGCCGAACTCGGCAAGACCGACGCAGGCGGCGGCGGAACGGTTGCAAAGTATATGGCCAAGCGCAACATCGACACGCTTGACGCAGGTGTTCCGGTCCTGTCCATGCACGCGCCGTATGAGACGGTCGCAAAGCTGGACTGCTACATGACCTATAAGGGCATGAAGGTTTTCTTCGAGCAGAATTAAAGTTTCAGACATATCAGAGCACCCTCCGGCATAGATATATGCTGGAGGGTGTTTTGTCCATGCAGAACCTGATTTCCGATCCTGTTTCCATGACCTCTTGCCGGCAGGAGGCGTATCTCCTGCGCCTGCGCCGGCAATTTCCTTTTGTCTACGTCAAAACGCTCACGCGCACGGCCTTCGGCCGCAGTGTGTACGCGCTGCAGTTCGGCTCCGGCAGCCGCAAGCTGCTCATCACCGCCGGACACCACGCAAACGAGACGATCACGTCGGACGCCGTCTGGCAGTGGCTGTTCACGTTCTGCAATGCGCTGCTGGACGGCAGAACGGTCTGCGGCGCAGAAGCGCGGGAGCTGTATCATAACGCAATGGTCTATCTCGTCCCGCTGGTCAACCCAGACGGGGCGGATCTGGCCGCAGGCGTCTGCGCGTCCGGAAGCCCGGAATACCGGGCGGCGGCAGACATTGCCGCGCAGTATCCCGATATCCCGTTCCCGTCCGGCTGGAAGGCGAACATCCGCGGCATCGACCTCAACCTCCAGTACCCCGCCGGATGGAGCACCGCGCGCGAGATCAAATTCGCCGCGGGCTACACGCGCCCCGGACCGCGCGACTATGTCGGTCCGGCGCCGCTGACAGCGCCGGAGAGTCTCGCCATGTACGGCTTCACCCGCGCGCTCGACCCGCAGCTCACCCTGTCGTACCACACGCAGGGGCGCGTGATCTACTGGCAGTACGACGGCTATGACGTGCCCGGCAGCAAGGCCATCGCCGAGCGCTTTGCCGCCGCGAGCGGCTATGCCGTGGCCGAGACGCCCTACGCCTCCGGCCACGCGGGCTACAAGGACTGGTTCCTTCAGGACTTCCGCCGCCCCGGCTTCACGATCGAGGCGGGCAGCGGCGAAAATCCCCTGCCGCTCAGTCAGTTTCCGGACATCTGGTCGGATAATCTCGGCATCCTCCTCGGCGGAATGGCCGCCGTTTTGTGACGCATGTGAGGCCTTGCATCAGAACCTACACATGACACAGTTTGCCCGTTTTTCGGCAAAATATGTGTGCCGGACGGCAAAACCGCGCCAAAATGCAAAAACGCCGTCTCCCGGCCGGGAGACGGCGTTTTCATATTTGCTCACGTGTCGCTCTCAGACTGCGGCACCGGCGCAGTGACCTCCGTGCGCGTGACACCCTTGGAGAACGTCAGGCTCTTGAGGATGGTCGAAAAATCGTTGGACATGCTGCGGTAGAGATCCGCATTTTCGTTGGCAAACTGCACATCGGTCGGCAGCTCGGCAATGAGGTTGTAGTTCGCCCCGTCGACCGTCAGGCCGCAGATGGCCTGATACTCCGGCAGCTCGGTATAGTCATAATCGGTGGGAAAGACCTCGAGCATAAACAAAAAGCCGCCGAGCCCGTTGTCATGATCGGTCTTTTCATAAAAGCCGACGTAATAGCCGCCGTCGTTCGCGCCGCACTCGGTCACGTAATGATCGCCCCAGCTGGCGGGCAGCGTGATGGAAAAATACCCGCCCTTACCGTTGTCATACGTCGGGCAGAGCGTGATGTCCTTCGCCTCGGCCTGTGCATCTGCCGCCTTCTGGCCGCCGCAGGCAGTCAGCGCCAGCGCCAGTGCCAATATGAGCACCGCAATGCTTCGTTTCATGCAGATTGCTCCTTTCCGTGTCTTGTATAGAGAATAGTATACGCCATCGGACCGCACGTGTAAAGCCCTGCGCGGCGCGGCGCACGGCGTGCAAAAAGAAGCACGCCAGAAATATCTGACGTGCTCCTGCGAAAAAGGTTCCGGATTTTTTATGCGGCGGTGGGCTTGCCGTGCTTGCGCATGACGATCTGCAGCGCAACGACGATCACGATCGCCGCGATACCGACAAGGTCGGTCATAAGACTGGGGTCGATCAGGCACAGGCCGCCTGCGGCAAGCAGGATACGCTGCCACCAAGGTGCGCGTGTGACGACATAGCCCTCGAGCGCGGCGGCGATGCCGAAGATGCCGAGGCAGGACGAGATGATGACCTGAACTGCGGCGAGCACGCCCTGATCCATGAGCAGCATGGACGGGTTCATCGCAAACATGTACGGCACGATGAACGCCGCAATGGCAAGCTTTGTCGCATTGATGCCTGTCTTCATGGGGTCGGACTTGGCGATGGCAGAGCCGGCATAGGCAGCCAGCGCGACCGGCGGCGTGATGTCGGCGACGATGCCGAAGTAGAACACGAAGAAGTGCGCCGCGATCTTCGGAATGCCGAGCGTGATGAGGATCGGCGCGCAGGTCGAGGCCATGATGCAGTAGTTTGCAGTCGTGGGCACACCCATGCCGAGCACGATGCAGCAGAGCATGGTCAAAAACAGCGCCAGCAGCAGCGAGAGCGTCGGGTTCGGGATCTTGCTGCTCAGAGCGACGACGCCGCTGATGAGTTTGGACGCCAGACCCGTGACGGTGATGCAGCCCGCGATCATGCCGGCCATGGAGCAGGCCACGGCGACCGTGATGCTGCCCTTGCCGCCGGCCTCGAGCGCCTCGAGGATCATCAGGCCGGTCTTTTTGACGGCGATGCCGGCGGCGCTGCCGGTCTTGGTCTCCTTTGCCTCGGCCGCAGCATCGCGGATCGTACCGACAAGGCTCACGGCGATGGAGATGAGGATGGCGATGGAGGCCGCATACTGCAGCGAGCGGATGTTTGCCGTGACCACCCAGATCAAGAACACGAGCGGCAGCAGCAGATAGACATTACGCATGAGGTACTTGAAGCGGGGCAGCTCCGAGCGCGGGATGCCGCGCAGACCGAGCTTCTTTGCCTCCAGATGCACGGAGATGAAGATGCCGCCGAAGTACAGCACGGCAGGCAGGATCGCCCAGAGGGTGACCTGACCGTAGGTGACATTCATGTATTCGGCCATCAGGAACGCGGCCGCGCCCATGATGGGCGGCATGATCTGGCCGCCGGTGGAGGCCGCCGCCTCGACCGCGCCGGCGAATTCGGGCTTGTAGCCGGTGCGCTTCATCATCGGGATCGTGACCGAGCCCGTGGTGACGGTGTTGCCGACGGAAGATCCGGACACCATGCCGCACAGTGCAGACGAGATGACCGCGACCTTGGCCGGGCCGCCGGAGGTCCAGCCGGCAATGGCATTGGCGAGATCAATGAAGAAGCTCGAGATTCCGGTGCGCTCCAGAAATGCGCCGAAGATGATGAACACCGCGATAAACTTCGCACACACCTGTACGGGCGTGCTCAGCACGCCGGACGTACCGAAAAAGAGCGTGTAGATCACGCGGCCGAGCACCTGATCAAACGTCTGGCCGCCCTTGAGCATACTCACGAACGTGTATACAAGCAGCGCGCCGACGACCACAAGGATCGGTACGCCGACACAGCGGCGGCAGAGCTCGGCAAGCGTCAGAATGCCGGCCACGCCGACGGCGATGAGAAACGGCGTCATCTTGGCGGCGCTGGTGAGCGTCTTGATGAGCGTGCCGTAGTTAAAGCAGTAGTAGAAAAATGCAGCCGCGCCGATGACCATGATGACGATGTCATACCACGGCAGGCGATTGACGTGCACGTGCTTCTTGCTGACGGGGTAGGTCAGATAGCCCATGATGATGATCAGGCCGAGGAATGCCGTCAGGCGCACCTCGAGCGCGGCGGTGCTGAACAGGGTCGACCAGATGCAGTAGACCGAGAACAGCGCCATGACGACGGAAATGACGATCTTGGGCTTGCCCGCCCAGATGCGGGTGGCAGACTCGCGGTCATACTTGCGCATGACGGCGTCCATATCCTCCTGCAGAGAAGCGGCTTCCGCAGCGGCTGCGGTCTTTTTGGTGTCAGACATATAGGGGGAAACCTCCGTTCCGGGTAGAATGGAAAAACTACGGCGTCAGGGGTACTGACGCCGTAGCGAACATTTACGGGATGCGGCGCATCACCGGGTCAGGCATCAATAGGTGCCGGCCTTGATGGTGGCGGCGGTGTAGTACGGGGACGCGGACAGCAGGGACTGCACGTGGCTGTCGTCGAGGCTGACAAGGTAGACATTACCGGCGGTGGCGAGGTCGGTGATGGCCGTGGTGGGCGCACCGGCGACGATGAACGCGGCGTCGATCTTGCCGTCCTTCAGGCTCTCGGCGCTGTCGCCGAAGCTCTGGTACACAGCGGAGATATCGCTCTCCTTGAGGTCATAGGCGTTGAGCACGTCAATGGCGTTGAAGTACACGCCGGAGCCGGCTGCGCCGATGGAGACCTTCTTGCCGGCGAGGTCGGCAACGGTCTTGATATCAGGGTTGGTGGTGACGATCTGCACCTGCTCCTGATACAGCTGGGCAACGACGGAGAAGCCGGTGACCGGGCTCTCGAACAGGCGCTGGCCGTTGTAGGCATAGTTCATAACATCGCTCTGCACGAAGGCGATCTGGACGTTGCCGTTGGTCAGGTCCTCAACGTTGGCCTGAGAGCCGCCGGAGGTGAGCGCCGTGACCTTGCAGTCGGAGTTGGTGGAGACGTAGTTGGCCAGCACACTGCCGAAGCCGTAGTACGTGCCGGTGTCGCCGCCGGTGCCGAAGCTGAGCGCAGCGGCGGTGCCGGTGCCGGCGCCGTCCTTGACCGCGTCAACCTTGAGGCCCTTCTCCTCGAAGTACTTGGCAGCGCCGGGGTGATACGGCACGCCCTTGACCGAGGCGGCAGCCTCGAGGTTCAGCTCTGCGCCCTTGCCGTGCTGAGCGGCGATGGCGTCAAGGTTATTGAAGATGGTGGACACGAACGCATAGATCTGGTCGTTCGGAACATCGTCACGCGCGATGACGACTGCGCCGACGGAGACGGTGCTGGTGTCGACCTTGGCCGTGGAACCGGAATCGTCTTTTTTGTTGGTGTTGCCGCCGCCGCAGGCGCACAGCGCAAACACCATGACGAGGGCCAGAGCCAGCGCCACGATTTTGTTGAACTTCATAATAGTTTCTCTCCTTTTTGAAATTTTCCTCTTCAGAAGATTCAATATGCGTTCATTATACCTGCGCGGAGCGTAAATTTCAAGCAAAAAATGAAACTTTGGCACGCTCGATGTGCAAAATCTTTCACGCATTAGTGAAATTATGATACAAATCGCCACATCTTGCGCCTTTTGGGCAGATTTTCCCTCATCGGGTACAAGATACCTTTTCCGTACAGAAAAAGGTCCGGTCTGTGCAGTTTTTGCACAGACCGGACTCGGGGTTGTATGCACTTATTCGTCCTTGTCGGAAGCCGGATCGGGCTGCACGAGCACACGCTCGACGCGGCGGCCGTCCATGGCCAGGACTGTGACGGTGAGATTTTCGTACCGGAAGCTGTCGCCCGGCTTCGGGAACGTGCCGAAGCGCTCGAGCGTCCAGCCGCCGACGGTGGCGCTGTCGGCATCGTCGAGGGCGTCCTCATTCCAGCCGAGCAGCTCAAGAAAGTCCGAGATCGTCATGTCGCCGTCGAGCTCATATCCTCCGTCGGAACGTGCAACGACCTCGCGCTCGACCTCGTCGGTCTCATCCCAGATGTCGCCGACGAGCTCCTCGAGCACGTCCTCCATCGTGATGACGCCGAGCGTGCCGCCGTATTCGTCCGTGACGACGGCGAGGTGCTTCTGCTCGCGGCGGAGCTTTGCCAGCACGTCGGGCAGGCGCGTGGTCTTGTAGACAAAGCACGGCGGGATGAGCTGCGCGCGCAGATCCTCCGGCCGGCCGTCCATCATGGCCTTGAAAAAGCGGTTGAGGTACAAAAATCCGATGATATTGTCCACACTGTCGGAGTAGACCGGCAGGCGGGAATACGTCGATTCGTCGATGACGCGCATGATCTCGTCCCAATCGTCGTCGATGTCGATGGCGACCATGTCGACGCGTGCGGTCATGGCCTCGCTCGCGCTGACGTCGGAAAAGTCGAGCGCGGAGCGCAGCAGCTCGCTGCGGTCCTCGTCGAGCACGTCCTCGTCCTCGGCAGTCTCGATGATCGACTGCAGCTCCTGCGAGGCAGCCTCCTCCGGATCGCCGTCACCGGTGTCGCCGCGCAGCGGGCGCGTGATCAGGTGCACGAGACCGACCACGAGCCAGATCACGGGATAGAGCACGATCGACAGCGCGCGGATGACATAGGCATTGCGCAGGGCGATGCCGTTGGCGTTTTGCTTGGCGACGATCTTCGGCATCGTCTCGCCGAAGATGATGACCAGCAGCGTCAGCACGACCGTGGACACCCACGTCCACTGTTCGCCCGCGAGCAGGATCACGATCACGGAGCCGAGCGACGACGATGCGATGTTGACCAGATTGTTGCCGATGAGAATGGCGCTCAGGGCACGATCATAGTGATCGAGGATGCCGACGGCTGCCCTGGCGCGGCGGCTGCCGTCCTCGGCGGCGTTTTCCAGCCGCAGACGGTTGGCCGACGAATACGACATCTCCGACGCGGAGAAGAACGCGGACAGCGCGATCAGCACGACGAGCGCAACAAAATACCACACGATGCTCATGCCGGCTCGCCCCCTTTCTCCGGGGCGGCCTCAGCGGGCGCAGCCTCGTCCGGCTCCTCCGGCAGCAGACGCACGATGAGCTTGACGATGCGCTTTTGGCGCATATCGGAGATGCGCACGTCGAGCCGGTGATAGCGGAAGCCTTCCCGCTCGCGCGGGATGTAGGAAAACTGCTCATATGTCCACTCGCCGAGCAGCTTGTAGCACAGCTCCTCGTCGTCCTCGGGGTCGGTGTAGTCGAGGCGGTCGAACACCTCGCCGACGGTCATCTCGGCATCGACCTCATAGCGGCCGCCGCCGAGCGGCACGAACGACTCCTCAACGACGTCGTCCTCGTCCCAGATCTCGCCGACGAGCTCCTCAACGATGTCCTCCACGGTGACGATGCCGAGCGTGCCGCCGTAGTTATCGGTGACGATGGCGAGATTTGCCTTGCGGCGGCTGAGCTCGGGCAGCACCTCGGCGATGAGCGTGCTCTGGTGCACGAACACCGGCTCGTCGAGCAGCGGACGGATGTCCACGGCCTTGCCGCCGGCTTTGATGCAGGCCTTGATGTATTTGCGGATCTGCAGGATGCCGATGACATTGTCCACGCTGTCGGCGTACACGGGCAGGCGGCTGTGGCGCTGCTCGCGCACGTAGGCGAGGATCTCCTCCGGCGGATCGTCCACGTCCACGGCGGCGACATCGACACGCGCCGTGATGACGCTCTCGACCGGCACCTCGGCAAACGAGAGTGCCGAGCTCATGAGCTCGCCGCGCTCGGCGGTCAGCTCTCCGTCGTCGGTCATGTTCTCGATGATATCGGCCAGCTCATCCTCCGTCACGGTCACGGCGGGCTCGCCGCGGATGCAGCGGGCGGCAGCGTTGCCGATGGCGGTGAGCAGCACGGACAGGGGCTTAAAGAGCACCATAAAAAACCGCAGCGAACGCGCCGTGGCCATGGCCAGACGCTCTGCGTATTTCTTGGCGATGCTTTTCGGCAGCATCTCCCCGGCGAAGAACACGACCACGGTCGTGACCAGCGTCGCGGCGGTGACCGCCCACATGCCCCACACCCGCTGCACGGCCACGGTCACGATCGTCGCGATCGTCAGGTGCAGGATGTTCGTGCCGATCAGCAGCGTCGTGATCGCCTGATCGAAGTGATCGAGCACGTACAGCGCCTGACCGGCGCGGCGGTTGCCGTGGTCAGCGGCGGCTTTGAGCCGGATGCGGCTCGCGGATGAAAAGGCTGTCTCCATGATGGCGAAATAGGCCGCACCAAGGAGCAGCACGATGATAACAGGCAAAAGATTCCATAAATCCTGCTTAGGGCCAGCGTCCATTGCGGATCATCACACTCCTGAGTTGTCTCCCCGCCCGGTGCCTATCCGGGGGCGGGAAATAAATTAGCGATTAGTATACCATATAATGCCCGCCGCGTCAACGCGTTTTCTCCTCCGTGACGGCGACGTTTCCCTGCCCCGCGAGGGATCGCAGCTCCTCGACGAGCGCAGGATGCACGCAGCAGCGCGCAGCGGCGCGACGGCCTGTGTCCTCAAAGACGAGCACGAGCTGCTCGTCACCGGGGAACATTTGCAGGATCAGCTCGATGCGCCTGACGGCCGGGTGCTCCTTATCCGGCAGCCGCACCCAGAGCCGGTGCCGCGGCGGTGCCGCGGACCGGGGAGGCGGGTCGCGGCGCGGCGGCGTGCGCAGGGTCGCGAGCCCCTGCTCGCTGAGCGGCAGGACCTGATCCGCCACGAGCTGAGGGTCGGATTCGTCGCGCGTCGAGATGCGCCCCGAAACGAACAGCGCGGGCGTCTCCTGCGCGAGCAGGTCGCGGCAGGCGTCGAGCGCAGGCGAAAAGACGATGACCTCCATGCTGCCGCTGTCGTCCTCGAGCTGGAGGTAGGCCATGCGCGTGTTTTTGCGCGTGGCACGCTCGCGGCTGGCGGTACAGATGCCGGCGATGACCACACGCTGCCCGTCGCGGTAGCGGTGCGAGGCGGCATCCGGCGCATGAAAGCTCGCCAGAATGTCGCCCATGGGCGCGGCCTTCGCCTGCTGCGCAAGGGCGCGGTACGCATCCATCGGGTGGCCGGTGAGATAGAGACCGGTGGTCTCGCGCTCCATGGCCATGAGCTCGGCGCGGGTGAACTCCTCCACGTCCGGCAGCACGAGCTGCGTCGTGTCGGCGGGCTCTCCCCCGTCATCCGGCGTGCTGAAGAGGTTCATCTGGCCGGTGAGGTTCATGCGGCTCTCGCTCGCGGCGCCGCCCAGCACGCGGTCGACCGACTGCATGAGCGCCTTGCGCTTATAGCCCATGCGGTCAAAGCAGCCGGCGCGGATGAGGCTCTCGGCGGCGCGGCGGTTGAGATCGTGCCCGTTCATGCGGCGGCAGAATTCGTCAAACGCCGTGAACGGTCCGCCGATCTCCCGCTCGCGCATGAGCGCCTGAATGAGTCCGCGCCCCACGCCCTTGATGGCCACGAGACCAAAGCGCAGGTCGCCGTTTTCCACGGTGAAGTCGGCGTCGGACGCGTTGATGTCCGGCGGCAGCAGGCGGATGCCCAGCTCGCGGCACTCGGCGATGTACTCCGTGACCTTCGGCGTGTTGTCGAGCACGGAGGTCAGCAGCGCCGCCATGTATTCGTGCGGGTAGTTGCGCTTCATATACGCCGTGCGGTAGGACACGATGGCATAGGACACCGCGTGCGCCTTGTTGAAGGCATAGCTTGCAAAGGCAAGGATCTCGTCATAGATGTCGTTTGCGGTCTGCTCGGGCACGCCGTTGGCCACCGCGCCGGGAATGCTCCGCGCCGGGTCGCCGTGCACGAAGGCGGCGCGCTCGGCCGTGATGACGGCCTCTTTTTTCTTTGACATGGCGCGGCGGATCATGTCCGCCTGACCGAGCGAGAACCCGGCCAGCTGCCGGAAGATCTCGATGACCTGCTCCTGATAGACGATGCAGCCGTAGGTCACGGCGAGGATCGGCTCGAGCAGCGGGTGCTGATAGGTGATGCGCTCCGGATGCGCCGAGCAGGCGAGAAAGCGCGGGATGCTCTCCATCGGGCCCGGGCGGTAGAGCGCGATGACGGCGGTGATGTCCTCAATGCTGCGCGGGCGCAGACCCATGCACACGGAGGTGATGCCCGCGCTCTCGAGCTGGAACACGCCGACGGTGCGCCCGGCGGCGAGCATGTCAAACGTCTTCTTATCGTCGAGCGGGATGCGCTCGACCTGAAAATCCGGCACGCGGCGGCGCACGCGGCGCGCCGCGTCCTCGAGCACGGTGAGGTTGCGCAGGCCGAGAAAGTCCATCTTCAGCAGACCGAGCTCCTCGAGCGTCGTCATCTGATACTGGCATACGAGCGCGCCGTCATTGCTCGCCAGCGGCACGTAGGCATACACCGGCTGCTCGGTGATGACCACGCCCGCCGCGTGCGTCGACGCGTGGCGCGGCATGCCCTCGATGGCGCGGGCGGTGTCGATGAGCCGGTGCAGGCGCTCGTCGCCGTCATACATCGCGCGCAGAGGCTTCGACTGCTGCAGCGCCTCGTCGAGCGTGGTGTTGATGCCGCCGGGGATGGCCTTGGCCACGGCGTCGGTCTCGGCGTAGGTCAGGTTCATGACCCTGCCGACGTCGCGCACGGCGGCGCGCGCCGCCATCGTGCCGAAGGTGACGATCTGCGCCACGTGGTCGGCGCCGTATTTGCGGATGACGTAGTCGATCACTTCCCCGCGCCGCTGCACGCAGAAGTCCACGTCGATATCCGGCATGCTCACGCGTTCGGGGTTGAGAAAGCGCTCAAAGTAGAGGTTATACTGCACGGGGTCAACGTCCGTGATGCCGAGGCAGTAGGACACGACGCTCCCGGCCGCGCTGCCGCGCCCGGGTCCGACGGGGATGCGCTGGCGCTTGGCGTAGCCGATAAAATCGCTGACGATGAGAAAATAGTCCACAAAGCCCATGCGCCGGATCATATCGAGCTCGTACTCCATGCGCCCGTGCACCTCCGGCCGGTCGCCGTAGCGGCGGGCAAAGCCGCGCTCGCACAACTTCGTGAGATAGGCGTCGGAGTCCGTCTCCCCCTCCGGGAGCAGGAAGCGCGGCAGGTGATAGTGCCCGAAGGTGAAATCGAACCGGCAGCGGTCCGCGATGCGCTGCGTGTTTTCCACAGCGTCCGGATATTCGTCAAAGAGCGCGTGCATCTCCGCCTCGCTCTTGAGGTAGAACTCGTCGTTCGGAAAGCGCAGCCGGTCGGGGCTGTCGAGCGTCTGCCCGGTCTGGATGCACAGCAGCACGTCCTGATCGTAGGCATCCTGCTTTTTGATGTAGTGCACGTCGTTCGTCGCCGCGAGCGGGATGCCCGTCTCCCGGTGGATGCGCAGCAGCGCCGCGCGCACGCGCGCCTCATCGGGCATGCGGTGGTTTTGCAGCTCGAGGTAGAAGTTCCCCTCGCCGAACAGCGCCTGCAGCTCCACGGCGCGCGCCTTGGCAGCCTCATAATCGCCGCGCAGCACCGCGCGCGGAATGTCGCCCGCGACGCAGCCGCTCAGACAGATGAGCCCCTCGGCGTGTTCACGCAGCAGCGGCCAGTCGATGCGCGGCTTGCCGTAAAACCCGCGCTCGAACGCCGCCGACACAAGATAGCAGAGGTTGTGGTAACCGGTCTCGTCGCGGCAGAGCAGCACGAGGTGCGTATACGCATCGTCCACACCGTGGACGCGGTCGGTCATGCCGCGCGGGGCGACATAGACCTCGCAGCCGATGATCGGCCGGATGCCGGCAGCCACGGCCGCCTTGTAAAAAGCGACCGCGCCGTACATGACACCGTGGTCGGTGATCGCCAGCGCGGTCTGGCCCAGCTCTTTGGCGCGCTCGACGAGCGGCCCGATGCGGCAGGCGCCGTCGAGCAGGCTGTATTCACTATGTACGTGCAGATGTGCAAACCCCATCGTGCGTTCCTTTCAGTCGTCCATGTGAAATTCCATGAGTTTTTTCAGCCGGTAGTTCAGGCAGCTCTTCGTCACCGGCGGATACGAGAGCATGGCAAGGTCGGCAAGGCTGGCCTCGGGATTGGCAATGCGCAGCAGCGCCGCGCTCTGCAGCTTTTCCGGCAGCACGTCGAGCCCGTAATCGCGCTCGATGCGGCGGATGGCGTCGATCTGCTCCTGCGCCGCGGCGACGACCTTGTCGGCGTTGGCGGTGTCGCAGTTGACTTTGCGGTTGATGGAGTTGTTCATGGACTTCTCCACCTTGGCGGACATGATGTCCATGGCGGCGCAGGGCGCGCCGATCTTGGTCAGGAAGTCCTCGATGGCCTCGGACTTTTTAAAATAGAGCACGGTGTTGGCGCCGCGGTCGATGCTGCGCGCGGCAAAGCCCAGCTCCGTGAGCAGGGCGGCCGCCTCGCGGCTGACGCTCGCGTGCGCCGTGATGAGCTCAAGGTGGTAGTTCTTGCTCGGGTCTGTGACGCTGCCGCCGGCGAGAAACGCGCCCCGCAGGAACGACGCCCTGCAGCAGTCGCTCTCCAGCACGCCGAGGTTGATGTGGTGCGCGACCGTGCGCGACAGATCCGCGCCGAAGGCGGCGAACACCGTCTCGATGGCGGTGCGGTCGGTGATGGTCAGCACATGGCGGCCGCCGGCCTTTTCCGTGACCGGGAGCACAAAATGCGCGCCGAATGCGCGCCGAAACAGCTTCGGCAGCCGCTCGGCAAAGGCGTTGCACGCCGTCACGATGCGGATCTCCCGCGTCGTGAACGTGTGGCAGTACAGCAGCACGCCGTAGGCTTCGGCCACGGCGCAGCAATGGCGGCTGAGCGGCACGCGGCACAGCTCGTTTTTCACTTCGGTTGCAAAGGACATGGTGCGCCTCCGCTCAGGTTCTCGGGAAGTCCCGGTTGCGCAGACGGACGTTCGCGTCGCGCGCGGCGAGATAATCCGTCAGCGCCTTGGCCACGGCCACGCTGCGGTGCTGGCCGCCGGTGCAGCCGATGCCGATCGTGAGCGCATAGCGCCCCTCGGCAGCGTACTGCGGCAGGAGAAAATCGATCATGCCGGTGAGCTTTTCGAGAAAACGCTGCGCCACGTCGCTGCGCAGGACATATTCCTGCACCTCGTCGTCCATGCCGCTGAGCGGCCGGAGCTTTTCCACATAATACGGGTTGGGCAGAAAGCGCACGTCAAACACCAGATCGGCGTCGATCGGGATGCCGTACTTGAAGCCGAAGGCCACGACGTTGATGAGGATATCGCGCCGCGTGCCGCCGTCGACAAAGATCTCGCAGATGCGCTTTTGCAGCATCGAGAGCGTGAGGCCCGTGGTGTTGATGACATAGTCCGCGCGCTCGCGCACGGGGGCGAGCAGCTCGCTCTCGCGGCGCACGGCCTCCGGCAGAGAGCAGCGGCTCTCGGCCTGCAGCGGGTGCGGGCGGCGCGACTCCTTATAGCGGCGCACGATGGCGCTCTCCGATGCCTCGACGAACAGAATGCGGTAATCCACGCCCATGTCCGCAAGCTCGTCGAGCGCGGCAAAGAGCTCGGTGAAGCTCTCCTGACTGCGGATATCCGTCACGAGCGCGACCTTTTCATACCGGCCGCGCGTGGCGAGGCAGAGCTCAGCAAACTTCGTCAACAGTGCCGTGGGCATATTGTCCACGCAGTAAAAATCCAGATCCTCCAGCACGTCGGCCGCGCGGCTCTTGCCGCCGCCGGACAGCCCCGATACGATCAGAAATTCCATCCCATCACCCCCGGATGATCTTCACTTCCGGCTCGAGCTCCACGCCGGACGTGCGCAGCACCGCGCTGCGGACATCGTCCATGAGCCGCAGCACATCGTCAAACGTGGCGCCGCCGCGGTTGACGACAAAGCCCGCGTGCTTTTCGCTCACCTGCGCGCCGCCGACTGTGTAGCCCTTGAGCCCGGCCTGATCGATGAGTGCGGCGGCATAGCCCCCCACAGGGCGCTTGAACGTGCTGCCGGCGCTCGGCAGGTCGAGCGGCTGACTGCTGCGGCGGCGCCCGCTCAGGTCGCGCATACGCGCCTGAATGTCCGCCGGGTCGCCCGGCGTGAGCGCGAGCGTGCTGCCGAGCAGGACGCAGTCCGTGTCGGAAAACGCGCTGTGGCGGTAGCCGAAGTCATGCGCGCTGCCGTGCGCCTCACACAGTCGCAGCTCCCCGTCGAGGTAGCGCGTCGAGACGACGACATCCTTCATCTCGCCGCCGTAAGCGCCGGCGTTCATCGACACCGCGCCGCCCAGCGACCCGGGGATGCCGTGCGCAAACTCCAGCCCCGCAAGACCGCAGCCGAGTGCCGCCTGCGCCAGCCGCGCGAGCGGGATGCCCGCGCCCGCGCTCAGATGCGTCGCGTCCGGCTGCGTGACGGCAGCCATGTTGTCGCCCATCTGCACGACGATGCGCTCGAGCGCGCCGTCGGTGATGAGCAGGTTCGTGCCGTTGCCGATAATGAGCGGCTGCGCGCCGCCGCCGCGCACGATGCGGCACACGGCCGCCGTCTCCTCCGCGGACGCGGGGCGCACCAGCGCACGCGCCGGTCCGCCGATGCGAAACGAGCAGTGCGCGCGCATCGGTTCGTGTTCCAATATCTCCAGTCTCGGACACTGCGCACGCAGCGCCCGGACGATGAGATCCAAATTTGCCATAGTGTTCGTTCTGTCCTTTCCGGGTCAAAATCCGATGCCGAGGTCGATGCCGCGGTCGTGCTCGGCGGCGAGCTTCTGCGCGGCGTTATAGCCCATGCCCTTCTGGCGGTTGTTCATCGCGGCAAGCTCAAGGATCACGGCGAGGTTGCGTCCCGGTCCCACCGGGATCGTCACGCACGGCACGCGCACGTTGAGGATCTCGCAATACTCCGTCGTCAGTCCCAGCCGGTCATAGGCCCTGCCGTCCTCCCACGGCTCGAGCTGCACGACAAGGTCTATGCGCGTCTCGGGCTTGACCGCGCCGACGCCGTAGATCTGCCGCGCGTCGATCACGCCGATGCCGCGCAGCTCCATATAATAGCGGATCATCTCGGGCGCAGAGCCCATGAGCGTCGTGCGGTTGATGCGCTTGATCTCCACGGCGTCGTCCGCGACGAGCCGGTGACCGCGCTTGATGAGCTCGAGCGCCGTCTCGCTCTTGCCGACGCCGCTGTCGCCGACAAGCAGAATACCTTCGCCGTAAACCTCCACCAAAACGCCGTGGCGTGTGATGCGCGGCGCAAGCTCGACGTTCAAACTGTCTCTTATACACATCTCCGAGCCCACGAGACAA
>ENA-OZAL01000158-OZAL01000158.1-human-gut-metagenome-genome-assembly--contig:-NODE-158-length-14205-cov-4.432933_pt1 | contig 14205 bp, 10 predicted proteins | sample MGYA00244206_ERZ653496 | MGnify/ENA primary metagenome ERZ653496 (study PRJEB26926, sample SAMN06165085) | human gut metagenome | biome: ENVO:00009003; feature: ENVO:2100002; material: ENVO:00002003...
GCCTCTTGTCTCGTGGGCTCGGAGATGTGTATAAGAGACAGGTGCGGGAGCCTCCGGCGGAATGGCGGAAGAGCTTCAATTGTTCGACACCGTTGTTGCAGTCGAAGCCTGCTATCACGATGTTCACGAACGAATTTTGACCGATTATCACCCGTTTATGAAAACACAGTTCTTCCCCGCCTCTTCGGAGCTTGTTTCGGCAGCTAAAGCCGCAGCAAAACCCCTTGCCGAACGCGGACAGCGGATATTTTTCGGGCGTACCGCAACAGGTGAAGCGTTCATTGCCGACGAGGGACGTGCGGATATTAATTCCCGCCTTGCACCGCTTGCGGTTGATATGGAATCCGCTGCGATCGCTCATGTCTGCTGTTTGAACGGCGTTCGCTTCATCGCGGTGCGCTGCATCACGGACACCGCAAAACACAGCGGAGTCGGCACATTTGAAGAAAACTGTTCCCGTGCTTCCGAAATTGCAAAGGATTTTGTTTGCGCAATGCTTAATGAGCTGTAATCAAAAGCTTTAGACCGCACGGGATTCGGAAAAGAGCCTGCTTTTTCGGCAGGCTCTTTAGTCTATGGTGTAGGAGGCATGAAGAAATATATTTTAAAATCAGTTTTTCTCTCTGACTGAGCCGGTGTTCGTTGTGTTCGGCTCGGAACTCGGCTCATCGCTCACCGTCGGTGTGTTCAGAGCCGAACCGTCACGGCGGGATCCGTCATTCATTCCGCCGGGAAATTGATTTTCGATGCTTTCGATCGTCCCCGGCTGCAAAGTGTACTTTCCGTCGGCAATAACGGTGATAATTCCTGAAACCGTCTTTTCTTCTGTTGATTTTGAGTCGCAGCCCGCAAAGCAAAGCATTGAAACCGCCGCAATCACCGCCGTGAAAATGCACAGCACCCGCCGTCCGTGTTTTTTGTGTTCCTTTACCATTCGGTTCATCCTTTCCGTTTCCGTTATTCCTGCGGGAAAGCCCGTTTCGGTGCAAGAGCCGCTCTTCTCCGTCTCTGCTAATATTATATTGGTTATTTACAGCATTCGCAAGGCTTAATTTTGTCTATTTCCGCACGAATTGAATTTATCTTGCGGCATTGCCTCATTCTATATGGAAACAGCCTTGATTTTGCTGTATAATGTTTCAAATAAGGCACAATTCCGCCGCGCAGACGGATGCAGCCGCATTGTGCCGTCGGGATGCACCGCCTCCCGCAAAAGCTGAATGCAAAGGTGGAAGTGAAAATGAAGAAACTTTTGATATACATGAAAAAGTTCCGAAAGGAATGCATTCTGGCTCCGCTTTTCAAACTTTTGGAAGCAACATTTGAGCTTTTTGTGCCGCTCATCGTTGCTGCAATTATTGACAACGGCATTGACGGCAAAAGCAAAAGCTTCATTATTAATATGGGGCTTTTGCTTCTGGCACTTGCGGCGGTCGGCCTGCTCTGTTCCGTAACGGCACAATTTTTCGCGGCAAAGGCTGCAATCGGCTTCTGCACCGACCTTCGCGCCGCTCTGCTGAAAAAAATCCAAAGTTTTTCCTACACCGTGCTTGATACTCTCGGCGTTTCCGGACTGATAACGCGCATGACAAGCGATATCAACCAGATTCAAACGGGCGTCAACCTTTCTCTGCGCCTGCTTCTGCGCTCCCCGTTTGTTGTTTTCGGTGCAATGATAATGGCGTTCACAATCGACACACGCTGCGCACTCATTTTTGCGGGCGTTATAGTGCTGCTTTGCGCCGTTGTTTTTTCGATCATGCTGGCATCCATCCCGAAATACCGAAAAGTTCAGGCGGAGTTGGACAGCGTGACCGGCACCGTGCGCGAAAACCTTGTGGGCGTTCGTGTTCTGCGTGCCTTTTGCCGCGAGGAAGAGCAGATTCGGACATTTGACAGTCGAAGCGGAAAGCTTCTCGGCCTTCAAATCAATGCGGGCAAACTCTCCGCGCTGATGAACCCGCTCACACTGATAATTATCAACGCCGCTGTTATAATTCTTTTGCAAAGCGGTGCAATTCGAGTTAATTCCGGCTCTCTGACTCAGGGGCAGGTCGTTGCGCTGTATAATCTTATGGCGCAGATTCTTGTTGAACTGATAAAAATGGCCAATTTGTTCATAACCATCACAAAATCCCTCGCCTGTGCTGACAGAGTTGCGGCAGTCATGCAGCTTGACAGCGGCGCACACGGCGGCAATAAGCTGCCTGCGAACGGTTCGCCCTGCGGAAGTGTGGAATTTAAAAACGTATCGTTCGAATACAAAAACGCCGGAGCGGAAGCTCTGTTCGACATAAGCTTTTTTGCAAAGCCCGGGCAGACCGTGGGCATTATCGGCGGCACCGGCAGCGGAAAAAGCACGCTTGTGAACCTTATTCCGAATTTTTACAGCGCAACAAAGGGGCAGGTGCTTATTGACGGCGTGAATGCGGATGAATACGACCGCGCCGCACTGCTCTCCGCAGTTTCCGTTGTTCCTCAAAAAGCAGTGCTTTTCGAGGGCACGATTCGCAGCAACCTTTTAATGGGCAACCCGAATGCCTCCGAAGCGGAGCTTTTTTCGGCGCTTGAAACCGCTCAGGCGGCGGAAATCGTCCGCACAAAGCCGAACGGCATTGATGAACCCGTTTTGCGCGGCGGCAGCAATTTTTCCGGCGGGCAAAAACAAAGGCTGTCCATTGCGCGCGCCCTTGTTCACGGCGGAAGAATTTTGATTCTTGATGACAGTGCATCCGCTCTGGACTTTGCGACGGATGCAAAACTCCGCGCCGCAATTCGAAAGCTTTCCCCCGCACCGACGACCTTCATAGTGTCCCAACGCGCGGCCTCGGTCATGTTTGCGGATTTCATAATCGTTCTGGATGAAGGGCGCACCGTCGGACAGGGCACGCATGAAGAGCTTTTGCGCAATTGCGCTGTTTATCGCGAGATTTATGCCTCCCAGTTCCCGGACGAAGCGGCAAAGCTTAGCATTCCGAACAACACACCCGAAGGAGATGCGGCAAAATGAGCAAAAACGGTTTAAACAAAAAAGGAAAATCTGCGCACTCAGAAGAATTACGTTTTACACTCGATTCAGCGGGACGCGGCACCGCTGCGGAGCTTTTGCGCCGGCTGAAACCTTATCGTTTTAAATTCGCGCTTTCACTCGGGCTATCGCTCGTGTATGTGTTTTTAACGCTTCTGATCCCCGTTCTCGCCGGAAAAATTATTGACTGCATCATCGGCGCGGGAAGGGTTGACTTTGCCGAGATCTCACCGTTTTTGCTGAAACTCGGTGCAGCTGCGGCGGGAGCTGCACTTTCTCAATGGCTTGTGAGCCTTTGCAACAACAGCATAACCTACGGCTGCGTTCGCAATATCCGTGCAGAAGCATTCCGCCGCATTCAAAAACTGCCCCTTGCCTATTTCGATTCGCACCCGGCGGGCGAAACCGTGAGCCGTATGCTCAGCGATGCCGATCAGCTTGCGGACGGGCTTTTGATGGGCTTTTCCCAATTGTTCACGGGGATTATGACCATTATCGGCACACTCGTGTTCATGCTCACCGTCAACCCGCTGATAACCCTCGTTGTTGTTGCCGTGACGCCGCTTTCGCTTGCGGTCGCAAGCTTTATTTCCAAGCGAACCTACTCCATGTTCCGCAAACAAAGCGAGACCCGCGGGGAGCAAACTGCACTGATCGATGAATTTATCGGCGAACAAAAGCTCATCCGCGCATTTTCGTACGAAGCCCGCGCAGAAGAACGCTTTAATGCAGTTAACGAGAAGCTGCAAAAGTTTTCCCTCCGCGCCGTATTCTTTTCCTCTCTCACAAATCCGTGTACGCGCTTTGTGAATGCCGTTATCTATGCAGGGGTTGCCGTTTCCGGCGCATTCTCCGTGCTTGCGGGCGGGCTGACCGTCGGCGGACTTTCCGCTTTTTTAAGCTATGCCAACCAATACACAAAGCCGTTCAACGAAATTTCCGGAGTCATTACGGAATTGCAGGGCGCGTTTGCCTGTGCGGCGCGGCTGTTTGAGCTTATCAACACCCCTGCGGAAGTCGATGCCGTCGCTGCGCCGAACCCTGCTCAACGCAATGAAAAGGCTGAAAGCACCGGCAATGTCAGCTTCCGCAATGTTTGTTTTTCCTACACGCCCGACACGGAGCTGATCCGCGATTTTTCGCTTGAGGTAAAAAGCGGAATGCGCGTTGCAATCGTCGGCCCGACGGGCTGCGGCAAAACGACGCTTATAAACCTGCTCATGCGTTTCTATGACGTTAACTCGGGTGAAATTCTTATTGACGGAGTGGAAACCCGTTCCATGCCCCGCCATGAGCTGCGCAAAAAATTCGGCATGGTTCTTCAGGAAACATGGCTTCAGGCGGGAACCGTTCGGCAAAACATCGCAATGGGCAGGCCGCAGGCAGCGGAAAACGAAATCATCGCCGCCGCAAAGGCCTGTCACGCGCACGGGTTCATAATGCGTCTTCCGAAAGGTTACGACACCGTACTTGACGAAGCGGGCGGCAGCCTTTCCCAAGGGCAAAAGCAGCTCCTCTGCATTGCGCGCGTTATGCTTTTGAATCCCCCGATGCTGATTCTTGACGAAGCTACCTCTTCCATTGATACGCGCACGGAGCTTCTCGTTCAGGATGCTTTTGCAAAGCTTATGCACGGCCGAACAAGCTTTATCGTTGCGCACAGGCTTTCAACCGTTCGCGAGGCGGATATTATCCTTGTTATGCGCAGCGGGCGCATAGTTGAAAGCGGAACTCATGATGAATTGCTCCGCGCCGACGGTTTTTATAAAAAACTTTACGAGAGTCAGTTTGCCCGCTGAAAATGATTGTTCCGCTTTTTTGCTTTTGATATTTTCGCCGCAGGCAGAATCATGTTTGCGGTGATTTTTCTTTTTGGCGTTTTAATATTCGTTGAAATATTTCTGTTGTGCAGTAAATATATTTTATTAATGCCTTGTTTATTGTTGTCAAATATCGGATATAGGTGTTATACTGGGAAGGAGCAAGGACAGCGCATTTGATTTTCTCCGCGTAATTTCGTGTTTACCGCCGAACAATCTTTCGGTTGTCCGCTCACGGCATTGTTTTTCCCCCGCTCGACGATTTCATGACAGGAGGTTAAATCTTATGAAATCAAAACGCAAATTTCTCATTGCAGCCCTTGCCGTTGTGCTTACGGCGGCATTGGCAGTCGGCGTGTTCTTCTTTTACAAGGCCTTTAAAAAGCGCATAAATCCGGAAGACCAAATGATTCACAACACGCAGGAGCGCATTGAATATGCGCAGTCATGTTACAAAGAATTCAGCAAAAACCCGAACAAGACCTATACCGTTCTTGTCTCGCTCGACAGCGTCACAACAGAGGAGTTTACGCAGCTCTTCACCGGCTGCGGCGGCTTCACTCAGGTATACGACTGTATAACCGAAGGTGTTGACGACCCGATGTACGGCGGTTATCTCGACTGTGAAGGCAAAACGGCGGCGCAGCTTGCCGCCGAGTGTTATGCGGACACCTACGACAGCATCTGTTCCGAGTTGGACAGTTATGATCAACAGGCTGCGGAAATTCGGGAGTCTTATATGTATGATGAGACTGTCGAGCCTTTTGTTACGCAGCCCCCTGTTGACACATTCGGCAAGGATATAGACACATCCGATATTAAAGTCCCCGGAAGCTCCTACAGCAGCGATGACACAGACTTCCAGCTGGCAGAAGACTTGGCTGACTTGCAGGAATTCCATGATAACTTTGTCATGCTGAAACAAGCAATGGAGCAAGGTAGGTATCGCATATACGGAGTTAAACTGACGCTGACAGGTGCGCAGGCTCAGGCACTGCTTCAATCGAACAAAGTCCGTTTGGTCGAGAAGCTGACGATTTTTCCTGAAAGCAGCCTCTCTCCGTTGGATCCCTCCGAGGAGAATTGGGATTAAGAATATGACTTTTCATACTTTTGCGGCAATCTATTGTTTATTGTCGTTCGCACGCAATTGCACTTTATCTATAGTGCGGCAGTCTGTTTGCGTCTAATGTGAAACCAAAGTGTCCGAATCGCCGCAGGCAAAATCATGTCTGCGGCGATTTTTTGAAGCACTTCTTCAATCGGCCTTTGTCGGCAAAACAACGGTTCCTTTGCATTCATAAAGAATCGGAATAATCAAAGCGGCTCATCCCGTTTGCATTTTGCAATGTGTCGGGGCGAGCCGCTTTTTATGTTTTTTTTCGGATTTTGCTGCTAAGGCTTATTTTGCCTGTTTTGCCCTGCGAACCGCAAGAATTCTCTGCATTTCGTTATAAACGATCATATAGCCCTCGTCAACGCCCATGCCGGGTTTTGCAAGGATCTGAACGGGCTGGGTTGCCATTGCGCACTGAGTGCAAACCTGTGCGGAACGGTCGGTTTCGTTGCAGGTACCGCCCTGGTATGCGCCGATGCCCTTTTCTTTGCAGTAAAGAACAGCCTCGATCGTGTTGTTGATGCCGCCGAGATCGGGAGTTTTTATCTGAACCATGTGACCCGCTTTGTTGTCGGCAAAGTACTTGATGTCCTCAAGAGTGTTGCACCATTCGTCCGCAACGATCTCAACGTTGATTCCGCGATCGTCAAGTTCCTTGGTGATTGCTGCAAGCGCGCGCATCTGCTTTTCGCGGTCTTCAACATCCATGGGGCCTTCAATGCGGAGGTGGAAGGGCTTTGCGGCTTCTTCAAGGCGCGCCATGTAATCGGCCATTGCCTTGTAGTTATCGTTGCCGAATGCGGCACCGATTGTGCCGTATACGTCAATGTGGAAAATCGGGTTGTAATTTTCATCCGTGCGGAGCTGAAGCACGCGGTCACGCAGCCATGCAACATACTGTTCGAGCAGTTCGCCGTGTTCGCCGAGCTTGGTCTTAACGTTGTTGATAAGCGCATGGGGCAGAATCTGTGCGCCCTTGATAATCATTTTATCCGCATTGGTGTAGCGATCGTCACCGGACTGGGTGAAAATATCAATGGGCTTGTCGGAAATGGTGCAGCCGTATTCGTCCGCAACAACTTCGCACATCATTCTGCCGGTGGACCTTGCAACAGCGTCAAGAATCGCCTGAGTCATGCCGTAGCGAATTGCGGTGTGCAGACGTTTGCCGTCAACATGGATGGATTCGACCATTTCGGAAAGTGCGCGGAAATTGTCCGCCTCTTTGCCGATGAGTTCGGGCTTGATATAGTTTTCGATAACGGGAATGAAGTCCTTTGCAAGGAAGAGGGGATCGCGTCCGCCGCAGCCGCTGTACTGAACGGCAGCGCAGTCGCCGTATGCAATCTGGCCGTCCTCAAGAACGAGCATCACGGAGATGGACTCACCGGGCTGACGAACGGAGGTAAAGCCGGGGGTTTTGGGTTCGCCGACGTATGCGGCACCGTCGCTTTTTGCGCCCGCCTTAATGGCGCGCTGATCGTCAAAATAGAAGCCTGTTCTGCCTGCGGAGCAGATAACATCGATAATTTTCATAAAAGTATCCTTTCAGTTCTTCAAAATTTTATTTCAAAAATGAAATTTAAGTATTCGGGCGGCACGAAAGCATTCCGCACCGCCGTGCATTTTCAGCCGAAGCCGATTTGCGTCCGTTTATCTGCGGAGAGCCTGCGGCCTTCCGACAAGACGACCCTTGCTGATCGCGTAAACATCGTCAATGACCATTTGGAAGGTTGCATTGCGCTTTTCGGCCTTTGCGCGTTCTTCGATCTTTGCGCGGTGGAACGCCTTGATATCATCGGTGAAGGGCAGCGCACCCATGTCGAGAATGCGGATCGCGCCGTCGTTATCGCGTGCGGGAAGCATTTTGCCCGCATTGTAGCGGGAAGGCGCAAACGGAATATCAAGAACGCCCGCAAGCACAGCGCGAACGGAACCTACCGCGAGGTCGCCTTCGCCCAGTTCGAAGCACTTATCGACAATGCAGCGCGTCTCTCTGCGGATAATATCTTTTTCTTCCTCAAGGTTGGCTGCGGTGCAAACCTGGTCGGAAAGCATACTGATGACCTGCTTTGTGCAGCGCAGACCCTGTGCGTTTGCTTCCATTGTGGGAACGCCCGCCGCTTCATGCGGAGTTTTGACGATGACCTTTGTTGCCTTTGAGAGTGCAGCGGTTGCACTGCCCCAGGAAATAACGCCGAATGCCTTCGCTTCGTCCTGCGGGAAACCGCCCATCCACTGATGGAAAACCGTGGTTATGACAGCATCATCATAGCCGTATTTATGCATGTATTCGTTTGTCAGCTCTTCAAGGGTGCGGATCGCCGCAACATCCTGAACAAGGTTGCCGCATTGGCCGTAGCCGACGGTGATATTGCGAACTCCCTGCTCTGCCGCAAGCAAAGCTTCAATAATCGCAACCGCATGGGATACGCAGGGCGGAACAAGAGTTCCCGTAAGCGGACCGTAGGGTTCACGGTTGATGGAAACACCCGCTTCTTCGTAGATGCCCGTAAGCCTGTCAACATACTGCCAATCGCGGATCGTCTCCTCCATCGGGACGCTCTTTGCATAGGGCAGGTTATAGGAAATGCCGCCGCCTTCATAGCTTGTGAAACCGCCCGCATAGGCAATTTCGGTCAAAAGGCGCGCATCGGGTGTGCCGTGGCGCACCTGAATGGGAGTGTTCAATGCTTCAATAAGCATACGGCAGCCCGCGACGCCGTGATTGACGGCGGGAAAGCCGTTAAGCAGGGAACGGCCAAGCCGCTGGGACTCCTTTATGCCGTTTTCGGCTTCTTCATAGCGGTTCTGACGGGTGTAGCTGTCAATGGTTGTCGGAAGCAGATCGGCTTCGCCGTTATCCTGAAGATAAGTCAACAGCTTGATATGTTCGGGAATCAGCGCAACGCCCGCACGCGGCTGAATCAACGTTATGCCTTTTTCTTTTGCTTCAACAAGTTTTTTTGAAAAAACTTTGTGAGCGGGCATGGCCTTGTGGTATTCGATGGCTTCTTTAAGATCAACTTCCCTGCCGGTCGGCCACTGCTTGAGCACGTCGGCACGGATCGCGTTGAATTCGTCATCGGGAATGCGCTTGTTTTTGATATTGGGGTTGTTCATTGTTTAAATGCTCCTCTTTTATTGGGAAATCGCCTGAAGGCAGGTTCGGCACCGAACCTGTTTTCGTCAGGCTCTGCATAGTTCTTGTTTCATTATGCTCAACGCCTGTTCCGGATATTTTTCGGAAAGCAGACCCATTGCGGCTATAATGTATTTTCTGTCGACAAGCACATCCGCCCTGAGCGGCCTCAGCGATGTCGGATCCTTTTGGTCATAGAGCGCAAATGACGCGATCTTTGCCGTGTTTGTTGTGTGAATCAGCGAACCGCCCGTGACAACGAGCTTCTGCACTTTACGCAGATCCTTGCCGGTTTGAACATAGGTCGTGCCCATCATTGAATACGCTTCTTCGATGCGGCCCGCATGTCTTGTCACCGCCGTGCGCACCGCCATGCATGCAAGAGCTTCGTCCAACCGTTCGGTTTCATCGTCCGTCGGCAAAAGATCTGTGTTTGCGGCAAACATACTGATGATTTCCTCCGCACGCGCCTCGCTCATGCCTGCAAGCTCTGCAATCGTTTTTATTCCCGCCGCATCCACAATTCCGCGAATGCTGTATCTCATGCCGATATCGCCCTCAACCGTGCGCTTGATATACGGCTCGGGCAAACCCTTGAGCATGGTTCGCGGGTCGGTCGGCATTCCGTTTGCAACGGAATAAACATCCGTTGTTGCGCCGCCGACATCAACGGCAACAAGTTCCCCAAGCCCGCGGGAATTATCCGTTCCCTCCGCAAGCAGCTTCATTGCCGCCATAACTGCGGAAGGCGTCGGCATCATAATGCCGGAAATAAGTTCGCTCGCCTTGGTAAGTCCCTTTGCCTGCACGATTCTTTTAAGGAAAACTTCGCGAATCTCTTTCTGGGTCGGCTCAATGTTAAGCGTGCCGAATTTCGGCATAACATTTTCGCAAATATGCACTTCGCGCCCTTCAAGAATGCGCTCGCACTGCCGCACGGCATTTCGGTTGCCCGCAATTATGACGGGAAAATCTCCGCCTATATCCGCAAGCACGTGCGCATTATGCAGAATGCAGTCGGTATTGCCGCCGTCCGTGCCGCCGACAAGCAGGAAAATATCCGGATTTATCGCCTTTATCTCGTCCGCATCATCCTCATTGAGCTTGAAGGCGTAGGTCTTCAGCACCTTTGCGCCCGCACCGAGGCTTGCACACTTTGCGGCTTCCGCCGTCAGTTCCGGAACAAGCCCGCTTGCAAGCATACGAAGACCGCCCGCCGCGCTGCTGGCGGCGTAGCGTTCGCAAAAATCAAGTTTTCCGGTCACTTTTTCAAGCTTTGAAAGCGCGTCGGAAAGTCCGTTGTTAATGTCCGACTGAACGGTCGTGTAGGCATTTGCCGTGCCCAGCAGCCTGCCTTCGTCAACATCCGCCGCGGTGACCTTTGTGTATGTGCTCCCGAAATCGATCAAAAGAACAGGTTTCATGTTTTTTCCCCGCTTTGCAATCGTAATCAGTAAACAATCAGAGCCGCAGGTTATTCCTCAACGTGCAGGTCCTGTTTCAATGCCTCGATATCAACTTCCGGCGGGGTTCCCGGCGGGAAGGAGCGATCGAAGCCCATCTCTTTAAAACGCTTTTCAACCTCGTCAAACGGCTGTTTGCCGATAACGATATTGCCGCCCACATAGAGCAGGATGTTTTCCAAACCTGCCTCATCGCATTTTTCACGCATACCGCGGCAATCCAGCTCACCCTGACCATAGAGTGAGGAGATGACGATTGCATCGGCGTTCGTTTCAATTGCGGCGTTGATGAATTCTTCCTGAGAAACCATAACGCCGAGATTGACAACATTGAAACCCGCATCGGTGAATGCATGATACAGGATCTTGTTGCCGACCGCGTGAACATCGGCGCCGATAACGCCGATAACAAGAGTCTTTTTATCCATCACTGTGACCTCTCATTATTATGATAAAGTGTCCTTACATAACCCAAGCACACAAAGAAACATTGTGTGCCGCATTTTACAGTCGTATAATACATTTTTAAGCGCAAATAGTCAAGTGCATATGCACTGCAAACCCCAATATATTTGATTTAACATCAATAAAACGACTCAACGGACGAGTTAACATAAAGCGCGGCGGGAAATTTTATTCCTGCCGCGCCGTTCGCTTTAGTGCAAAACTTTATTCTTCTTAGGATTTATTATGCCTCCGCCTTGCCCGCCGTGTTCTGCGGTTTTATGCACGGCGGCTGTTCACCGTTAAGTGCCGCTCTCAGAGCCAGCAGAGCATCGAAAACGTCAACCGCTCCGTCGCCGTTAAGATCCGCACGTGCAGCCTGCTCATCGGTGAGCCCCTCCGTTCCTATTGCATAGCGCATAAGCATAAGCGCGTCGTCAATTCCAATCGTGCCGTCGCCGTTAATATCGCCGATAATGGGGGCTTCGGGTTCGAAAACCGCGTGAATAACCATGTCCTCCTCAACGGTGATTATCTCATCCGTGACAAGCTCTCCGTTGATGAACCAACCCACAAATACCATGCCCTCATGGGTCGGGACGGGTATTTCGCTGACTTCCAAGCTGAAGCCGACACTGACAGGGGTATCAAGCAGCGTTTCTCCCGTGTAATCGTCAATCACCGTCAAATTGCACGTGCGCGGAGCGTAAACCGCCGCAAAAACCATGGGCCGGGTAATCGTTACGGTTTCTTCGGTTATTATGCGCCCGTTGTAATCCCAGCCTGCGAACGCCATTCCCTCGTGAACGGGCGGCGCGGGAAAATCGCTGACTCTCAGCACCGTGCCGTACTCAACATCCTCCATGGTCACAAAAAAGCTGTCAGCCATGGTATCATAGAATCTCACGGTAAAAGTCTCTTTCCTCAATACCGCCGTAATGACCATATCCTCGTTTACGATAACGGTCCCCGACTCCATCAGTTCGCCGTTTACAAGCCAGCCCACAAACACCATTCCCTCACGATAGGGCGGCATGGGCAGATCCGCAAGGTCAACTTCCGTTCCGGCTCGAACTTCGTAAGTCTCATATGTTTCGCCGGTATCGCTGTCAACAAGCGTGATCGTATGCGTTTCGAACCCGCTGTAAACCGCTGTAACCGTCATGTCCCCCAACACTCTGAGATAGGAGCCTTCAAACAGGGTCCCTTCAACATACCAGCCGACAAAGTCCGCATTCTCATGAACGGGCGGAACGGGGAATTCGTCGCTGTAAAGGCCGTTGTCATAGAGCACGGTTACGGATTGCAGCGTTTCACCGTTGTAACCGTCAACGAACGTGACCGTATAAGGGTGCTGCTCATAGGTAGCGTAGATTATAACGTTTGACACGACCGTAACTTCGTCAAGGAACTCGCCGTAGCCGTACCATCCCTTAAAATCATAGCCTTCATGTTCAATGTGTTCGGGGAAATCTTCCGCCTTGATCACTGTTCCGTAAGGCACAGTATCGGTACGAAGAATGACGTCGGTGTGATTATCCCAGAACTTGACCGTGTACATTTTCGCTTCATAAGCCGCATAGCAGCTTGTATTTTCCGTAACATTGATGCTTCCCGAAACGGCGCTTCCGTCCGCATACTGCCATTCGGCAAAATTGTATCCGACTGCATCGGGAGCTTTTGGAAATTCGGACAAGGGAATTTCCGTGCCGTATTCTGCGGTGCGTGTTCCGATGAGTTCGCCGGTGAGTCCCGAATAAAAGCTTACCGTGCAGACTTCGTTGCTGTATTCTGCGCGGAAAGTCGTATCACCCGTAAGATAGTAACTGCTGCCGAAAAATTCGGAACCGTTAACCGACCAATATTCAAACGTTTTGCCTTCATGCTCCGGCGGCTCGGGAAAAGCCTCTGCCATAACGGTATCTCCGATGGACATATTCAGAGTTTTAAGCACCTGTTCCGTCGCGCCGTCCACCCATTGCACGGTGCAGGTCGGAACGGTGTACGAAGCAATTATATTTGTGTTGGCTGTTATTGTCAGGCTTCCGGTAACGGTCTCTCCGTTCGGGCCCCTCCAATGAGAAAAGTTTTTCCCCGGAATCGTCGGCGGCGTCGGGAAGTCGCTGAGGTTCAGCACCGTGTTCTTTGTTACCGTAAAGGATTCAAACGCCGCAGTCTGTCCCTCAACAATGAAGTTCACCGTGTAAAGCGGAGGGAAGTACCAGTTCCTGTTGCCCGCAAGTACGGGATGGGTGTATATACCCTCATCCTCATAATAATAAGGATCGTATTCACCGCGGCGGCTCTTCGCATAGTCAAGTGCCTGCCCGATATTGTAGCATTCGGACACGCCCAATCCGCGCATGGAGTTCAAAATATCTTGGAAGATGTAAACATCATATGCAACGGTCACGGTTTCATCATAACCCAAAGCAACGGAAGCACCGTGTGAAGTGAAATAGTTCAGCAGATTGCCGTCCTTGCCGCCGCTGCATGTTGCAAGGTGAACATAGCTGCCCGGCATGGTTGCGGTTGCATAGTGATTCAGATAGAGATAGTTCACGGCAATGCCGCCGCCGGCAAGTTCCACAACCCAGCCGTTGCTGTAATCGCTTGCCGTGACACCGTTTTCATTGTGAATCGCAATATAGCTTAATCCGTCATATTCCAAACCGTGCGAGTCAAACATGATCACACCGTATTTATACATCTCTGTCAAATCGGTAACATCACATTCGTTGCCTCCGTACACGGTCAAAGTTCCGCCCGTGTAGCTGCTGATCACGGGAGCGAAAGTTTCCGAATAGTAAGTGCCGACACCCTCATCAATTCCTAAGTATGGCGCATAAACGGCAACATTCCTGTTTGAGGCCGTGACCGCACCGTCATCCAAAATTCCGCGAACCTCTTCCGCAGGGGAAAGCTCGATTTTAACAGGTTCGGAACCTTCTCTGATGCCGTGAACGATATTGTAATCATACACAACGCTCATTCCGGATTTCAGAGTGTAGCCGAAAGTTGTTCCGTTCTGCCGGTTGATGCTCTTGATTCGTGAATCCCCGTCAAGATATTCGAACAGGCTGTCAACCGTTTCAACAGCGGACAGGTCGGAGTCAAGTTCGCTTTCGAGTTCAAAGAGCTCTGTCTCTTATACACATCTCCGAGCCCACGAGACAAGAGGCAATCTCGTA
>ENA-OZAL01000163-OZAL01000163.1-human-gut-metagenome-genome-assembly--contig:-NODE-163-length-13918-cov-7.878453_pt1 | contig 13918 bp, 14 predicted proteins | sample MGYA00244206_ERZ653496 | MGnify/ENA primary metagenome ERZ653496 (study PRJEB26926, sample SAMN06165085) | human gut metagenome | biome: ENVO:00009003; feature: ENVO:2100002; material: ENVO:00002003...
ATAAGAGACAGAAATATATGTGTTAGCAAAAATGTTAACAAAAAAAAAAACAGATACAAAGGATAATAATATGCGCAAGATTCGCAAGGTAATCGCTGATAGCGATATTAACTATTATGACCGAAACGGCGAAATGCAAACGTTTCACACCACCGGAAACATTCGCACCGTTGAAAAAGCAGTTAAAGCACTTATGGACGCGGGTATCGTCAACGTCCTGATTGATGATATCACCGTACATAAGACAACGTATGCTATGGACGTTGACACGTTCGTCGAACATGCCGACCGTATCATAACCGACAACGATAACGACAACGATAACGACAACGATACCGACAACGATAACGACAACGATAACGAATCCGAGTTCTGATTTTGGAAGGAAACATCATGACCAAGAACAATGAACAGATGAACGACACCGCTAATGAAACCGCTCAGACCACTGTAGACAATTATCGTTACATTTGTACGATGGACAACAGCACTTTTGAGGGCAAACGTGCCATTGTCAACGCGTGTAACAACGCAGTGTCATTGAGCGCTATCGGTGACACGCCGCTAACGGTCATTGGCGCGTACACCGCGCTGGGCGTGCGTTCTCGGACGCGACAGAAGTGTGTTAACGTCTATCTTTTTGCAAATGACGGTAATACGTATTTCAGTCAGTCACAGGGCATTTATCGTAGCGTGTTGGATATTTATGACATGTTCCCCGATTTTAACGCGCCTAACGGTATCCCCGTGGTAGTGAAAACGACGCCGCTCGGTGGTGGTAGGTCTACAAAATCGCTTGAAATTAAGTAGTTTGAAATGAGAAAAAAAGCGCCATAAAATAATATGGCGCTTTTTTTATGAGGGTGGTGAAAAATCATGCCTAGGGCGCGTAAACAGGCGGACGTTTTAACCGCGAAACGCAAGCGCGTGCGCCGTGCGATAAACAGTCTGAAAAAAAGCATTACGGACGCCATGCCCGAGAGTGAGGCAAACGCGCGACGGGATTATATCAAGCGGCTTGAATCGCAGTTGAAAAAAACATATGTCGGGCGCGTGAGCAATCGTGCCATGCGTGAGGAATTATATCAGCGTGCCAACGAAGCCGCTGACAGGCTTGTGCGACAGGTGGCCGAGGTGCGCGGCGGCAAGGGCCGCGCAATGGAACGCAGACGGTCGTTTAACATTTTCCGCACCGAGATGCGGATGGCGTCCAAAGGAATGCCGAGCGCGTTGGGTGAGCTCGGTCGGGAAAAAGTCAAGATTTTTTGGCGATACACACAAAACATATGGCAGAAACCTAATATCTCCCCTGATAAACGTTTAGAGGCCGTGATGAAAGCATATGACGCGGGCTCATTGAGTGAGCTTTTTGACACCATTATGACGCGAAACGAAAAAGTATTACAGTACGCCAAAAACATGCAAGCGCACACGGGCGATTTGGAGGATTATACGGATACCGACGGCGGTAGTCCGATATGGCTAGTGGCGGTTTCCCCCGACGTGGTACGATGAAAGCACGTAAAGAATACAGGGTTACGGCGATATTCGATACTGAAACCACGAACATCGGTGAGGGTGCCGAAACGCGCGCGTATCCGATATTGTACATTTTCAACGATTTGCGGGCTACCCCGTTGGAATCGTATGACCCCGATACGGACGATGTACGTTTTTACCGGCGCACGTCCGAAGCGTTGGCGTACATTGATGATTTGATTACGTATGGTCGTGCGCATGGTTATGTGCCGATAATCGCGGCGTATAATCTCATGTTCGATATGCAGACCCTCATGCTGGAATTGGCGCAGTCGTATACGATCAAGGTCAATGCGCAGACCGCTACCAGCGTGTACACGCTTGATTTGTGCGTTGATGGTAATGTGGTGTGCCGTTTTTGGGATACGTTCTTTCTTGAAATGGGCGGCCTACGCGCTATGGGTGAGACGTGCGGTCTGCCCAAGGCGGTGGGCGATTGGGATTACACACTTGCGCGCACGCCTGAAACGCCGTTGACCGAGGAAGAACTGTTTTACGCGCGGCGTGATGTACAGGTGATACCGCAGTATCTGCAATGGCTGTTGCGCGCTAACCATTGGCTCACGCCTGACATGCTGGGGTGCCGCGTGCTGACCAAAACCTCGCTTGTTCGGCAGATGGCGCGCCGTGAGATTGGCGGACAGCGCGTCACGTTGCAAGGCGGCAAGAAAATCACTTTGCAACGCGCTTTTGAAATGACGTGCAATCAAGAGTTTCCTAAAAACTATGAGTCCTATGCGTTGCGCAAGGCATGTTTTCGTGGCGGTTTGACGTTTACGAGCGCTAAAACCGCTAGCGTTGTCGTTGATAACGTGGCGTCTCTTGACGTTACGTCAATGCATCATGCGTTCATCAACGGGCGACGTTTGCCGGTTAAATTCGCGGTTGCCCCGCCGGAAATTTTGCAAATCGCGTGTAAGCGTATCGTTGACACGCCGCTTGAAGATGTATTATGTAATTATAGTGACCCGTTTCGCACGGGGGTACATGTTGCGATACGTTTTACAAATCTTAGATTACGGGAAAACACATGTTTTGCCGATTGGGGCATTGCAATCTGCCCGCGCTCAAAATTCGTGCGGACGTTACAAGCGGACACCGATTACAGCAATAATGAACGCGCGAAAACACAGGAAAACAGTATTAGGGCGCACGGCTATGTTGATAGTGCCGTTAATCCGACGTTTGCTTTTGGAAAATTGGTTCGGGCGGACGCATGTATCTTGCACGTTAATGAGATTGAATTATGGAACGTGGCACAGGTGTACGAGTTTGACAAAATGCATGTGTTGTATGGCGAAGCCACCACTAAAACGATTGTGCCGCCCGATTACGTGACATTGCAATCAAATATGCTGTTCGCTCGGAAAACCGACGTTAAAAATCTGATTAAACATTATCATGCGGGGACACCGTACGCGGGTGATATACCCGAGTCGATACCCGAGGGAATCGCACGTGACGCTAGGGCGGGTACGTTGAGCGTGAAATTTTTGCAATCTTATTACGGTAGCACCGTTAAGGGCCAATTCAATGGTATATATGGCACACAGGCGCAAGACGTTATGAAAGCCGATTACCGTGTGGCGGAAACCGGTGAACTGGAAGTAGATAGGGCCACGGTCTGCACTCCCGAGAATTTCGCGAAAAAGCGGCCGAAGACACCGCGCGTGCTGTACACGTATGGTATGCGGATTGTAGCCGGGTCACGTATGCACCTTGTGATAGCCATGATGTTGATATATCGACGTTTCGGGAATCGCGTTACCGTCACGGGCGGCGATACCGACAGTCTTAAAATCAGTTGCGTCGATGACGTGACCGACGCGGAACTGTTGGACGCGCTCGAACCATTGCACACCGCGATAGAAAACGCAATCAATCTTACCATGCGGCGCGTCCGAAACACCGCGCCCGACATGGCGTCAACGCTTGACCATATCGGAAAGTTCGAGGTTGAGGACTGTGGCGGCACCACTCGTTACGCCGAACACGTGGAACTGTGGAACAAGGCGCGTGTAAGTCTGGATATGTCCGGGCGCGTGCATGTCACTTGCGCGGGCTTGCCACGGCCCGACGGCGTGTACACCATTGAGGACTGTATCGAGGACATTATGCGCATGGGTCACGGTTTCGCGGAAACGGTACGTTTGGCGCTTGGTTATGACGTGTTGGTTGATTATGAGATTTGCCATACGTTGCAACGCAACCGTCCGCATGTGTGGGATAGGTACGTCGGCACTGTCACCGATTATCGGGGTGCGACATATCATGTTGACGCGCCCGAGGCGATAGCGTTGTATCCGTCCGGCAGATGGCTGGGGGAATCGGACAAACAGGCCAACGGCGAGAATCTTGCATACATGCGGAACGTATATAATAGGAATGTTGAGACATTGCCGCGCGAACTTATTGTGCGGGACGGCAGACCCATGATTGTGAGCATTGATGGCGAAATATTACTATGACCGGCTTAAGACGTTGATATTGCCGCGTAACGCAGACGTGAACATGATTATCGGCGCGCGCGGTTTAGGCAAAACATACGGTATGAGAAAATACATGATAGAGGATTATTTGAAAAACGGATATTGTTTTGTGGAAGTGACACGGTTTCGTGAGGAAAACAACGACGTCGCGACAGACTATTTTGACCGTATTATAAAAGATAATATTTTCCCCGATTATGAATTTCGCACAACCAATAAAATAGCTGAAATACGACGGAAGAAAACCGGCAAAAAAGAAAATCCGTGGCGGATAATCGGTTATTTTATACCCCTGACCATGCAACAGCGAAAAAAGAAAAGCACATACGTGAACGTGCGTAACATTTGCATGGATGAATTTATCATCGATAATGACGATAGATATCATACGTATTTGAAAAACGAGTTTGGGCAATTGGCGAAACTTGTGGATACCGTGACGCGTGAACGTGCCGATGATACGGGATTGCGCAAGCCGAGAGTATTTCTGCTGGGTAACGCGTGCGACGCATTTAACCCGTATTTTCGACGTTATGAAGTGCCCCTCAATCCCGAGTATGGTTTACAATGGCTTGACGGCAAGACATGCCTGTTTGATTACGTGCGTGACGATGAATACGCCGAGCAAAAGGCAAAGAACACTGTTGCGGGGCGTATGCTGAAAAACAATGATGATATGACAGCAAAAAACAAGTTTCGGCAATTTGATATCGATTTTATCGAAAAACCGCATAAGCACGCGAAACTCACTTATGTGTTCCGTTGGTTTCGGCAAGAATATGGGGTGTATGTTGATATGCGTTGCGGGTATGTTTTTCTCTCTACGAAATACGACGGCGGCGCACATGTGCCGTATTTTGCAATCACGCTAGATGATAACAAGCTTAACTATCTCACTGCGAATATGGCAAAAGAGTTGATTAAAAATCTTACATCGTATTACGCGCTAGGCTATTTGAGATATGACACGGTGGAAACGCAACACGCCGTAAGTGAAATGCTAAAGAATTTTGGAGTAAAATAAATACGGCATACAAAGAGATACCACAGTGAGACCGCTAAAACATTGTCATTGATGTCCACGGTTGACTCCGCCAATGATATGGCCGTGAGGGATAAGCGCGCCGGTTATTACTGTGAGTCATGTCGCAAGTATGCTATCCTTAAGCCGTACCGGTTCGGTATTCGTTCGCCGGTACGGCTTTTTCATATATGAAAGGAAAAACAAAATGGATGACGAAACCACCGAGGAGAGGGACACCGTCGAACGTGATGGCCTCACGGAGGGTGAGGCCCACCGTGAGGGCGAGTTCGATGATTTGCGCGACATGCTGACACGGTTGCTTGATAAAATTGACGCAATGAACGAACGAATCGACGGAATCTACGACAATTTCACGGACTCCGTGGCGCAGATGGTCGAAAACGGCGCAACCGTCAAGGAAACCGACGATGACGCGGCCGAAGCAATCGCACAGGCGGCGGCGGAAGACTTGGAAAACCTCGATTACACACTGTAACGGATAGGAGAAAAATATCATGGCTGTAGACAACGCGACGATTTTGGATAAAGTCCGCACCAAGGGCACAGATGACTACCAGCAACGCATACCGAGCGCAACGCAAACCGGCGTAGCGAATACCATGCGCTATCTGTTCGACCCCATGAACCGCCAATACCTCAATGACTGTGTTTGGAGCATGGTTAACCGTATCGGACTCACCGTAATGGCTCAGAACGCGCCGTTTGAAAACCCGTTGGCGATTTTCAAAAAAGAGAATCTCTACTGGGGTTCGACCGTACAGGAAATTGCCGTCAAGTGGATTAAGGCGCACGGGTACAAGGATGACGCCGAAGAGTTGCTGAAGATGCACCGCCCCGAAGCGGCGGTCTGGTTCTACGAGATGAATCGGCGTGATCAGTACCCGATATCATGGACTACCGATGAATTGCGACAGGCGTTCGTGGATGACTTCGGTCTGAACCGTTTTATTGCGCAGATTATGGAAACACCGCGCAACAGCGATAATTACGATGAAATGAACATCATGCTTGCGCTGATACGCCACTACGAACAAAATCTCGGCTTCTACAAGGTACACCTTGATAAGATTCCATCCGATGAAACCACCGCCAAGACGTTGCTCAAGGCGTTGCGTTCGACCGCCGGGCGTATGCAGTTCCCGTCAACGCAGTATAACGCGCTGAACGTGACCGACATCCCGGCATACGCCAATCCTCAGCAAATGGTGTTGCTGATTGAGCCGGAATATCTTGCGTCGATTGACGTCGATGCACTGAGCTCCGTGTTCCAGCTGGACAAGGCCGAAGTGCCGTATCGTATCGTTCAAGTTCCTAGCCTCGGTATCGAGGGCGCTGTAGCGTTGCTTGTTTCGACCGACTGGTATCAGGTACGTGATACCATGTACGGCACAACCCAGTTCTACAATCCGCAAGTACTCGGCAACACGCTATATCTCAACCATTGGGGTATCTACGGCGTGTCGCCTTTCACCCCGTGCGCATTGTTCACGACCGATGCGGGTACCAGCATCAAGGTGGTGACGCAGACCGTGACCGGTTTCACATTGACCCCGAAGTCGGGCGACGTCAAGGCGGGCGACGTGGTACAGCTCACCCCGAAGCTCACCGCCACCGTAGAACCGACGGGCACCGCAATCGAGGTTGCGCCGAACTCGGCAACCTACGAGGTGACGGCCAAGCAAGTCACGCAAGGCGCGTCGCTCGACCTCGGCGTCAACACGTTCGTCGATGACCAAAACCGCTTGCATATCCAGCGTGACGGTCTTGAGGCGGGTAATCTCATCTTAGTGACCGGCACCGCGACTTACGTCAATCCGAACGGCGAGACCACGGAACGTTCCGCGTCTTGCACGTTCACCGTCAAATAATCCGCATGTTAAAATGGGTGGTGTTTCACGTGAAACACCACCCATTTTTTTTCGTATATGGAAGGGTATGATATGGATTTTCCACATCTGCAAAATGCTACGCCGTTTCCCGATACTGACACGCGTGTGTACGAACAGTACCGTAATGTTTTTGACTACAATGTTTGGACGCCAAACACGGTAATAAAGTTGTGCCGCGTGAACTGGTACGACGATTACCATGATGTGGTGAAATTCCCCGATGACGCCGCAAGAGATGCATGGTTTGACAAACTGGACGGGGAAACCGTCAAGCTCACGACTAACATGTATATCGCGCGCGCCGATACGGACGGTATAAAATTGCCCGTACCGTATATGACGGCGCAACGGTATAATTACATTGTCGTTGATTTTTCGCATGATATTGTCAATACACCGTATCAGAAAACCGACGTGCAGACACGCTATCACTTTTTCGTCACCTCGGTACGCGCCGAAGCGCCGAACACGACAACATGCACGCTTGCGCGTGATGTATGGACGGATTATATCAACAGCACCACAATCAACGGTTTGTTGTTGTCACGCGGACACGCGCCGTTGACGGAAACGACACCGCAAAAACTGTTGGAGAACCCTCGGGCCAACTGTCGTGATTTTACGTTGTCCGACGTTGATTATGGCAACGCGGCCACGAACATCAAAAAAAGCACGCCTATCAATTTGCAAAACGGGACAAGATACATATGTTTGTCCGCAACGTTTTCCCCGCAACAATTGCAATCAATGAGCAATGTGCGCGGTACAAACGTCACGGATACCAGCCCGTCATATACCAACGCCGACGAAAATGTCAATGGTTTTGTATGGGGTGCGGGGAACATAAACACGTCAAACGTAACCGGCGCGGGTACGTCATATAATTCCATTGATAACCTCACCGCAAGCAACGTGTACATGTACGCGCTGGAATCATCCAAAGTATCGGGTGATTATTTTGACGTGCTGTTTGCGTATTATCCGCATATCATGTCACAAATCGTATCTGTTTTCGTTGGCACGGCGAACATGATGCATTTTGGAAATGCCATTACGGTTAATGATGTGGCATGGCATACGGTCAGCGGCGCACGCACAAAACTAGCGGACATTAATCTAACCACAAATGACTTCGGTTATGCACCCGAATACGCCAAAATAACACGACTGTACCTCGCACCCTACGCGCACTTGGAAATATCCGACAACATCGGCAATAAAACCCGAGTGGAAATAGCTGATTGCGGCCACCTCTCGGCGCAAACCGTCACATCGTTAAGTTACCCGATATTACGACAACTCGCATGGCTTGACGGCGTAGGGGGCGACGGCGGCACGTCCATAACCATCAACGCCATCAACGGGGCCACCATTACCGCCGACGTGCCGAATGCGGACGCGCTCAAAACGCTCATATCCCATGACATACCGACATATGCGTTGCAACGCCGCGCAATCGACGCGCAACGCGCCGCCTCCTACAATGTCGCCGTAAGTCAGGCACGGCAAAACGCCATGCTGACATATGAAAACGGCGCGCGCTCGGCCAATGTCAGTCAGGCAAACACGTATCGTAGCAGTGCGGCAACGGTATCGAACACCGCACGCGCGAATCAACGTGACACCGAGATAAAAAACGAGTCCAATAGTGTACGGTCGGATAATCTCACATACTCGAACACACGCCAAACCGCTGACTTAAGTACCAGCACGGCCAAAATCAACCGTGATGTACGTGATGACAATACACTACAAAATAAAGCTTTTGTGGAAGGCACCCAAACACAGGCAATAACAAACGTGGCAAGCGCGATAGGCACAATGGCGGGGGCCGCGCTGGTAATCGGCACAGGAGGCGCGGCCTCACCGGTGGTGGCCGGCGCAATGGCAATCGGCGGTGCGGCGCTTCAAGGCTACAACACCGGTATTGCAATCACTAACAGTCAGGAACTCAACGCGACATCCAATTATGTTGCAAATGATAAAGCGAACACCGCAATACAGGCCAACACCGAGCAAACACAACATGCCATAACACAGGCCACCGCCGTGACCACTCGAACGAATACGCAAGCCGACCGCGTTAACCAGTACAGCACAAGCGCGGCTACCGACATGACCGCCACAAGCACGGGCACGGCCAACACGAACGCGGGCGCGTCACGTGGTGTGACGGTCGGCAACGCCAAACATATCATGATGAACGCGCGCGACAACACGAACGCGTCATGGCGCGACATGCTCAACCATCCCGCGCAACCGGTCGGCGCGTATGGCGGTGACAATTTCAGACAGGCCACGGGGCTTGACACCATGACGGTGAAAATAGTCACGGAAGACAACGGCGCGATAGCGGCGGCGGGCGATTACATGCTACGCTACGGGATAGCAAGCAACAAACTCTACAACAAGCCGACGCTGACAACGTGCAAGCATTACACGTATTGGCAGACCGCCGACATATGGACGATATGCCCATTGGCGCAAAACGAGCAATTGCAGACAATAAGGGATATTTTCAACTCCGGTGTTACAATATGGAACAGGCCCGAGGAAGTCGGCGGCGACTTCGTACACGACAATTTATAAGGTGGGAAAATTGGGACGCAAACGCACGCATAAAAGGCCGTTGACCCGCGCGGAACTGGGTGAGCGCGGCGCACCGGTATGGCAACAGTCCGAGGCGCTCAACTCGCAAGCGTATTCGATGGCGTATTCTCAAATGTTGAATATCGCGTTATCACGGTTTAAATGGTTGAATCTGCCTAAAACATGCGACGCTTGGTTTTTGGAATACAATCTATTGTATTTTGGTTACGCGACAATCGCGTTTCCGCATAGCAAGCCGGGAGTGTTTTTCAGCACGCAAGCGGTGACAACATCGAATTTCAACGTGTATTACAAGCCGAAGAAATGGGATAGCTACGGTATTAACGGTTGGCGTTTCCCGGTCAACAACTCAAATGGTGTTTTTATCTACGCCAACCGTTCCCGCACGCCGCTCATCCCAACCATCGAGTTTTTCGCGCATGAGATTGAAGATTTGTACATGACGCGGCGACAGAATCGTTTCAACCAAAAAACACCGTTTATTTTGGAGGTTCCGGCCGGTCAGCAAACGGCGGGTATCAACGTTATCAAGCAAATCAGCGGCGGTGAAATGGCAATCATGGCGACACCCGGTTTTACCGAGGCCATGAAGGCCAACGTGCTGAAAACCAACGTGGAATATATCGGCATGGAATTGCAGAACGACATACAAAACACGTGGAACGCGTTCTATCAAGCGCTAGGTATCAAAAACCTACCCTTGAAAATGGAACGACAGACCGCCGATGAAATACAGGATTACGGCGAACCGACCGACCTACGCGCGCTCAGCGAACTGGAGGAACGCCGCGCCGCTTGCGATATACTCAACACAAGATTTGCGAAATACCTCAAGGAACCGATACAAGTCGTGTGGAACGAAGACAACATCTCACGCAATTATGATTATTTGAACAACCTTGAAAGATTGGACGGTGATGATAATGCAGAATGACATAGACAGCTACCAACCGTGCGAATCACGTGATGAATTTCATGGCGTGATGACGTACACATTTGGCGAACTACTCGACGTGCCGGGCGGCGTTGACTGGGATAACGCCGCATGGTCATGGCGGGCCGTTGCCTATGATGACACGCAATACACGCGTTGTTGCCGCAAAATCGAAAACCGTTTCTACGACCGAGAACTAGGCGTCATGCCGCCGTCAAGATGGCGACGGCACTTCATGCGGCTCATACGGGAAATCATGCCGACATTGCGCCCGCTTTATGCGCTTATAGACAATAATCCCGATATAATTCTCAGCGATAGCGACACATGGCACAAAATGCGCACCGTGTTTTCCGATTTTCCCGCGACACAGCTCACCGAAAACCAAGACTACGCAAGCAACGCGACTGACAATCAGTATGAGACAATCGCTAACGGCAATTTCATGGATAAAGTCAATCGCATACGCAACAACGAATATGTCGATATTGACGTGTTGTTACTTGACCATCTAGAATCATGTTTTAGCCCGTTATGGACTATCAACATAAACAATTACTAGCGAGGTGATTTTCATGGACGCCAATACATTAGCCCGACTCGAAAAACGAATATTCCAAACTTAGCGAAAAAATCAAAAAACTAGGTGATTATCTATTGAAACAAATGGACAAAAAGAAAACTCTGCCAACTGATAATCACTATGAATTGTTGATAAAACAATACGCCATCATGCTACAATACGCCTACGTTTTGGCGCAACGAATCAACCTCGCAAGGAAGGAAAAATAATGTTTCCATATCTACCGTTTTACTCGGTATGGCCGTACACGCCCGCCATACCCGCGTTCTACTGGAACGCCAAAAGCCAAGAGGAAATAATAAAACATATCGCGTGTGAAATCGACCACATAACGACATATCTTGATGAAATTGTAGCCGACATAAACAAAACATTGAACGACTACGATACAAGAATAAAAAACATTGAAGCACATCTAAACGAGTATGCAATCGCCATAGTGCAAATACAAGAACAAATCGAACACATAGGAGACACACAACTGGTATGGAACGTCACAAAAGGAGAATACACTAACAGTAAAACAGCACTACGAGACCTATACCGCGAACTAGCGGTGTACGGCGCGCGCGTCACTCAAATAGCCGATATCAACACCGGCAAACTAGCCGAGCACCGTACCGACGAAACACCCGCAATCGGCAACCTCACCATATTCAACGACACAACACCACGTGTCACCAATCCAACCACCGGCGATAAATACCCGCCACTATCATAAAAGGAGTATCATGGCAACAGAAACACCGTTCTATCATCTGCCACTATACGAAACAAGCGACCTAGCCGACCTACGCGACGGCTACAACGCCGCAATGCGTACCCTAGACCGCGTAATACATCAACTAAAGTTGCAAGAGGAAATAAATCACCCGACGAACCTCAGGAAGGGCAACTAACATGACCGACTACACAACAAACTTCAACCTAGAAAAATACCAAACCGGCGACGCGGCAAACCTCAACGACCAATATAATGCGTCAATGGACATTATCGACACTAATCTCTATAAAATCAACACTAACGCAAACACCGCCGGGAGCAAAGCGGCCCAAGCACTAGAAACAGCACAAAACAACACCAAAAATCTCACGGCATTAGGCATAACAGACACCGAAACCGCAACACAACTCAAAACCAAAATAAACAACACCGCCGAAACAGCACAAAACAACAAATCAAGTCTAAACGCGCTAGGCGTAAACAACGGTACAGATGCAACCAACCTCAAAAATAAAATAAACAAAAACACTCAAGATATTAGCGCAATCAACGCCACCATAAGCAACTACAAATATAATAGCGGATATATAGTAACATTCGGTGACTCTTACGCAGACTCAACCACACCACAAAACACATGGCCGTATTGGTTACACCAATACATCCCAACACTGACACTAAAAAACTACGCAGTCAGCGGTGCCGGTTTCAATGTGGATACGCGAACATTCATAAATCAAATAAACAACGCAAACACAGACAGCACACTAGACAAAAGCCAAGTCAAACTAGCCGTATTAGCCGGTGGGCGAAACGACATACTAAACTACAATGACGCTAAGACAAAAATACAGGAATGCGTAAACCAAATGATAGCCATTTTCCCTAACGCGCGAATACTCATAGCACCAATGTTATATGATGCTGGTTACGTAGACGGCAACGGAAGAGAGAAACTAGCCGGACTAACAAACGGTGCCGAAGTAATCACCACTCACACGCCAAACACCGAAACACTAAAATTCGCTTACCTATGGCTAAAAGGCGAAACAAACTCAATAGGCTCAGACAAAATACACCCCAACCAACTAGGCGCACAAACCATAGCAAAATACATATACGACGGCGCATACGACAACTACAAACCACGTCAAGCCATGATAGACACCGTATTCGGTGACGCAAAAGGTTTCATAACACTGCAAGACGGCATAGTAACATATGACGTAATGGGAAACGTGAGCAACATAGGAAACGGACAAGGCCGCGCACTACCCGGTTGGGCTAGCACATGGCACAACGTATGGGTGTGGGGCGTAAGCGCTGGAAGCACCTCCACACCACGCTTATACCAATTTCTAGGTACAAGCGTATCAATGATGGTCTACGCCGGACAAACAGGCCACATGAGCGTGCACGCCACATGGACAGCATAAAATAATATGAAAACATAAAAACCCCGCATTATATGCGGGGTTTTTATCATTTAAACAATTATGTCAGTCACCAAACATAATCATAAATTGTAACAACATAGCAACCAACACCATTTTTAACACCACAACACACGAAGTCAAAATCACAATCACCATACTTATATTCAAGGAACCTAGTAAGCGCTGATTTAAACGTGAACACACCACGCCTATCTGCAACAGTTGTCTTAAAACCATCAATATCAACCTCATATACATAATTAGGAAGAATCTCATTGACATAGGCATTAACTTTAAACATTTTAATCACTCCTATTTTTTCGTTTGTTTTACCGACAACATCAATACTAGCACCCGCAAAACCCGACACACCGAAACATCAAAAACCCGGTAGGCCATCAACCTACCGGGCTTCATCACACTCACTTAAACAATGCGGTATACACGCTTTTATTGCACCCATTGCGCTTAATACATCAATAAACACAACTACATTTTATTTTTCCTATTCTCTAATGTTTTTTTGTTGATATCTCAAATATAGCACACAACAAACCACGACACGCCGACACGGCACGTTTTTACCCGTTCAATTTTTTCGCTAGCACACGATACGACACCTGTCTCTTATACACATCTCCGAGCCCACGAGACAAGAGGCAATCTCGT
>ENA-OZAL01000171-OZAL01000171.1-human-gut-metagenome-genome-assembly--contig:-NODE-171-length-13564-cov-3.853135_pt1 | contig 13564 bp, 11 predicted proteins | sample MGYA00244206_ERZ653496 | MGnify/ENA primary metagenome ERZ653496 (study PRJEB26926, sample SAMN06165085) | human gut metagenome | biome: ENVO:00009003; feature: ENVO:2100002; material: ENVO:00002003...
GGAGAGGTCCATGAAACTCACGGATCACCAGCAGAAAATGCTGGTTGGCGCGTTCGGCAGGGGCAAGGCCATGGCGATGCAGATCCAGATCGGCGTGGGCAAGTGCTTTGATGCGGAGCGCCTGGTTCCCGTCAGCCGCGCGCATGTATCGCTCAGCGCACAGGAGGCCGACATCTGGTTTGCGGGCAAGCTCCTGGACGCGGGGGCTTCCTGCGCCATCGCGCCGACAGTTAATCCCGGTTACTCTGTCGACTATTTCCGTTCTCGGCTGACTGATGCCGCCGTCGAAAACATGCGAAAGACCGAGCGTATCTACCGCGGCCTCGGCGCGCGTTTGACGTACTGCTGCACGCCGTATCTTGCCGATAACGTCCCGTCGTATGGCGAGATCATCGCCTTTTCCGAGACGAACGCCACGATTTACGCCAACGCCGTTCTCGGCGCGCGCACGAACCGCGAGAGCGCGGCCAGCGCCCTCTGCGCCGCCGTGACAGGCTACGCGCCCGAATACGGGATGCTTCTGCAGGAGAACCGCTTCGCCGACGTCGCCGTCCGCGTGGACGCGAAGATGAAGTCAGACTTTGACTACGCCGTCCTCGGCCTTTGCGGAAAGAAGATCGGCAAGGGTATTCCGGCGTTCCTTGGCCTTCCCGAGAAGATCAGCACCGAGGCGCTCATCGCGCTCGGCGCGGAGCTGAACGTTTCGGGCAGCTACGACCTCTACCACATTCCAAATGTCACGGCGGAGGCCGCGCACGGGTTCGACCTTTTTGGCGGCAAAGCGCCGAAAAGGGAGGTCACCATCACACAGTCTGACTTGGAGCAGACGCTTGAGGCGTTCTCTCCCTCGGCGGACGGCAGCATCGAATACTGCATTCTTGGCTGCCCGCACTACACGTATGCGCAGATCGAAGAAGTCGAGCGACTGCTCGGCGGCGAGAAGGCGAAGGCCGACATCCATATCCTGACGTCCGCCGCCATCAAGCGCGAGGCGAAAGAAAGCGGCCTCGAGGACCGGCTTCTGGACCTTGGCGCGGACCTGATCGCCGACACCTGCGTGGACGAGGCATGCTGCTGGGGCTATCTTGCCGGAAAGTCCGGCGTGACGGATTCGCCCAAGGGCGCATACTACATGGAAACGGCGGGCATCCGCATGGCCGTGCGCGACACGGCCACCTGCATCCACTGGGCAAAGCAGGGGAGGGTGTGCTGATGAAAAAGACATTTACCTGCCGCCAGATCGCTGCGGGCAGGGTGAGAGGCGAGGTGCTCACCTGCACCGACCAGATCCTCTTTTACCACACCGACCCGAAGACCGGCGTCGTGACCGAAGTCGGCCACGCGCTCGAGGGCGTGAGCGTTAAGGATAAAATTCTTGTCTTCCCAGGCGGGAAGGGCAGCTCCGTCGTGCAGATGGACGGGCTCTACAAGCTCGAACTCAACGGCGCCGCGCCGCTTGGCTTTATTGTGCGCGAGCCCGACACCGTGCTTGTCTCCACGGCTATCATCATGGAGATCCCGATGGTCGACCGCGTGGAGGGCGAATTTTACAATGCAGTAAAAACCGGAGATCAAATCGAGATCAACGCCAGTGAAGAACTGGCCGCGGTCACGATGCTTAAACATAACGACTGAATGAAAATTACGAAAGGACAAGCAGTATGGACACTTTGATTTTGAACGGCCACGACCTGACCTTGCAGGACGTCTATGACGTCGCTTACGACGGCCGCAAGGTCGAGATCGCAGCCGATGCCTACGCGCGCCTCGCCAAGGGCCGCGAGATCATGCAGGAGCTCTCCAAGGGCGGCAAGGCCATTTACGGCTTCAACCGCGGCGTTGGCCAGAACAAGGACGTCACCATCGACGAGGACTTCATGGAGACGCAGAACCGCATGATGCTGCGCTCCCACTCCCTCGGCCTTCCGCCGTTCAACACGGACGAGGAAGTGCGCGCGATGATGGTCATCCGCCTCAACAACATGCTTATCGGCGCTTCCTGCGCGTCCGATGACCTGGCGAACAGCTACCGCGACTTCCTGAACCACGGCATCACGCCGCGCATCCCGCGCCGCGGTGCCGTCGGCGAGGCAGACATCACCACCATCACCCACATCGGCCTTGCCTTCATCGGCGAGGAGGACGTCAACTACAAGGGCAAGGTCGTGAGCGCCAAGGAAGCCATGGATAAGGAGGGCCTCAAGCCCCTGCATCTCCAGCTCAAGGACACGCACACCATCATGCTCTCCAACAGCCAGGGCGAGGGCACCGCGGCCATCCTTGTTCACGAGGTCGAGAATCTCGTCAAGATGTCCGACCGCATCTTCTGCCTCGATTATGAAGGCCTCAACGGCAACATCGAGCCGATGCGCGAGGACGTGAACGAGCTGCGCGGCCTGCCCGGCCAGATCCGCTGCGCCGCCCGCTGTCGCAAGGATCTTGAGGGCAGCTACCTTTACAGCGACAACCGTCCCGAGCACGCGCTGCAGGACCCGCTGACTTTCCGCGGCGGCTTTATCATCACAGGCGCGGTCGAGGATGCGCTGGACTACGTCAAGAAGTTCCTGAGCATCCAGATCAACTCCCCCTCGGACAACCCCTGCATCATGCTCGACAAGAAGGACGTCTTCGTCAACTCGAACTTCGAGACGACGTCGCTCGTCATCGGCGTCGAGATGCTGGCTATCGCGCTGGCGCACCTGTCCCGCGCGGTCAACTACCGTCTGATCCGTATGTGCATGCCCGAGTTCACACACCTGCCGCGCTTCCTTGCCCCGCGCAACGGCAGCGCCCACGGCTATGACGAGGTGCAGAACGTGCTCTCCTGCCTCGATGCGGAGAACCGCTATCTCACGACCCCGTCGTCCGTCGACTTCTATCCCATGCAGGGCTCCATTGAGGACCACGCGAGCAATCTGCCGCTGGCCGTGACCAAGTGCCGCCAGATGGTTGACAACCTGCGCTATCTCGTGGGTATGGAGGCACTGTTCGCCTCTCAGGCCGTCGATCTGCGTAAGAGCGACGATAACGGCGACTACGTCCACCTTGGCAAGGGTACGCAGAAGGCCTACGATGTGCTGCGAGCCGTCGTTCCCGAGATGAAGAGCAACCGCAGTGTCTATGACGACATCAACAAGGCCTATCAGCTCGTGCTGGAAGAGAAGTTCCTCGTCGATGGCGAATAAAAAATGCAGCCATAGAACCTTCACCATAGGAAAGGGCCGGTCATGTACGTGACCGGCCTTTGCCTTTTCTGATTCGATTGTACTTTTCGGGGGAGAGGGAGGTCATCCCCGACGGAACCAGTCTTTCATGACGGTGAAGATCTGCACCAGCTCGTCCTCTTCGATGACATAGGGGACCATGGAGTACATATAGCTCAGGAATGGACGGCTGAACACGCCGCGCTCATAGGCGTACTGCTGAAAGCCCTCCAGCGTTTTGGAATCGTACACCTCCACGCAGGTGCAGCCGCCCATCACGCGCACCTCTTTGATGCGCTCGTCGGAAAAGCCCAGCATTTCACGCTTGGAGATCTCTTCGATCTTCTTGATCTTCTCCATGTAGTTTTCGCGCTCGAAGATCTCAATGCCCTTGAGCGCGACGGCACAGGCGAGGGCGTTGCCCATGAACGTGGGGCCGTGCATCAGCGCGTGGCGCTCGTTGTCGCTGTAGAAGCCGCGGAAGACCTTTTCGTTGGCGACCGTCACCGCATGTCCGATATAGCCGCCGGTCAGCGCCTTGCCGAGCACCAGAATGTCCGGCAGGACCAGATCGGCCACAAAGCGGTTGCCCGTCCTGCCAAAGCCGGTGGCGACCTCGTCGAAAATCAGCAGCACGCTGTACTTGTCGCACAGCTCACGGGCACGCTTTAGGAACGAAATGTCGTACATTCTCATGCCGCCGGCGCCTTGCAGCAGCGGCTCGACAATGAAGCAGTTCAGCTTGTCGTGATAAAGGGCAAAGGCCTCTTCGAGCGCGGGGATCTCGGTCGGGATATGGACGACGCCCTCTTTTTTGTCGAAGGCGAAGTGATAGTCCTCGTCGTCGCCGACCTCCATCGCCTTGAAGGTGTCGCCGTGGTAGGCGTGCTCCAGTGCGAGGATCAGCGTGCGCTTTTTCATCTCCGGATGATCGTCGCACTGGTTGGTGTTGTATTGCAGCGCCATCTTGAGGGCGACTTCGACAGCCACGCTGCCGGAATCGGAAAAGAAGCAGTAGTTCAGATCGCCCGGCAGAAATTCTTCCAGCTTGGCCGACAGCTTTTCAACCGGATCGTGGGTGAGTCCGCCCAGCATGACGTGGCAGAAATTCGCGGCCTGCTCCTGAATGGCGGCCGTCAGCTCGGGGTGCTGATAGCCGTGGATCATGCACCACCAGGAGGAGACGGAGTCAATCAGCTCCTGATCCTCGGTGTATAGATGGACGCCCTTTGCCTTGATGATCTTATAGGGCGCTTTCATGGTTTTCATCTGCTCATACGGATACCAGATCATGTCAGCGATACCTCCTCATACAGTGCTGCTAAATCGTTTGGTTCCATCGGAAGTTCCTGTGCGCCGTCGGGAATGCAGGCGAGCACGGGAAGGCCTGTGTGCTGCCGACACATGGCGATGTTGTCCTCTTCCATCGTGTCGCCGCGGTGATAATGGTTAAAGAGGATGCCCTTTACAGGGAGCTTTTTGCCTTGCATATACTTCGCCGTCAGCACCACGCTGTTGATGGTACCAAGGCCCGCGTCGGCGACGATCACGCTCGGCAGCTGAAGCGAGCGAATGACATCTTCCAGCCACAGCGTTTCGCCATTCTCCACGCGAAGCGGGCAGAGAATGCCGCCGCTGCCCTCGACCGTGACATAGTCATGGCGGCTGCACACGGCCTCAAAGCCCTGCCGGATGACCGGCAGCTCGGGGGGATTCCCCTCATAGCGCGCCGCCAGATGGGGCGACCACGCATGCTCATAGACATAAGGGCACATTTCGCCAAGCGGCTGCGAAAGTCCCGCCGTTTGCTGTACGAACATGGCGTCGCCGGGGATGAGGCTGCCGTCGCTCCTTCGCCGGTTGCCGCTCATGGCGGCCTTATAGTATGCAGCGTTCTCTCCGGATTCCGCCAGCTTTTTCACCATCAGCGCCGTGACATAGGTCTTGCCGACGTCCGTTCCGGTCCCCGTGACAAAAAGAGCCTTTGCCATGCCTCACGCCTCCTTCCAATAGGCGGGGGTCACGTCCCGCCCGAGAGACACGAGCATGCTGCGGTCGCTGCGGATCGTTGCGCAGGCGGCAGTGGTCAGCATGTTGCCGGTGATGGTGGCGGAGGCTCCCGCGCGGAAGGCGGTCTCACCGTCGTTGGTCAGCAGCGCGCGTCCCGCCGCCAGACGGATGTTCGCCTCCGGATTGATGTAGCGGAAAAAGGCAATGGTCCGCAGGATGTCCTGCTCCGTCAAGCGGGGCAGATGCTCAAGCGGGGTGCCGGGGATGGGCATCAGCGCGTTGATGGGGATGGAGTCGATGCCGAGCTCTGCAAGGCTGACCGCCATGTCCAGGCGGTCTTCCCACGTTTCACCCATGCCGATGATGCCGCCGGAACAGGCGCACATGCCCTCCGCCTTAACCTTTTTCAGAGTCTCCACCTTCATGTCGTAGGTGTGGGTGGTGCAGATGTTCGGGAAGTTCCGCTTCGAGGTCTCAATGTTGTGGTGATAGCTCGTGACGCCCGCCTTGTGCAGCCGGTGAAGCTGCTCGGCGCTCAAAAAGCCCATGGACGCACACAGGTCGATCTTGCACTCGCGGTGCATCGTCTCATAAGCGTGGATCGCCTGATCGAACTCCTCGCCGGTCAGGGCTCTTCCCGCGGTGACGATAGAGAAGCGGTCCACGCCCTCGCTTTCGTTCATCTTGCAGGCCTCTAAGATCGCCTCTTCAGGGAGGAAGTCGTAAACGTCGCATTCCGTGTGATAGTGCGCGGACTGCGCGCAGTATTTGCAGTCCTCCGGACAGCGGCCGCTGCGACCGTTGATGATCGAGCAGAGGTCGACCTTGTCGCCGACACAGGCCTTTCGGATCTCGTCCGCACCCTGACAGAGCGGCTCTAAATTGCAGGTGAGAAAGAAAGAGAGGTCATCCTCGCGTGTCAGGCGCTTACCGTGAATGATCTCCTGTGCCAAGTTGAGTATGTCCATATCGCGTTACCTCCGTGTGCTTGTCAAGATCTTGCTGCCGTTGCCGCCTGAGGAATATTGGGCGTTCCGGAGACGGTCCAGATGCCGCTGCGCTCCAGAAGCGGAGCGAGACGCTTGATGAGAACTGCGCCCAGAACGCTCAGTGCGGTATCGCCAGGGACGGCGAGAACAAAGCAGTACAGGAACAGCGGGCCCACCGCAATGGGGGTGTTCAGCACGTAGTTGCAGATCACATAGTAGTAGATCATCCCCGCGGCGTACACCACGGCGAGGCCTGCCAGATTGGCAGCAAGATAGCGGGCAAAGGTGCGCTTTTTCAGCTTGGCAGCGAGCGTACCGGTCACGTAGGTCCCGATGCAGAAGCCGATGATATAACCAAAGCTCGGCTTGAGCACGTACCACAGTCCGCCGCCCTCCGTAAAGATGGGAAGGCCGGCCAATCCCAGCAGCATGTAGGCAGTCACGGAGATCGTTCCGAGGCGCGGGCCTAAAATGAGCCCTGCGAGCATCGTAAATAAGTATTGCAGGGTAAAGGGGACGACGGGGACGGGGATCTTGATGAATGCGCCCACAGCGATCAGCGCTGTAAACAGGCTGCAAAATACAAGCTGCTTGGTCTTTGACATTGTAAACCTCCAAGAAAAATGATGTTTACAATCTACCAGAGAACTTCTTGACTGTCAACCATAAATATTTCACAGGTTTACAGTGATTGAGAGAGAATTGAGCAGATATTTGACGGAAATCCTGCAAAATGCAAGAAAAAAGCATGGTCAAATCGCATTTCTGCAACTTGACCATGCATTTTAATTTTTCGTTTTGTTTTTGCTCAGTTCAGGAAGTCCTTGAGCTTCTTGCTGCGGCTGGGGTGACGGAGCTTGCGCAGCGCCTTGGCTTCGATCTGGCGGATGCGCTCGCGCGTGACGTTGAACTCCTTGCCGACCTCTTCGAGCGTGCGGGGACGGCCGTCCTCGATGCCGAAGCGGAGCTTGAGGACCTTCTCCTCGCGCGGGGTGAGGGTGGAGAGCACGTCCACAAGCTGCTCCTGCAGCAGCGTGAACGACGCGGCCTCGCTCGGCTCGCTCGCACCCTCGTCGGGGATGAAGTCGCCAAGGTGGCTGTCTTCCTCTTCGCCGATCGGCGTTTCGAGGGAGACGGGCTCCTGCGCGATCTTCAGAATCTCACGCACCTTGTCGACGGGCATGTCCATCTCGGCGGCAATCTCTTCAGGAGAGGGGTCGTGGCCGAGCTCCTGCAAAAGCTGACGGGACACACGGATGACCTTGTTGATGGTCTCGACCATATGAACGGGGATACGGATGGTGCGCGCCTGGTCAGCAATGGCGCGAGTGATGGCCTGACGGATCCACCACGTCGCGTAGGTCGAGAACTTGTAGCCCTTGGTGTAGTCGAACTTTTCGACGGCCTTGATGAGGCCGAGGTTGCCCTCCTGAATGAGGTCGAGGAACAGCATGCCGCGGCCCACGTAGCGCTTAGCGATGGACACGACGAGACGCAGGTTCGCCTCGGCCAGGCGCTGCTTGGAGCGCTCTCCCTTCTTGACGGCAGATTTGAGTGCCTTCATTTCCTCTTCGCTCAGCTCCGTGCCGTTCTTTTCGGCCTCTTCGAGCTTCTGCTTGGCCTCCACGCCCGCGGACATCGCGGTCGCGAGCGAAATTTCCTCGTCTGCCGACAGCAGCGACACCTTACCGATCTCCTTGAGGTACATGCGCACGGGGTCGTCAGTCGAGAAGCTGTCGACCAGCTCGTTCGGGTCGACAAGCTCTTCCTCTTCGATCTCGGCGATCTCCTCCATCGGCGGCTCCACATCGTCGATGCTGCTGTCGATGGCCTCGGCGGTGCCGATGTCGATGCCGAGCGTTTCGAGCGAGTCGTAGATCTGGTCGAGCTGCTCGCTCTCAAGGTTCATCTCGTCGATGGTCTCCATCAGGTCGCTGGAGCTGAGCTTGCCCTTGGCCTTGCCCTTGGCAAAGATCTCCATGAGCTTTTCGTTGCCCTGCAGCAGCGCCGCCGCGGGCAGGGAGGCGACCAGCTTTTCATCCAGCGGGGGATACTTCTCCGCGGGCTTTTCCGCCTGCGCGGTATCCTCGTTCGCTTTCTTGGCCGCTGCGGCCTTTTTCGCTTTCTTCGGCAGCTTGATCTCCTCAAAATCCGCCTCGGCGAGCAGCGCGTTGGCCTGTTCCTCCAGCTCTCTGCTGGTCAGCTGTTTTTCTTCCATGTTTGCTTTCCTCCGTTACCCTTATATTTATTCTTTTCCATCGCGGCCATCAGGGGATCTTCATTGACGGCCGCGCGCTTGTGAGCTTCGTCTAAAATGATAGTGCAGTAGTCGCTGAGCGCCTGCGTGCCGTTTTTGAGCGATTCCGGCTTTTGCAGGATACCGATCAAGTGGCTGATCTCCTCCGACGTGAAAAATTCCGCCAGCGCTGGGATGTTCACCTGCCCGCTCTCGCGCAGCTGTGCGCGCAGCGCCGTGAAGAACCGGCCCAGGAGGGGGGAAGAGAAGTCCTCTTCCCGGATCGGCGGATTCTCGCCAAAGAGGGAATCGTCCAGCGTCAAAAGCCGCAGCACGCCTTCTTCGGCGAGCGCCGAGCGAAGGTCGGTGTAGCGGATCGACCGCTCGCGCGGCTGGGCACTCGCCGCGGGATTCAGGTCCCGCCGCTCCTGCTCGCGCTTTTCCTTGTAGCGGGCGCGTTTTCGCGCGCGCTCGACCTCGAGCTTCATCGCGTCGGGCGTGATGCCCGCGGCCTCGGACGCGCGCACGGTGTAAATTTCGCGCTCAACCGCGTTCGGCACTGTGGAGAGCAATCCTGCTGCCGCTTCGGCAAAGCCGATACGTCCCTCGTCGCTTTTGAGGTCGAACTTTGACTTGAGCTGCGCCATGCGGAAGTCCATCCCGCTCTCGCTGCCGGAAAGCAGATGCTCAAAGGCGTCCTTACCCTGGAACTTGATGAAGTCGTCCGCGTCTTGTTTGATGTACTCTCCGTCGACGAGCCGCTTGGGGAGCTCGAGCACCTTGACCTGAAAGTCGGTGTTATTGAGAAGCGTCAGCGCCTTCTGCGTCGCGACCTTGCCCGCGTCGTCGTTGTCGTAGCAGAGCACGATCTCCTTCGTGTAGCGACTGAGTAATTGCAGCTGCTCCGTCGTCAGCGCTGTGCCCATCGAGGCGCAAGCATTGTCGAATCCCGCCTGATGCAGCATCACGACGTCGATGTTGCCTTCGACCAAAATAATGTTGCTGCGCTTGCTCTTTTTGGCCAGGTTCAGCCCGTATAAAACGCGCCGCTTGCTGTAAACGATGGTCTCGGGCGTGTTCATATACTTCGCGCCCGGATCGTCCTTGCTGATGATGCGCCCGCCAAAGCCCAGCACATCGCCGCGCACGTCGATGATGGGGAAGATGAGGCGCTTGCGGAATTTGTCGTACAGCCCGCCGTTTTTGCCGCGGATGGCAAGACCCGAGGCAAGCAGCTCGCCGTCGCCATAGCCCTTTTTCCGCATCGCGGTCAGTAAGCCGTCCCACTCGTCCGCCGATGCGCCGAGGCCGAAGTTCGTTGCATTGCGCCGCGTGATCTTGCGGTTTTTCATATACTCGAGCACCGGCGCGCCCTTGGGCGAGTAGAGCTGATCGTAGTAAAAGCGCGCCGCGTCGCGGTTGAGCGACAGGATGCGCGAACGCAGCCGGCTCTCGTCGCTGTGCTCTTCTTCCGGCACGGTCATGTTCGCGCGCCGCGCGAGAAAGCGCACCGCATCGGGGAAGGAAAGGTTCTCCTCCTCCATGATGAAGTTGATGACGCCGCCGCCTTTTTTGCAGCCGAAGCAGTAGCACAGCTGCTTGTCCGGCAGCACGTGGAACGACGGCGTCTTTTCGCTGTGAAAGGGGCAGCAGCCCCACAGACTCCCGCCGCGCGGCTGGAGCGAGACATAATTGCTGACAACGTCGACAATGTCGTTGCGGGCGATGAGCTCGTCCAAAAACTGACGGTCAAAGGCCATGGCGTCCTCCTTTCTCACTTCTGCGCACGGAACATTTTTCTGTCTATGGTATATATACGCCGAAAATGGTTGCTTTCCTTTTTTTGACGGAATAATTTCAAAAAAATTTTTCTACGCGGAGAAAATTTGACAGACCGCGCCATTTCTCCTATAATTTCCGCAGGAATCGCTGCGCAAAGGGGGCGGAACATCGTGAATATCCGGTTGTATGCGGTAAAATTAGATCGAACGCTCTCAGAAGCGGAACGGTCCACGCTCGCGCGTTTTCTGCCACCTGAGCGGCAAGACCGCATCAAAACATCGGAACCCCTCTGCGCCTACGCGCTGCTCTGCCGTGCACTGCATGAACTTTACGGCTTAGAGGACTTACCGCAGCTTTCCTACGGCGAGCACGGCAAGCCGTACTTTGCTTCGCATCCGGACGTTCATTTCAGCCTGAGCCACACGCGCGGCGCTGTGCTGCTGGCTGTTCACAACGAGCCAATCGGCGCGGATATCGAGTGTCTTCGCCCTGTGAGCGGCGCGATGCGCACGCGCTTTCATGCGGCAAATGACGCCAATTTCTGGTGCCTCTGGGTGCAGCGGGAGAGCCGCTGCAAGCGCACGGGGATCAGCGCCGTCGCATTGCGGGACAGGGAAGTGCCGAGCTTCCCGAATGAGCGCGTTTTCGCGCTCGAACCGTTCCCCGACTACACCGCCGGCGTCTGTACCTGCTCTGACGCGGACGTTGACAAGCCGATATACCTTACAGTAAAAGAGCTCATATAAAAGGTTCCGAAGAAGTCTCTTCGGAACCTTTTTTGCTTGATTTTTCCTCTTACAGCTCCACGACGATGGGCTCGTGGTGCACTTTTGGCAGCAGCATATTTTTGACGTCGCTCGTTTTGAGCTTGATGGTCGAGGTGCAGAGGCACGGGTGGCAGGAGAAGTACTCCGCCTCATAGGTCTCCTTGTCGATGAGCAACTGCACGCGGTTTTCATCATCGTTCATCAGGCCGAGGATCGTTGCAGACCCCGGCGTGCAGTGCAGCAGCTCCCAGAGCTGCTCCTCCGGCGCGAACGACAGGCGGGCCGAACCGATCTGGTGGCTCAGATCCTTCGTATGAAACGCCTTGTGCGGCGGCATACATAAAAGGTAGAAATTCGTCTTCTGCCGGTTGCAGAGGAAGAGGTTTTTGCAGACGTCCACGCCGAGCACGGCAGACACGTCGTCGCACTTTTCCATCGTGTCGGCCAGCTCGTGCGTCACGCGCTCATAGTCGATGCCGAGGGCGTCCAGAAAGTCGAACGCCGCCGCTTCCTGCGCGGGCAGCTCGCCCTCGGGGCGGGAATTGTGATAGATCGGGGAGATTTCCATGTTGCTTTATTTCTCTTCTTTCAGCAGTTTTTCGCCGGCCTTGAATATATCGCCCGCGCCGACGGTCAAAATAAGGTCGCCCGGGCAGGCGATGCGCGCGAGCGCGGCAGTCACCTTGTCGAGCGTAGGGCAGTAAACGGATCCGGGAATCTCGCGGCTCAGGTCCATAGACGAAATGCCGATGTCATTCTGCTCGCGCGCGGCGTAGATCTCTGCCAGCACGACGACGTCGGGTACGCGCAGCTCTTTGACAAAATCGTTAAACAGCGCCTTCGTGCGCGTGTAGGTGTGCGGCTGGAAGGCGCAGATGATGCGCTTGTAGGGAAGCGTCTTCGCCATTTCGAGCAGCGCGTGCAGCTCACCGGGGTGGTGGGCGTAGTCGTCGTAGACGTCCGCGCCGTGGAAGCTTCCCTTGTACTCAAAGCGGCGGCCCGCGCCGGTGAACGTTGCAAGGCCGAGACCGACGGCCTCGCCGCTGACGCCGAGAAGATATGCGGCGCTCGCCGCGGCCAGTGCGTTCATCACGTTGTGCTTGCCGCCCACGCGCAGGGAAACATGAGCGTAGTAACTGCCGCGGATATAGATGTCAAAGCTCGGAAGCCCGTCCGTCCAGACGACGTTTTCCGCGCGGCACTGCGCGGCGGGATCGTCGTAGCTGAACCAGAAAATGGGTTGGGAGATGCCCTTGAGCGCATCGCGCGCACCCTCATCATCCATATTGGCGACGACATGTCCGCCGATGGGAACGAGCTCGGCAAAGCGGCGGAACGAATGCTCCACGTCGGATAGATCCTTGAAGAAGTCGAGATGGTCGGCCTCCACGTTCAAAATGACCGCGACGGTGGGGAAGAAACTCAAAAACGAGTTGCAGTATTCGCAGCTCTCGGCAATGATCGTATCGCCCTTGCCGACGCGATAACCGGAATGAAGCAGCTGTAACGTGCCGCCAATCATGACGGTCGGGTCTTTCTGCGCGGCCATGAAGATGTGCGTCGCCATCGAAGTGGTCGTGGTCTTGCCGTGCGTGCCGGAGATGCAGAGGGCGTTTTTGTAGCCCTTCATAATAGCGCCCCAAGCCTGCGCGCGCTCGAAAACGGGGATGCCGCGCGTCACCGCGCCGGAGATCTCGGGATTATCGTCGTGGATGGCGGCGGTGCGGATGACAAAGTCGCACTCGCCGAGGTTGTCCGCCGCGTGGCCGATGGCCACGGGGATGCCGAGCGAGCGCAGATGTTCGACGGACGGGCCGTCGTTCATGTCGCTGCCCTGGACCTTGAGGCCCATGCCGTGCAGCACCTCTGCCAGCGGGCTCATCGAAACGCCGCCGATACCGGCCAGATGCGCGCACTTGCCGGGGACGAGATAGGAGAAAATATCCTTCTGATTAGTCATTGTATCAAATCCTTTCCTTGTGCGAAGCACAGGAGATTTACTTTTTATGGATTTTCTATTATAATATAGCGGCGAACGGAGTGCAATGCTAAAAATTTGATTTTTTGTGAGGGTTCCATGCTCTTTTTACCGAAGAAAGTCGAAACGGTCATCACCACGCTGCAAAGCGCGGGTTATTCGCCGTACCTGGTTGGCGGCTGCGTGCGCGAAATGCTGCGAGGCAAAGCGCCGTCCGACTACGACATGACATCCGACGCTCCACCGCAGGAGGTGCTGCGCCTTTTCAGCGAAAGCGCGCACCCGACGGGATTACAGCACGGCACGGTGACGGTCGTGAGTGGGGGACTGCCCATTGAGCTCACGACGATGCGCCGCGACGGCGCGTACAGGGATAACCGCCACCCAGATTCCGTCACGTTCGGCACGAGCATTGAAGAGGACCTTGCCCGCCGCGACTTCACGGTCAACGCCATCGCTTTGTCGCCGGACGGCACGCTCGTCGACCCCTACGGCGGGCAGGAAGACCTGAAAGCAGGCGTCCTGCGTTGCGTCGGCGAGCCGAAGCGGCGGTTTGAGGAAGACGCGCTGCGTATTTTACGGCTCGTGCGCTTCTGCTC
>ENA-OZAL01000175-OZAL01000175.1-human-gut-metagenome-genome-assembly--contig:-NODE-175-length-13405-cov-5.940749_pt1 | contig 13405 bp, 13 predicted proteins | sample MGYA00244206_ERZ653496 | MGnify/ENA primary metagenome ERZ653496 (study PRJEB26926, sample SAMN06165085) | human gut metagenome | biome: ENVO:00009003; feature: ENVO:2100002; material: ENVO:00002003...
CGAGATTGCCTCTTGTCTCGTGGGCTCGGAGATGTGTATAAGAGACAGCTTCGGCGATCTGCTCCACCGGCTTGTCCGAGTCCGTGTGCCACACTTCGCGGCAGGGGGCCTGCGGCACAAAGAACAGCTTGTTCAAAAAGATGACCGGCTCGCCCTGCACCGGCAGGTACAGCGCCATCAGGCGCTCATACGGCTCCACACTGGCACCAGTCAGGTACCAGATGCTTTTGGAGTCGCTGATGATCATTTGGGTCAGGCCGTGTGCCTGCATTTCGGCGCGCACGCGCGCTACACGCTGTTCGTTCATATTATAATCCTCACCTTTCAGGTAAATTCAACTAACTGCCCCAATCATAGCACGCTGCACCAAAATGTGCAAGTGTATTTGTGCAGTTCCACCGTACCAAAAAGCGCCGCTTTCCGGGCGGGAAAACGGCGCTGGTATCTGGGCTTGTTACAGGGCTTCGATCGCTGCGTTCAGGCGGCGCAGGGTGCGGTTCGTGCTGGCAGCGATGATGCTCGCGACCGTGGTCTTTCCGGTGCCGGACGGGCCGTAAAACACCATATTCGGGATCTCGCCGGACGCAACGATGCGCCGGAGCATCCCATTGGGACCAAGTATATGTTTTTGCCCGACCACATCGTCGAGCGTGGTCGGCCGGATATCATCGGCCAATGGTCTGTACATAGTGCGCCTCCTGTGTTGCGATGGCGATATTATAGCGCATTTTTCCCGCCTTGGCAACTCGCCGCACTTGGCAGGCGGCGTAAAATGTGCTACACTGCCGGAGAGGTGAAGAAAATGCGCACACCCGAACAGGTTCGGGAGATCCTCCGCGCGCTGGCCCAAGCCTACCCTGCGGAATGCTCCCTGCAATATCAGAAGGATTACGAGCTGCTCTTCGCCGTGCGGCTGGCAGCACAGTGCACGGACGAACGCGTCAATCAAATCACACCAGCACTGTTTGCGCGCTTTCCGACGCTCGAGGCGTTTGCCGATGCCGAGCCGGAGGACGTCGAGCCCTATGTGCGCTCGTGCGGGTTTTTCCGCGCAAAAGCGCGGGACATCGTGCTGTGCGCGCGCAAGCTCGTCGCAGAATACGGCGGCCGCGTGCCGGACACGATGGAGGCGCTCACTTCCCTGCCCGGCGTCGGGCGCAAGACGGCGAACCTCATCCTCGGCGATGTGTACCACCAGCCCGCCGTGGTCGTGGACACGCACTGCATCCGGCTCTCAAACCGGATGGGACTCGTCGACGGGCTCAAGGACCCCGTCAAGATCGAGACCGCGCTGCGCAAAATCCTGCCGCCGGAGGAATCGTCCGACTTTTGCCACCGGCTCGTCCTGCACGGCCGCGCCGTGTGCACCGCGCGCAAGCCGCTATGCAGCACATGCTGCGTGCGCCACGTATGTCAAACCGCAGAGGAGATGGAGCTATGAGACCGATCGCACACATCCACAGTGATTTTTCCACCAAATTCGGCATCCCGCGTCAGAGCGGTGTCGTCGAAAGCCTGCAGGCCGAGATCGTCTTTGAGCCGGAATTTCGCAGCCGTGAGGCTGTGCGGGGGCTGGACGGCTACTCGCACATCTGGCTGATCTGGGAGTTTTCTGAAAACGTTGATGCTCCCTGGTCGCCGACCGTACGACCGCCGCGACTGGGCGGCAATGTGCGCATGGGCGTGTTCGCCACGCGCTCCCCGTTCCGGCCGAACCCCATCGGCCTGTCGTGCGTGCGGCTCGAGCGCGTTGATCTCACTGACCCGCGCGGCCCGGTGCTCCACGTCGCAGGGGCTGACCTCATGGACGGGACGCCGATCTTTGACATCAAGCCCTATGTTGCCTATGCCGACTGCCATCCCGAGGCGGCCGAAGGCTTCACCGGTCAGGTGGAGATGCAGGAGCTGACCGTGACGATCCCGCCGGAGCAGCTCTCCCGCTTCCCCGCCGACAAGCGCGACGCGCTCATCGGCGTGCTCACGCAAGACCCGCGCCCCCGGTATCAAGCAGACGCCAGCCGCGTCTACGGGCTGGAATTCGGCGGCTATGAAATCAAATTCCGCGTTGACAGCCAGACGCTGACCGTCACGGACATCATAAAAAAAGACTCGTGATCTTCACGAGTCTTTTTCGTATTTGAGCTGATACAGGTCGGTTCGCCGCGCGCGCAAAACCGGGATTTGCGCACGAACGGCATCCACCTGCGCAAAATCAATGTCGCAGATCAGCAGCTCCGGCGCTGCACCAGTCTGTGCCTGCACGCGCCCCCATGGGTCACACACGAGCGAGTGCGCATAGGAGACATAGCCCGCCGTTTCGTCCCGCGCCGGGGCACAGCCGGCGAGGAAGCACTGGTTATCGAGCGCCCGCGCGCGAAACAGCAGCTCCCAGTGCGCCGGGCCGGTCGTCATATTGAACGCCGCCGGCACCACGATCAGCTGCGCACCCTCGAGGGCAAGGATGCGAAACAGCTCTGCAAAGCGCACGTCGAAGCAGATGGCGACGCCGACCTTGCCGAACGGCGTGTCAAAGAGCGTATAATGCTGACCGGGCGAGAGTGTGTCGGACTCGAAAAACCGCTGACCACCCGCCACGTCGATGTCAAACAGGTGCACCTTGCGGTGCTTTGCCTGCTGCGTCCCGTTCGGGTCAAAGACATAGCAGGTGTTGTAGATCGCGTCCCCGTCGCGCTCCGGAACAGAGCCCGCGACGAGCCAGACGCAGCATTCTCGCGCAGTGTCGCGCAGCAGCTGCCACGTCTGGCCGCCCTGCGGCTCGGCATAGTCTGTGAACGCCGCATTGTCATATGGGCAGCACCACATCTCCGGCAGCACGACCAGATTGCAGCCGGCAGCGGCGGCATCGCGCACATAGCGGCGCATGGCCGCGTAATTCTCCTGCTGCGATGCCGTGACCGGCATCTGGCACAGGCCAAGTTTCATGGTATCCCCGCTTTCGCATGATCGTCATAGCCAGCATAGCGGAAAATAACGGCGCTGTCAAACATTTCTGTCCGCGTGCACGTCGCTGCCGCAATGCGGGCAGTATGTTTTCTTGCCGGAGAAAAACATCATGCCAAGATAACGGTGACAAAACGGGCAGCGCTGTGTGCACACGGCGATGAGCGCGCCCAACACGACGCACCCAAGCGCCGCATATACCAGCGCCCAGACGCCATACCAGCAGCTGCTGCCGTACAGGCCGAACCCGAACAGGACCAGAATGGTCGAAATGCTGTCCCAGAGCTTTGGATGCTTCATACTACCGCCTCCAAAAAACATTTGGAGTGTAGGATAGCATTTTTGTGTCAAATCCGAAACCGCATACATGTAAAATGCGGGTGAAATGCAGCGATTGCATTTCACCCGCACACACACGTTATGAAGCTAAGGCGCCCAGAACCCCGTTCAGAATCAAGATAATGTACAATAAGGTGCGCAAAATATTCATCATAATATCAAAAAACATAAAAACCTCTTTCTGCCTGAGATTTCAAGCAAAGAGAGGTCATTTTGATAGCAATTTCGCATTAGACAAACATTTTCGCATCGTCCAGTCGTCGTTCCCGGCCGAGATAAAAATCTCAGAAAGAATAATCAAACATGCCATTTCAGTGGTTGTCGCTCCAATCATGCCGTTCAAAGGTCACGCATCCGTGCCAAATACTTGCTCTTTGGGGAGCTTCGGCGCAAGGATCACTTGAAAAATCCGCTTATACCCACCTATGAGAGAAAAACTGCCTCCGCAGCTGGACCACGTGTATGCCACGCTGCGCAGACCATGGTAAAGCGCATACGCAATTTCCTCCGCAGGCTGCATATTGCCGACCTCATCTGCAAGCTGTGCTTTCGTAATTGTCTGCACGACCGCGCGAAACAGTACCATACCCTGCGGAAAATCATTATCCTCATCCTTTTGCAGAATATTGATATAGATCTGCGCAGTAATGGCAGGGCCATTTTCCTCAGCATCCACTGCATATTCCCGTAACATTGCCCAAAGGAAAGCGAGATTCGACTCGCGCTGCAACATAACATCCACGAGCTGATCCACTTTTTCACCGATACGGCCGATGAGTTCGTCCACAATCTCATCTTTCGAAGAAAAATGATAATAGAATGTGCGCTTCGTGACACCTGCGGCCTTACAGATCTGCATCACGGTAACCTGATCATAGCTATATTCCTTAAATAATTTGATCGCCTGCTCCTGAATTTTCTCTTTTGTACTACTGGGCTGCATGCTTGCATTTTCCCTCCAAAACAGACACTTTCGACAATAAGTGCTCGATAATTTTGTGACGTTCTCACAATTGACATATTTCTCACAAAGGAATAGAATGTGCGTGTGACCGCGGTGTACAATAATAAACCTGCAGAACGATTTTGCTAGTATTTTATACCTATTGAGTTTGCTCCGCGGCCCAATATTGCTTTTTTTATTTTATACCCGCATACAGAAAAAAGCAACCATAGCGTGCAACAGAAATCCGGAGACACGAAAAATTTCATTGGAGGAGTTTTTATGAACAAGTTGTTTGAGCCAATCCAGATCGGCAGCATGACACTGAAAAATCGCATCGTTATGGCCCCCATGGGCACGACGACCGATACTACCAACGCCTTTAACATGCGGGACGTGAGGTACTACGGCGAGCGAGCAAAAGGCGGCTGCGGTCTTGTGCTGACCGGCGCTGTTGTCGCCTCTACTGAGTTCGAGCCGGCTCCCTGTCAGAAGCTCACAAATACGAAGGATGTCTATATGCTCCATCTGGTGGCTGAACGTGTTCATTTTTACGGCGCGAAGTTCGGCATCCAGCTCTCACCCGGCATTGGCCGCATGAACTGGATCGATCCGCACACGCCGCCCTACTCTGCAAGCCCCGTCCCCAACTACTATGTGCCCTCTCTCATCTGCCGCGAACTGCCTACAGAAGGCGTGAAGAGTCTCGTAAAAGCAATGGGTGAATCAGCAAAGCTTGCAAAAAATGCAGGCGTTGACATCATTGAGATCCATGCATACGGCGGCTACCTGATCGACCAGTTCACCTCCGCGAAGTGGAACCACCGCACAGATGAATATGGCGGAAGCTTCGAAAACCGCCAGCGCTTCCTCAGAGAGATCGTCGAGGAAGTTCGCAAGGCATGCGGAAAGGACTATCCGATCGCAATCAAAATGACGCTCGACAGCGTTGACGACGATGAGCGCCCGATTGAAGAGGGCCTTGCAATTGCAAAGTATCTTGCCGACTCCGGCCTTGTGGACATGATTCACTTTGGACGCGGCGCATATTCATGCCGTTGGAGAATGGTTAGCTCCGTCTACCAGCCCGTCGGCTTTGACCTCGACGCCGCCCCGAAAGTAAGAGAAATGATTGGAGATCTTCCCCTCATGGCACACGGGAAGCTCAACCACCCTGATGTTGCGGAAAAGGCCATTGCGGACGGTTTGGTTGATCTGGTTGCGATTGGCCACGGTCTCATCGCAGATCCGCACTGGGCGAACAAGGTCAAGAACGGGAAACTGGATGATATCAACCCGTGCATCGGCTGCGGCGAGTGCCACTTCAATGCAATGAAAGGGCATTCCAGACCGTGCGCAGTCAATGTCCATGGCATGCGCGAGGGCGAGTTCCCACTCACGCCGGCAAAGAGCGATCTCAAAATTCTTGTGATCGGTGCCGGCCCCGGTGGCATGAAGGCAGCAGCCACCGCAGCCGAAAGAGGCTATCGCGTCTCGCTGTATGAAAAGAACACTTATATGGGTGGAATCATGGCAGCCGCAGGCGCACCGCGGTTCAAGGCGGATGTGCATGACCAGGTCGAGTATCTGAAACGCCAGATCGCAAAATATCCGGTCGACCTGCACCTCAATACGGAGATCACGCTGGAGGACGTTCAGCGGCTCCATCCCGATTTTGTTGTCGTCGCCACAGGTGCAAAGCCTGTTGTGATCCCGGTGCCAGGTGCGGATAAGCCGCATGTCAGCACCGCGGTGCCGGTTTTGCTCAAGCAGAAGGAAGTCGGCCAGAAGGTCGTCGTCGTTGGTGGCGGTGAGGTTGGCTGCGAATTGTCGAGCGAACTTTGCCTGCAGGGCAAAGATGTGATCATGATCGAATTGCTGGACGACATTCTGCGCACTGCAGATCATTTCGTCGCGAATGATCAGAACATCCGCTATCTCGTTGAGAACTCCGGCACCGATATCCGCTGCAGCACCAGACTGACGGAGATCCTAGATGACGGCATCATGGTCATCAACAAGGAAGGCGAGGCCGAGAAAATCACGTGTGACAGCGTCGTCTTTGCTTCCGGCTTCAAGGCCGATCACAGCCTCTACAACGATCTTCTCAAAGCAGGCTACGAGTGCGTACAAGTTGGCGACAATGTGAAACCCGGAAAAATCATCAACGCAATCCATCAAGCATACCACTACATCCGCGTGCTTGAAGAGGATTGACAGAGCCGGTAGGATGCATCAGGGCGTCTCATCCAGGGCGCCCTGATACAGGCAAATACAATCTTATATTTGGACAGCAGCCAGAGACCTGGCAGAAAGGAAAATGAGTCATGTCGAATAAATATTCAATCGTGACCGGCGCATCCCGCGGTCTTGGCGCCGCTATTGCAGAGGAACTTGCACGCGAAGGCTATGACGTTGTCATTACCTACTGCACACAAGCGGACAAAGCGCAGAAAGTCAAAAAGCAGCTTGAGACCAAATTTGGCGTTCGCGTTGAAAGCTATCAGCTCGATATCAAAGACGAAGAAGCAGTCCTTGCATTTCGCAAATGGGCCGAAGAGACTCTGGGCACGAATCTTCAGGTGCTTGTCAACAATGCCGGCATCTATGCAAATATACCCGCCGAGGAGATTGCGTCGGAAACGTTCTGCGACATTATTGACGTCAACGTGAAGGGTACGTTCTTTATGACCCGTCATTTTGTTGACCTCATGATTGCAAACCACTACGGGAAAATCATCAACCTCTGCTCTGCGGTGGGTCTGCGCGCTGCACCCGGCTCTATCGCATATGCAAGCTCAAAATTTGCCGTCCGTGGCATGACGCAGGCGCTTGCACTTGACCTTGGCAAATACAATATCCAGGTCAACGCGATTGCTCCAGGCGCACACAAAACCGACATGTACTGGGATGCGTATAAGATTGATCCCGAACTGCTCGAGAAGCGCACCAAGGGCTGCCCGCTTCAGCGCGCAGGGGAAGTCAGCGAAATGTATCACATCGTACGTTACTTTCTTGCGTCCGACTTTATTACCGGTCAGGTCGTATCACCGAACGGCGGGACCACGATGGTATAACCTCGAGCGATTTAGAAAAGAGGGAGAATATGGGTTATATAAGTATTTTTCTAGGCCTTGCAGTCGTCGTCGCGCTGATGATCCGGCGCTGGAGCCCGTTGATGGTGGGCATCGTTGCCGCAACGGTCGTTATTCTCATGAACGGCCTGCCTTTTGGCGAAACCATGACTGGCACTTACTTCGACGGGTTCTGCACCATGTTCAAATCGCTGTTCCCACCGATTTTTTCCGGAAGCCTTCTGGCGCAGATCTATAATCGCTCTGGTGCTGTCAACGCCGTCGGCGATGCCATCGCCAATGCTCTGTTTAAGGACAGCGCTTCCGCTACGCGCAAGTATGTTTCCTGCATTCTGGCTATGGCAATCGCGTCAGGTATTCTGGCCTTCTGCGGTCTGAACGCACTTGTAACACTGATTGCGATGTATCCGATTGCGCTGCGCCTCATGGAGCGCGCCGGCATCCCCAAGCGCTTTGTGATGGGCATTCTCAGCTGCGGCGTCTACACCTTTGCCATGTCTGCTCCCGGCTCGGCAGAGCTCGTGAACATTCTGGCCATGCAGTCGCTCAACACGCCGTCCTACGCCGGCATATGCGGCGGTATTTTGGCCTGCATCACAGAAATTGCAGTCACGACGACCCTGACGACCATCATGATCAAAAAAGATGTAGCGAAAGGGAAAACCTTTGCCTACGGGCCGAAGGACATTGTCGCTTCAAATGACCAGCCGCGCCCCAAGGCACTCGTCGCACTGTTGCCGTTACTGGCGCTTGTCCTGCTGTTTAACATCTTTTCGATTGATATCTTCTCTTCGACCATGATCGCATGGCTGTTCTCCATTGTTCTGTTCTGGAAATACCTCCCCAAAAAGGATGGAAAACGCACCAATGAAATGCTGGATGTATTTACAGCTGCTGGCACAATGGCGTTCGGCCCTTGCAGTGCTGTCGGCTCTATCGTCGGCTTCACCAGCATCGTACAGACATTGCCGAATTTCAGGCCATGCTCGATGGTGTATTTAACTTCAACATGCCCGCCGCTCTGATCCTGATCATCGCCGTATGCCTGATTGCCGCTCTCACCAGCTCCTCGACCGCAGCCATTCGCGTGGCCGTGCCCATGGTGGCGGAGCGCTGCACGGCTGCTGGGTTATCGCTGGCATTTATTCACCGCGTCTCCTGCTTTGCGTGCTCGATCGTTGATACACTTCCCTATGGCACCGCTGTCATCATCAATCTTGGTATCGCAGATCTGGACATGAAGGAAGGCTATCCCCCCATGTTCATCGCTACTACACTGGCGACCGCTTGCGGCACCATCATCTGCGCACTCTTTATGTATCTGTTCCCTGCTCTGCCATGATCGTGTGTTTTTCGAAACATGTGAAATTTTTGTTGAATAATTGCTTGACAAATAATTATTTAATGGTATCATAGTACTATAAAGCGAGAGATACAGTTCTATATTATTAGAGCTGCACATCGCAAACAAATCTTATCAAACGTGAAAGAGAGGATTATGAATGGGTTACTTAAGCATTCTCGTCGGTTTCTTCCTGGTCCTGTTCCTCATCTGCAAAAAATGGCCTGCTATCATCGTTGGCATCATCGCAACGGCGGCCGTTATTGTGATGAACTGGCTGAACTTCGGACAAACCTTCACCGATGTGTACTTCACCGGATTTGCCACCATGGTCAAGTCCCTGTTCCCGCCTATCTTTGCCGGCAACCTGGTTGCACAGATCTATAACCGGACCGGCGCCGTGCGCTCTATCAGCGATACGATGTCCAATGCGCTGTTCAAAGAAGGGCGCTCCAAGACACGCACCTATGTCTCCTGCATTCTCGCGATTGTCATCCCCACTGGCCTGCTCGCCTACTGCGGCATGAACGGTCTGGTCACGCTGATCGCATTCTATCCCATCGCACTTGGCCTCATGGAGCGCGCTGGCATCCCGAAGCGCTATGTCATGGGCCTGCTCTCCTTCGGTGTTTATGCCTTCGCACTGACCGGCCCCGGAACAGCGCAGCTCGTAAACGTGCTGTCCATGCAGGTTGTCGGTGAAGGCCCTGCTGCCGGTCTCGTCGGTGGTCTGGTCGGCGTTGTCGTCGAGATCGTATTCGGCACTTTCGTCCTGACGCTGATGATCAAAAAAGACGTTGCAAAGGGACTCAAGTTCGCATACGGCCCGAAAGACATCCGCGTTGCCGATGACAAGCAGCTTCCCAACTTCCTCATCTCGCTCATCCCCCTGCTCTCTGTCGTCATTTTCTTCAACGTCGTGAAGCTTGACATTTTCTCCTCCTGCCTTGCTGCATGGCTCCTTTCCATTGTTCTGCTCGGCAAGTATATGCCGAAAAAGGACGGCAGCCTCCTCAAGGAACTGCTCGACGTGTGTACGGTCTCCGGCACCAACGCATTTGGCCCCTGCGGCATGGTCGGTTCCCTGTTCGGCTTTGTCAGCGTTGTGCAGACCCTGCCGGAATTCCAGGCGATTCTCAACTACATCTTCGGTCTGAATATGGCTCCGTTCCTCGTGCTGATCCTTTCGATCAATATCGTGGGCGCACTGACCGGCTCGTCCTCCTCGGCTATCCGCATCGGTATGCCGATGGCGATGCAGCACTGCATCGACGCAGGCATGTCGTTGGCATTCGTTCAGCGACTGGGCGCGTTTGCAGCCTCTATTCTGGACACGCTGCCGCACAGCTCCGCCATCATCATTAACCTCGGTATCGCCGATCAGGATATGAAGGAAGCATACCCGCCGATGGCCGTAACAACGATCCTGACGACCGCAGTCGGTACAGCGGCAGTCGCGATTTTCATGTCGCTGTTCCCGTCCCTCCCGTAAAACCTTCCAATCAAAAAGGCAGCCTGCTCAGGCTGCCTTTTTGAAAACACGTTTTTTGCTCATTTGCAATATAAGTAACGAAGGGGTCACAAAACACGCATAAGTACACAAATTTGCTGCGCGCCCCTTGACAAATTTCTGATTTATGCTATCATTCTATTCGCGTAGTACTTCAGTTCTATAAATGTAGATCTTTAGTACTAAATTTCGAATCCGGGCGCCGGATTAATGATCGCGGAAACCGCGTGCTTCGCCTCTTCCAGAAGATTGATTGTCCCGTTCTCAATCGCCCAGGTCACAATGACGCCGCGCATTGCATACGACAGTGCCTCTGCCAATGTCTCCGGATCGGTCAGATTCCGAATCTGTCCGGCATTCTGCGCAGAGCGAATGACAGCAGTCAACATTTTCTTGTGGTAAATATTCTTAATAAAATCACGCTGAGAATGCTCTTTGAGTCTGCCGACGAAGTACTGCTGGGAAACACCCGCACCGTAGAAAATATCACCCTCGCACATGATGTGGAAGATCTCCCAGATCTGCTTGCTGAAAGTCTCCTGCTCGACGATGCGGTAAAAGTTATCGGCGTACAGCTCTTCAAAATTGTTCTGCATGTCCAGGAAAATGTCCTGTTTCCGCGGGAAATAGTAATGCAGCGTCGTTTTGGAGACCTTCGCCTTTTCGCAGATCATCGGGATCGTCGTCTCGTCGAACCCATAATCATTGAAGAGCTCGATCGCCGCATTGATAATTCTTGTACGTGTATCGTTCTGACTGCCTTTCGCGGGTTTGCGTTCTCTCATTTGTGATTCACCTTTTTCGTTATTTACTAATTGTAAATATAATAAAAAACGCAGCAAAAGTCAAAGCAAAATTATTTGGAGGTTAGCAATGAGCAACGACAGCAATTTTGATTCCCTATTCACCCCCTTCTCTATCGGTAAGATGGAGATCAAGAACCGTCTCGTCATGTCCCCCATGGGCACCTATGCAGCTCTAATGGACGGCTCCGTATCTGATACACTGGCCACCTATTTTGAAGAGCGTGCAAAGGGCGGTGTCGGCGCGATTATCACCGCTTCCCAGTATCTCACGCCGAAGCTGGCCCAGGGCATCTACGGCACCTATTTTGACAGCAAGCGCATCATCCCCCATCTGACAGGTATGACGGAGCGCATTCACTGCTATGGAGCAAAAGCCATCGCCCAGCTCTCAAGCGGCACCGGCCGCAACGCGCACCCCAGTCAGTGCGGCGGCGTTCCGTTCTCCGCGTCCGCAGTTCCCGCGGTGTTCAATCCCAAGATTCTCTGCCGTCCACTCACCATCGATGAGATCAAAGACATCATGAAGTCCTGGCAGTTGGCCGCTGAGATCGCCGCGAACGCCGGCTATGACGCGATCGAGGTGCACGGCCACGTCGGATATATCATAGATCAGTTCCTCACCCCGCTGTGGAACAAGCGTGAAGACGAATACGGCGGCAGCGATGAAAACCGTGCGCGCTTTGCGCTGGAGATCCTGCAGGCCATCAAGCGAGGCGCGGGCAACGATATGCCCGTTATTTACCGCATCTCCATGGATCATCGCATCCCCGGCGGCAGAACGCTTGAGGACAGCAAGCGCCTCATTAAGATTCTCGGCGAAAACGGTGTTGACGCATTCGATGTTGACTGCGGCTGCTATGAGCACCCCGACTTCGTGTACCCCACCTTTTACCGCGGCGACGCCTGCATGGAGTATGTGTGCGACACCGCACGTGAGGCGACTGACAAACCCATCCTCAACTCCGGCAACCACACACCCCAGACAGCAAAGCGCCTGATTGAGTCCGGCCGCGCGGACTTTGCCATGATGGGACGGCCGCTTATCGCAGACCCCTATCTGCCCAGAAAGCTGATGGAAAACCGTGAGGAAGACGTTCGCCCCTGCATCCGCTGCAACGAAGAGTGCATCGGCCGCATTTGGGGCCGCTACTCCAAGCTGTCATGCGCAGTGAACCCGCAGGCGAATGAGGAGCACGCATTCCGGATCGTCAAAACGGAAACACCCAAAAATGTTGTCGTTATCGGCGGCGGTCCTGGCGGCATGGAAGCCGCACGCGTTGCTGCGCTTAAGGGAAACCATGTCACACTTTATGAACGCAATGAACTCGGCGGAACGCTGAATCTGCCCGCTCAGGCACAGTTCAAGACCCGTCTCAAGGCGCTCATCGAGTATTACAAGACGCAGATGCGTAAGCTCGGCGTAACAGTCGTGCATCAGGAGATTGATATCGACAGCCCCGTCCTTGCCGCTGCCGACAAGATCATTGCCGCGACCGGAGCACACTCCGTCGTGCCGCCTATCCCCGGTGCACACGGCGCAAACGTGATCGACATCAAGGACGCCCACCGCGATCCAGCCGCAATCAAGGGCAAGAAAATCGCCATCTGTGGCGGCGGCCTCTCTGGCTCCGACTTCGCTCTGGAAATGGCCACCGAGTACGGCAAACAGTGCACCATCATCGAAATGAAGCCGGACGTGGCGATGGATATGGTGTTCATCAATCAGCATTCTCTGAAGATCTATCTTAAAGATGCCGGCGTCGTGACCCGCACCAACACGCGTGTTTCCGAGATCGTTGAAAACGGAGTTCGTGTCATCAATGAGCACGGCGAGCAAGAACTGATCGAGGCGGATGTCGTTGTTGCCGCTTTCGGCATGGCGCCAAACACCGAACTCACGAATGCACTCAAGCAGAAATACAACAAGAAGCTCGTCTGCGTCGGCGACTGCGTCGAGGTAGGCAAGAGCGGAAAAGCAATTCGCGGCGGCTTCTATGCCGGTATGCAAATCGACTAATTCACAAGGAGGAGATCAATTATGGCTATCATGAAAGGCTACGGCGTCATCGAACCCACAGTGAGTTGGGGCTGGATGGAAAAAGAGATCCCGGAACCCGGTCCGTTCGAGGCACTTTGTTCCCCTGTCGCAGTCCTGCCCTGTACTTCCGATGTACACAGCGCACATTTCCGAAACGCATGGCCGAACCGTATCCTGGGTCACGAAGGTGTGGGCCGCGTTGAAAAGGTCGGTGCGATGGTCACCAACATCAAAGTCGGCGATATCGTTGCGATCCCCGCCGTCACCCCTATCTGGCGCGGCAGGCAAATCGCAGAGGGGCTGCATGAACACACCGGCGGATTTCTCGCTGTCTCTTATACACATCTCCGAGCCCACGAGACAAGAGGCAA
>ENA-OZAL01000179-OZAL01000179.1-human-gut-metagenome-genome-assembly--contig:-NODE-179-length-13227-cov-4.180762_pt1 | contig 13227 bp, 10 predicted proteins | sample MGYA00244206_ERZ653496 | MGnify/ENA primary metagenome ERZ653496 (study PRJEB26926, sample SAMN06165085) | human gut metagenome | biome: ENVO:00009003; feature: ENVO:2100002; material: ENVO:00002003...
TTGTCTCGTGGGCTCGTAGATGTGTATAAGAGACAGAAGCTTGACGGTGTGAATTCATGCACCATCAATTTCATTACAGGCAAAATAATCATTGATGCCGATGATGAAAAATTTGAGACTGTTTTGAAAGAGGCTGCGCATGTTTGCCGCAAAGTTGAACGCGATGCGGAAATTATCGTCAAATAACGAACTGATGACAAATTGCTGCTGAAAACGATTCGGCTGCCGCAGACCGTGCATGAACGTTAATTCTGCGGCAGTCAATACTGACAGCGCGATAAAACAAAGAAGGGTGTATTTTCGATTTCGATAATACGAGGTGCGATATGACAAAATCACAAAAACGCGAGCTGACAATGATTATTATAGGTGCGGTTTTGCTTGCTGCCGCAGTTGCCGTTACTCATATTTTTTCCGAAATTCCGAGATGGAGCAAACTTTTGATTTTTGCGGTGCCGTATATTGTTCTTGGCTTGAATGTAATCCTTGATGCTGTACACGGACTTGCGGGGAAACAATTTCTCGACGAAAAATTTCTTATGTCCGTTGCATCTGTCGGTGCACTTGCCGTGGGAGAATATGCCGAAGCGGTGCTTGTCATGCTGCTTTACAGGCTCGGTGAGCTGCTTCAGTCGATTGCTGTCGGAAAAAGCAGGCGTTCGATTGCCGACCTTATGGACATTTGTCCAGAGAGTGCGGAGCTTGAGACTGTTGACGGAATAAAGCAGGTTTCGCCGGATGAAGTTCATGTGGGCGACATCTTTGTTGTCCGTGCGGGGGAACGTGTTCCTCTGGACGGCATTGTGGTTGAGGGGAGCTCAAGCCTTAACACGGCTGCATTAACGGGAGAGTCTGCACCGCGGGATGTTGCGGCGGGCGAAAGCATAACTTCGGGATGCATAAATATTCAGGGAACTTTGCGGGTGCGTGCCGAACGCGAATACGAGGATTCAACCGTCGCCCGTATGCTGGAACTTATCGAAGGGGCGACTGCAAACAAGTCGAAAAGCGAGAACTTTATAACGAAATTCGCTCGCTGGTATACACCGAGTGTTGTCGGACTTGTTATTTTGCTTGCAATCATTCCGCCGCTTTTCTTCAACGGCTCATGGTCGGAGTGGATCTACCGCGCGTTGACTTTCCTTGTTATTTCCTGCCCTTGTGCGCTTGTCATATCTGTTCCGCTGACGTTTTTCGGCGGAATAGGCGGAGCGGGAAAACGCGGCATTCTCGTGAAAGGTTCCAACTATATGGAGACGCTTGCGCGCTGCGGAACAGTACTTTTTGATAAAACCGGCACACTTACACACGGAAGGTTCAGCATTAAAGCCATATATGCAGAACCCGATGCAAGCGAGGAAACGCTGCTTACATACACAGCCGCTGCCGAGAGCTTTTCAACGCATCCGCTTGCTGCCTGCATAATGTCTGCGGCAGAAGAAATGAAGCTGCCGAAAGCAGCCGAAGTTGAGGAGATTGCGGGACACGGAGTTAAAGCGGTTGTTGACGGAAGGACGGTTTGCGCGGGTAATTTGAAACTTATGCACAAAATCGGAGCAAAGCCCGTTGAACGTGATGCGTCCGGGACCGTTATTTATACGGCGGTTGACGGAAAGTACATGGGCTGTATCGAGATTGCCGACACACCCAAAGAAGGCGCAAAGAAGGCTGTCGAGGAACTTAACAACGACTTGGGCATAAGAACTGTGATGCTGACGGGTGACAGAAAAGCGGCTGCGAAGAATATTGCGGATACGCTTGGCATTGCGGAATTCCATGCGGAACTCCTGCCGCAGAACAAAGTTGAAATTGTTGAGCAAGAACTGGCAAAGGAGAACGGAAAACGCAGCGTTGCATTTGTCGGAGACGGAATCAATGATGCGCCGGTTATTGCAAGAGCGGACGTAGGATTGGCAATGGGCGGGCTTGGCTCCGATGCGGCGATCGAGGCGGCAGATATTGTCATTATGGACGACAGGATTGAAAAGGTTCCGCTTGCTGTTCGCATTGCAAGGCGCACGGTTAGTATCGCGTGGCAGAACATAATTTTTGCATTGGCCGTCAAACTTGCAACTTTGCTGCTCGGAGCGTTAGGTTATGCAGAAATGTGGATGGCACTGGTGGCCGATGTAGGAGTCTGCCTGATTGCAATTCTTAATGCAATGCGTGCAATGCATCCGGGAAAATGACAGTAGGCGTACTTTGCGGACAATTGAAAAAAGAACTCAAAATAAAAGAGTATTAACGGTTTAAAAACCGAGAGAAACCGGCATGGATCACAAAAATTGCTGCCGGTTTCTTTATCTGCTGAAAACAGCTGCCTTTTTTGAGTGGGATTACCGAAAAACGCGGCCGAACAATCAGATTTTTGAATAAAAATGCTTTCTTTTTCGATGTTGCTTCCGAAACGAGCCGCAAATCGGGGCCTGCTTAAATATATCGCATTTACCGTGAAAAATTGCGTGCTCTGCACTTGAAAACACACAAAAACTGTACTATAATTGGGATTGATAGAGGCTTTTAATGCAAATAACCGATGAACGCCGGAATGGTCGGTTGTCCGGTTGCATTTGCAAATACTTAAGAGACTTGTCCTATTATTGAAAGGAGTCAATATGGATTTTAACCTTTCCAAGCAGCAAGAGCTTATTCGGCAGCTCATGCATGATTTCGCAGAAAACGAAGTAAAGCCCCTTGCAGCCGAGATCGATGACACGGAGCAGTTCCCCGTTGAAACCGTCCGCAAAATGGCAAAATACGGAATGCTCGGCATCAATATCCCCGCGCAATACGGCGGAGCGGGCGGAGACACGCTCAGCTACATCATCGCGATTGAAGAACTCGCAAAGGTTTGTGCAACAACTTCAATCATTCTCAGCGCACACACTTCGCTTGCCTGTTATCCCATCCTTGCATACGGCACCGAAGAGCAGAAGCAGAAGTATCTCGTTCCCCTTGCCAAGGGTGAAAAACTCGGTGCGTTCGGTTTGACCGAACCCAACGCAGGCACGGACTCTGCCGCACAGCAGACGGTTGCGGTGCTTGACGGTGATCATTTTGTGCTTAACGGAAGCAAATGTTTCATCACAAACGGCGGCTATGCCGACACCTTCATTGTTTTTGCAATGACGGATAAATCCCGCGGCAACAAGGGCATTTCCGCATTTATTATTGAAAAAGGCTTCAAGGGCTTCTCAATAGGCAAGGTTGAACACAAGCTCGGCATTCGCGCAAGCTCAACAACCGAACTTGTTTTCGAAGACTGCATTGTTCCCAAAGAGAATCTGCTCGGCGACCTCAACAAGGGCTTCAAAATTGCAATGACCACCCTTGACGGCGGGCGTGTAGGCGTTGCAGCACAGGCTCTCGGCATTGCCGAGGGTGCGTTCAACGAAACCATCAAGTACATGAAGGAAAGGATTCAGTTCGGAAAACCTCTTTCCGCATTCCAGGGTCTCCAGTGGATGGTTGCCGACATGAAGTGCGAAATAGAGTCCTCCAAGCTCCTGCTTTACAGGGCTGCAATGGCAAAGGACAGCGGCAAGCCTTTCTCCATGGATGCTGCAATGGCAAAGCTCCGCTGCGCGGAAACCGCAATGGATGTTACCACAAAGTGCGTGCAGCTCCACGGCGGCTACGGCTATTCCCGCGAATATCCGATTGAACGAATGATGCGCGATGCAAAGATTACCGAGATCTACGAGGGCACCTCGCAGGTTCAGAAGATGGTTATCTCCGGCGCAATTTTCAGATAAACGGAGGATACAGAACATGAAAATAATCGTTTGCATAAAACAGGTTCCCGATACCACCGAAGTTAAGCTTGATCCCAAGACCGGCAGGCTTATCCGTGACGGCGTACCCAGCATCATCAACCCCGATGACAAAAATGCTCTTGAAGAAGCTCTCCGCATCAAGGATGAGAACCCCGACACAACGGTCACCGTTGTTTCGATGGGTCCCCCTCAGGCTGATGTTGCAATGCGCGAAGCGCTTGCAATGGGTGCCGATGAAGCGATCCTCATCAGCGGCAGGGAGTTCGGCGGTTCCGATACTTGGGCAACCAGCTACATTATTGCAACCGCAATCAAAAAGATTCCCGATTACGACATCATCTTCTGCGGCAGGCAGGCAATCGACGGCGACACCGCACAGGTCGGTCCCCAGATTGCGGAACAGCTGAACATCCCGCAGATCACCTACGTTCAGAAGCTCGATATCGAAGGCGATAAGGTTATCGTTCAGCGTCAGCTTGAGGACGGCTACACCGTTGTCGAAGCAAAGATGCCCGTTCTTCTTACGGCAATCAAAGAACTTAACACGCCGCGTTATATGACTCCCAAGGGAATTTTCGAAGCATATAACAAGACCGTTCAGGTTTGGGGCTTTAACGATGTTCCCGTTGATGCCGAAAAGATCGGGCTCAAGGGTTCTCCCACCAACGTAAACAGAACCTTCAGCCCCGAAGCAAAGGGCAAGGGCATCATGCTCGAGGGTGCAGATAAGGAAACTGTTAAGACCCTTATCGCAAAGCTCGATGAAAAGCATCTGCTGTAATAGGAGGCATATTTATGGTTAAAGTTATTACTGAAAAATGTATTGGCTGCGGCGCATGCGAAGCGCAATGTCCTGCCGGCGCAATCTCAACGGCAAGCGGCGTTGCGGAAATCAGCGATAAGTGCATCGGCTGCGGTGCATGTGCAAATGTCTGCCCCTGCGAGGCTATCGAGGCGGATAAGGCAGAGGCTCCCAAAGCATCAATCGATGATTACAAGGGCGTTTGGGTATTCGCCGAACAGCGTGACGGCGTTCTCATGAACACGGTTTTTGAGCTTCTCGGCGAAGGCAGAAAGCTTGCGGACAAGCTCAACACCGAACTTTCCGCAATCCTCCTCGGCAGCAATGTTTCCAATCTCTGCAACGAGCTTGGCGCATACGGTGCGGATCGCGTTATCCTCTGCGAAAGTGAGCTGCTCAAGGACTATAACACGGAGGCATACGCAAAGGTTATCGTTGATGTCATCAACGATCGCAAGCCCGCTGTTCTGCTTATCGGTGCAACAAATATCGGCCGCGATATCGGTCCGCGCCTTTCCGCAAGGCTCTACACCGGTCTTACCGCAGACTGCACCGCTCTTGATATTGACCCCGAAACCCACGGTCTGCTTCAGACTCGTCCCGCATTCGGCGGCAACGTCATGGCAACCATCATCACGCCCAATCATCGCCCGCAGATGTCAACCGTACGTCCCGGCGTTATGAAAAAGGCAGCTTACAACCCCGAACATAAGGCGATTGTGGACAAGGCGGCATTTTCCCTCGAGTCAAGCGATATTCACACCCGCGTTATTGAAACCGTAAAATCCCTTAAGCAGGAAGTTAACCTTGTTGACGCTGATATCATCGTATCCGGCGGCAGGGGTGTCGGCAGTGCGGAAGGTTTCAAACTCATTGAAGAACTTGCAAATGTTCTCGGCGGTGTTGTCGGTGCAAGCCGCTCCGCTGTTGAAGCAGGTTATATCGGTGCCGACCATCAGGTTGGACAGACAGGCAAAACCGTTCGTCCCCGTATCTATATTGCGGCGGGCATCTCCGGTGCGATTCAGCATCTTGCAGGTATGCAGAACAGTGAGTGCATTATTGCGATTAACAAGAATCCGGATGCGCCTATTTTCAGCGTTGCGGATTACGGTATCTGCGGTGACCTGCACAAGGTTATCCCCCTCATGATTGAGGAACTGAAAAACAGATAACCTTCGTTCGTATTTTCAATAAAATAATCAAAAAAGCGCAGCCTGATTTTTTCGACTGCGCTTTTCTTTGTGATTTGATTCTCTTTAATTCACTTTGCAAAAGATTCGCAGCAAGCGGGATTTATCGCTTGCTGCCGGCAGCCCGTGAACCGATATGCATGGGTTGACCGTTTGAATACAGTAAAAATACGACTTGCCCGGCAAGGCCGTGAAATCAATAAACTCGGTTTCGCCGGTACTCCCGCTGATTTCGGCTATACAGCGTTCGGTTTGTGAATTCAATGCTCCGAAAACTCCGCATTCGGCACGAATGATTCGATAGCAAAGCCGTGAATCCTGTGCGGTGAATCGTATTGCGGGATTTCCGCGCTCATCACTTCGCCATGATACATCCTGCGGAGGAGACGGCAGTTGCCAGAACTTGCTTGTTTCGGAAGGTGCAGCAGAAATCGGAAAGTATTCCCGAACGATCTCACTGTCGGGGGTATACGCTGTTGCAAGGACCGCTTTATGTTCGGTTTCAAGTGCGGCTTTGTCCAATGCAAATAAACGTATTCCGTCCGGCACGGGAAACTCCTGCGCCTCTTTGCCGCTGTAGAGGTGATTAAAGAGCTCTTTCGCAATAAGACTTGCACTGTTTCCGCCAGTGGTACCTTCGGGAAGTGTTCCGAATTCCGCTGAATCTGTGCCAAGCCATACAACAGCGGTATAATCACAAGTATATGCCGCAAGCCATGCATCACGAACCTCGCCGCCTGAATCCAGGTTGGTTCCCGTTTTTGCTGCGATGGGAAGGTTGGTTTCCGAAAGAACTTTTGCTGTGCCCTCATCAACGGCGGTGCGCAGCATGCTTGTAACGATGAAAGCTGTTTCGGCACACATTGCATGTGTTTTTTCCGACCGATGTTCATACAGTATCGAATCTTCGTCGGAACCGGTCACGGCAGGTGAAACAATTTTGGTTACGGCAAATGGCTCTGTATATCTGCCTCCGCCGGACAGCGCACAGTATGCCCCGGAGAGCTCCAACGGGGATACCCCGTGCGTGAATCCACCGAGGGCAAGTGCAAGGCTGAGGTTTTCGCCTTCGAATGAAATCCCGAGATGTTCGGCAAAAAGCACCGCATTCGGAATCCCGACTTCGGACAAAAGCTCAACGGCAGGAATGTTAAGTGATTTTGCAAGAGCAGTGCGCAGCGTGATTTTCCCCATGTATTTGTCGCCGGAATTGCGTGGAGAATACCCGTCAAAAGAATGCGGACTGTCATCAACTGTCGAAGCCGCAGTGCTGCCGCGAAGTTCAACCGCAGGAGCGTAGCAAAGTATCGGCTTAATCAGTGAGCCGGGCTGGCGTTCGGCATCCACGGCACGGTTAAAGCAAAAACGCGTGTATTCGCCGCGTCCGCCGTTTATTGCGGCAATACTGCCGTCGCTTCGAAGCAAAACAATTGCCCCTTGCGCGTTTTTGCAGGGCATAAGTTCGGAATCGTTAATCAGTGCAGTGCAGTAATTGTTCGCATCCGTGTCAAGCGTGGTATAGACTTTTGCTCCGGAACGCAGAAACTCGTCCAAACTCATGCCGAGAATCTGTGCAGAACGGGACAGCACAAAGTCAATATAGTAGCTGTATTGTTTCGGTATCGCGTTTCGGAGCTCAACCTTTTCTTCGAGTGCGGCGGAATACTCTTCATCGGAGATCCTGCCGTATTCGTGCATTTGTCCAAGCACCGTATTGCGCCTTCCGAGCGATTTTTCGGCGTTAAGGTGCGGGGCATAGGTTGAAGGCGATTTCAAAATGCCCGCAAGCTGCGCGGACTGCGCAATGCTCAGGTCGCTTGCATGAACGCCGAAATAGCCGAGAGAGGCGGCTTCAATCCCGTAAAATCCGCCCCCGAAATAGACAAAATTCATATACATTTCAAGAATTTCATCCTTTGTGAACTGCTTTTCCATGCGCATTGAAAGATATGCTTCCTCCACTTTGCGTTCAAAAGTTTTTTCGCTGCTTAAATGGCTGAGTTTTATCAATTGCTGTCCGATTGTTGAAGCGCCTTCTTTCAGCTCACCTGCTTTAATATCGGCCCATGCAGCACCGAGTATGCGGATAAAATCAATGCCCTTGTGTTCGTAAAACCGTGTATCTTCGGCAGAAATAAAGGCATATTTTACATATTCGGGAAGTTTTTCAATGCTGACGGGTATACGTTCGTCGCCGCCGCACGCAGTCGAAATAAGCGTGCCGTCCGCATCATAAATAAGCACACTCCTGTCCGAATTAAGAATCTTGTCCGCCGAAAACTCTTGCCATTCATTGATTTTGAAGAATTGGGCAAAGAATATGATAATTGCCGTGACAGCAAGTGCGGAAACAATTAACAGAATCCGCAGAATCGTCTTAAGGCGTCGTTTCCTCAATGCACGCGCACAAACTTCGGAGCTCTTTTCCTCGCTGCAATCTTCTGCACATTCGGCCGTATTATTTCGACATGATTTTATCCTGTTGATTAGTTTTTTCATAAAAACACCTTTTACTGCTTTCATGCTTTTGACAGCCTGCATCTTGCGCGTTTGATTCGTGGCAAAAGTCGGTCAATTCTTGGAGAAATGCGAATTGACGCATTTCGTTACAGCCTGCCTTGCAGTTAGGGTTTGGATTTTTCGACAGGGTTATTTATGTTTTTTATTGGAGAAAGGGCTAAAAAACGGGAAAAACAAAATAAAAAGATGCTCTGCCGTTTCAGAACACTCGGAATAACCGTTAATCGGAAATCGGAGCTGCCTCAGTGTGCGGAGCATCAGTGTTTTAAGATTTTATGTCAGCGTATTTATTATCAATAGACGCCGATGCAGATACGTGCAAGCGTTATTGCATCATCGAGATTAATCTCGCCGTTCGCATTCATGTCGCCGATATTGTCGCCGAACTCCGGAGCAACTCCGATGGCTGTTCGCATGATGGCAAGTGCATCGCCGAGGGTGAGCGTTCCGTCTCCGTCCGCATCGCCGCCGAAAATGACTGTGACATCATATATGCCGTCATCGGGGTAGATATTGATCCCACCGCCGTAATTTTTATCAAGGAGAACGCCATTGCTGTAATACTCCGCAGTATAACCGTTGACTTTTAAAAATGAAATGTAATCGCCGTCGCAGTTCATGCTGATAACACCGTGTCCGAGCATGTTGAAACCAAATGTTGAGGTATAGTTTTCAATATCGAGTCTTGCAGTGCGAACAGGCGTTTTGATGCGGCAGCTGCTGAGCGGGATGCCGCCGGTCGCTTCAATGACAGAGATATCGTTTCGACTGATATACGCAAGCCGATAGAGATTAGTGCAATTGTTGGCATACAACGCGGAAATATGAACCGGTGAGCTGATGTTGATGCTGTACGTGTTCGTTTCGGACAGGTCAAGTGTGCCGAATAAATCCACAACGGGCCATGTGCACGGATCGAGATGAACCGTTGAATTGAATTCGTTGATTAATCCATCGCTCCACTCAATGTTTTTCATTAAGGGTAACTGGGAATAATCCGTGGGGTCGTATTCCGTGTGTTCGCCGTACACAATGGAAAGCACACGCGTTCCGTTTGTGACGTTGTCCTCATCGGTCAGCTGAGAAAAAAACTCGCGCATTTTGTCCAGGTCGGTCGGGTCGGGTTTCTCGCTTGTTTCTGCAAAAGCAGAAAAGACGGGGAGCAGCATGGAAACGCACAGCAGAAGGGGAAGGATGGTTTTGAAGAATCTGTTCATAATAAATACCTCCAATTTATTTGTGTTATTTGCAGAGCAGTTTGATCTCATCTACTCTTACAGTTGCAGGAAAATAGTGAGCAATCACTTTCGAGCTTTTGCTAACATAAACCAATTCATGACCAACCACAACCGATTCATAGCTACCATCAGTGCGTTTAACTGAAGCACGTACAGGAATTAAATATGAAGAACCGTTCATACTCGCAGATAGCTCAAATGTGGTCGGTACACCTATGCTTGATGCAAGGTTGTATGCATAGGTATACGGGTCAGTGAAATTTGGCTCCTCGATAGAGTATGTTCGTTTGAAGGAGAAACTTAACATTTGAGCCAAGTAAGTGTCTTCTTCGTTGACGGAAAAAGGAAGAACCCTGCCGGAGATTGAATAAGTTGCGGTTGAGCCAGAATCAAACACATCAATTCCTTCGAATGAATACCAATCCGGAAGAGACTGCTCACTTTGCTGAATTTCTGCAACCTGAACAGATGAAACATGTTGCTGCTCAGCGAGAAACTCAGAATACTCATCGTACGTGCTAAAGTGTTGCGTGGCGACATAGGGCTCAACATAGTACATGTTTTCGCTGTCTGTTTCAGCACTATTTGCATTTATCATCGAAACATCATTGGAAACAGTGGAAAAGGATATACGATCTTTACATGCAGAACACCAAATATCGTTAGCGTACACGACTCCGTCATACCCACCGCACTGAGAACAGGGTGTGTTCGCAGTGTGAGTATATGTGCCGTGAGTTGCACCTAAGGAGTGTCCGAACTCATGCCAGAAATATTGCTTGCATTTGTCAAAATTATTTGCAAGAGAGGCAAGAAGAGAAGATTCGTTAGAACTCTCGTCAGGATTCCACATGTTATCAAATCCTTGCATAACCAAGGCTTTACCAGGGCAATTCGCCAATCCTCCGCAAGGCATTTCCTCACCGTTATAGTATGTGCAAAGAGGATGACCAACATAAAGCGCCACTGCATCAAAATCACAATCATGTGTTGCCATGTAGTTGTTCAATATTTGCAGATAGAACCTTGCACTTGTATGGTGCGGAGCATTTAGGTTGGCGCAAGAGAGACCTTCACATTCACATATCCCAGAAGTGTGCCATTTCTTCTCAGAACGACCATTCTCGTTTGTCACTAACTCCCATACACAATCCTGACCATACTGGTCTGCGTACGTATGTCCTAACAGACTCTCGTATGATTGAACGGTGAACTCAAGGTTAACATTGTAAGTTGAGAGATAAGGAACCTTAATAAGCTTTGAGAGTTGCATTAATCTGGATTCAATTTCAGCTGTGGAATCGAATCCCGCTTTTTTGAAGAAATAAGCATAGCTTGAATCATAAAGGATCTTTATCCTTACAGTTTCAGGCACGCTTGATGAAGAAAAACTCTCATCCGCCGCGCTGATGTGCGGCGATGGGAAGAACACACAAAAACACAGAGACAAACACAACAAAAAAGCGACACAGTTCCTCATAATACTCTTCATAACATTCTCCTCCTAAAAATAAAACACTTGATTGGAACTTAATTCCATATTTATTATACACCAATGCAATGCGGGTGTCAATAGATAAAACAAATTTTTGTAGAAGAATTTTAAAATCGGGAATCAATATTCGTTCTAAATCAAAAAAGCATGTGTTGCTTGGGGTGGACAAAAACGGGAAAAGTGACTATAATATAATTCGGAAGCAGGCTCAGACAGACGACATAAACTGTCGGGCCGAAAGCCGAAACAGCAAAAACAGCCGAACACTGTTCGGAGCAATAATAAAGAGGTACAAAATATGAAAAAACGTGCAGCGATAATCGTTTTGGACAGCGTCGGAATCGGAGCAATGCCCGATGCAGGCGAATTCGGGGATGCGGGTGCTCACACTCTCGGCAATATTAATGCGGCGCGGCCGCTGAACATTCCGAACCTCACGGCACTCGGAATCGGAAATATTGAAAACTCGCGGCTTCCGCGCACGGATGCGCCGACGGCCGCGTTCGGACGGGCAGCGGAGGTCACAAAAGCAAAGGACACAACGAGCGGACACTGGGAGATGGCAGGACTTGCAATGAAAACACCGTTCCGCACATATCCGAACGGCTTCCCGAAAGCGTTGATGGAAGAATTTGAGCGCAAAATCGGCAGAGGAACGCTTGGAAACAAAGTTGCTTCCGGCACGGTAATAATTCAGGAACTCGGCGACGAACATGTTGCAACGGGAAAACCGATCGTTTATACCTCGGCGGACAGCGTGTTTCAAATCGCGGCGCATGAAGACGTGATCCCGCTTGAAGAGCTTTATAAAATGTGCGAGACCGCACGGGCAATGCTGACGGGCGACAATCTTGTCGGAAGAGTCATTGCGCGTCCGTTCATCGGCAGCAACGGAAAATACACCCGAACGGAAAACAGGCGTGATTTTGCCCTTCAGCCGGTCGGAGAAACGATACTTGATGCGCTTTGCGGGAAGGGCATGGATGTTGTCGGAATCGGTAAAATCGAGGACATATTTGCGCATCGCGGAATCACAACCGTTGATCACACAAAGAATAATCATGACGGCATTGAGTCAACGCTGCGTTTTCTGAAAGAAGGCAGGGGGGACTTTATATTTACAAACCTTGTTGATTTCGACATGCTGTACGGGCACAGAAACGATGTTGAGGGTTATGCGGCCGCGCTGGAATATTTCGACAGCAGACTTCCGGAGCTGCTCGAAGCAATGAAGGACGGAGATTTTGTTATCATAACGGCTGACCATGGCTGCGATCCGTGCTTCCCGGGAACAGATCATACCCGAGAGTACATTCCGATTCTTGCATTCGGGAAGGATATTCAGCCCGTGTCCGTCGGAACAAGAAACAGTTTTGCGGATATAGGCGCAACGGTCTATCGGTATCTGACCGATGAAAAGTTCGGCGCAGGTGAATCTTTCCTTAATTTGATTCGGAAATGATTCGAAATCGGTTTTGAGATTGAACGGCATTGAATGCCGTTGAAGAAAAACGAAAAAAACAGAATACTGCCGCCTCTCCGATGAATATGCTGTAACGAACAAAGTCGGAGAGGTGGTTTTATGTTCATAAAAAAGGATAAATACGGAGTCGGAACGGGACGATTAAGAAAACTTCGGGTTTTATCGGCAATTATTGTCGGCTGCTGCGTGCTGTTTATTAACACGGCGGGAGTTGCTGCAAACGGTTCGGTGCATACGGAGAGCGAAAAGAAGCCGGAACCGATTGCGGAAGGAGAGGTCAGTGCGGCATTGCTTGCGGAAGTCGGCACCGGACGTGTGGTTTATGAATATAACTCAGAGGAAAAATTGCCGGCTGCGGGTTTGACGCGCCTTGCAGCGTTGGTTTCTGTGTGTAAGGGATTTGACGAGGGACGGTTGAAACCCGGGGATGCTGTTTCTGTCAGCGAAAAAGCGGCCGGAATCGGCGGAACAACAGCCTTTCTTAAGGCAGGTGAGCAGATGGATGCGGAAACGATGCTCTTGGCGGCGGTTATGATTAATGCGGGCGATGCAACGCACTCGCTCGCGCTTGCGGCAGCAGGTTCGGAATCGGCAGCAGTGCAGGAAATTAATGCGTGCATGGCGGGGATTGGTGTTGAAACAAATTTTTCGGAAATATGCGGTGCTGGAGAAAAACTGCTGTCTCTTATACACATCTGACGCTGCCGACGATCTTACGCG
>ENA-OZAL01000181-OZAL01000181.1-human-gut-metagenome-genome-assembly--contig:-NODE-181-length-13117-cov-14.035753_pt1 | contig 13117 bp, 8 predicted proteins | sample MGYA00244206_ERZ653496 | MGnify/ENA primary metagenome ERZ653496 (study PRJEB26926, sample SAMN06165085) | human gut metagenome | biome: ENVO:00009003; feature: ENVO:2100002; material: ENVO:00002003...
GAACTCTTCCCCGACAAGGTCGATTTCCACATCTCGAAAGGGCATGTGATGAACAGCTCGAAGCAGTACGGCCAGGCGGTCAAAGCCTACAAAGAGTCGCTCCGCTATGCCGACACCGACTCGCTGCGGGGCGTGATCTGGGGCATGATCGGCGACGCCTGGCATCAGAAGGCCGAGGCCGGAGAGCCGAACCTGGAGGAACGCCTGCCCCTGCAAACGGGTCTGCTCGGCAAAAAGGGCATTGCCCGCAAAGCCATGAAAGAGTGCTACAAGGCCTATGAGCGAAGTCTGCGCTACTGGCCCGACAACACAATGGTGCTCAACAACTACGCCTATTTTCTCTCGCTCGAGGAGCGCGATCTGGAACGGGCGCTCACCATGTCGAGCCGCGTCGTGGCGCTCACCGACAACAACCCCACCTACCTCGACACACACGGCTGGGTGCTCTTCAAGCTGGGACGCACGGACGAAGCCAGGAAGATTCTGCAAAAAGCCGTGGCGCTCGACGGACAGAAAAGCCCCGAACTAATGGTTCACTACGGTGACATCCTGCACCTCCTGGGCGAGCAGTTCATGGCTGAAATCTACTGGCGGAGGGCGCTTGAAAAGGGTTACGACGCCCGGCAGATCGAACAGCGGCTGAAACAACCCGCCGTCAAAAAGCCCGAACCCAAAGAATAGCCCTGCCATGAGACCGCTCCGCATCCTGACCCTTGCGTTCCTGCTCTTCACCCTCACCGCCGCCGCACAGACCGACCGCCGCATCGAGGAGCAGAAACGGGTCATCGCGGCCCTCGAAAAGCGGATCGCCACCGAAAAGCAGCTTGCCGAGCAGATGGAGTGGAAATACTATCTGCCCGAAGCCGCGCAGACAAAGGAAGTGCGCGAACAGCTCGATAAAATTCAGCAGCAGAGCGCCTACAAGGATGTGCGGGACATCAAAGTCATCGACCCCTGCATGGGCAGTGGTCATATTCTTGTCTATGCCTTTGATGTGCTGATGCAGATTTATGAGGCAAGCGGGTATAGCCAGCGGGACGCTGCGCAGAGCATTCTTGAAAACAACCTCTACGGTCTCGATATTGATGACCGTGCAGCGCAGCTTGCCTATTTTGCTGTCATGATGAAGGCACGGCAGTATGACCGCCGCGTATTCTCCCGTGGCATTCAGCCTCATGTGTATGCTATCGTCGAGAGCAATGGGCTGGACAGCAGCTCCGTTGAATACTTCACCAACAACGATCCGAAGCTCAAGAAGGACTTTGGAACTCTGATGGACGAGCTGCGAGATGCAAAGGAATATGGTTCCATTCTGAACATTTCTCAGGTGGACTTTGCCGCCCTCTATGCCAGAGTCGAGGAAGTGCGGGCTGACATCAGTATGTTCCGCGAGATCGTGTTGAACAGCATTCTGCCGCTGATTCAGGCTGCTGAGGTTATGGCGCAGAAGTATGACGTGGTGGTCACGAATCCGCCGTATATGGGGATTAGTAACGCATCAGAAAAGCTAAATCAATATGCGAAAAAGGCTTATCCTATTTCAAGGTATGATTTAAGCACTATCTGCATGGAGAAAACTCTTTCCATGTGCAATAAGACCGGAATGATGGCAATGATAAACATTCCTGTTTGGATGTCTAAGTCGAGTTTTGAAGACCTCAGATACTCATTGCTGACTAAACATACATTTGTAAATATGCTGCATTGTGGAAGAGGTATTTTTGGATCGGACTTCGGTACAACTGCCTTTGTTATCAGAAAATCCTTTGAAAAAGGATATGCTGCAACGTTCCATCAACTTTTTGATGAAATGGGAGCGGTTGATTCTGTTGAGCAAAAAGAACGGTGGTTTTTTGAAAGGAAAGGTCTCTACATTGCTGAGCAAAAGAAATTCTTGAACATTGGGAGCTATCCGATTGCTTACTCAACAAGTAAACGGCTTTTGGAGATCCTTGACACTGAAAAACCCCTGAGTGACTTTGCGTACCCCCGTAAAGGACTAACTACGGGAGACAATGATACATTTATCCGCTTGTGGTTCGAGGTATCTGGTCAGAAATTCAGCATGACTGGTAACGGGCGCAAATGGTTCCCGATGACCAAAGGAGGAGACTTCCGACGCTGGTATGGAAATAACGACTACGTTGTAAATTGGGAAAACAATGGATTTGCATTAAGGAACTTCAAGGATGAAGATGGAAAACTTCGATCCGTTTTGCGAAATACACAGTTTTACTTACGAGAGTGTATTTCGTGGAACGATACTACTGCAACCGGAAAGATTGCATTTAGGTATCAGCCCGAAGGGTATATTTCCAATGCGTCCGGACCGTGCGTATTCGCAGATCACGACTTGTTCTATCTGTTTGGACTTCTCAATTCTATTGTGTCGCAGAAGCTACTTGAAATTCTGGCTCCAAACATGAAGTTTGAAGTTGGTCAGATGGCATTGGTTCCGATTATAAAGAAGCAGTCTAACTATATTGATGATTTAGTCCGCAAGACAGTCGATATAGTGAAGTCTGACTGGGATTCGTTTGAAACCTCATGGGATTTCAAACTTCACCCATTGGTTGAAAACCAGCAATACGCCGCTACTTATCATTTCGATGAGCAAAACTCTCCTGCTCATCATATTAGCGCAGCCTATCAGATGTGGGTAGCAACAACTGAACGAAGATTCCAGCAATTAAAAACTAACGAGGAAGAACTCAACCGTATCTTCATTGACATCTACGGATTGCAGGGAGAACTTACGCCCGAAGTTGAGGACAAGGATGTCACTGTGCGAAAGGCTGATCTTGGAAGAGATATTCGTTCCCTCATTTCCTACGCCGTAGGATGTATGTTCGGGCGGTATTCGCTGGACAAGCCCGGTCTGGTTTTTGCTGGGTACAGCAAAATCGAGCAGACCACCAAGACGCTTGACGGCGATGATCCTGAGCTTGAGAAGTTCGCAAAGCAGAACGCGGACGGTTCTGTCTCCTATGGCTCCTATTATCACGAGGTCAATCAGGCTAACTACAAGTCTTTCCCGATTGACACGGACAATATCATCCCCATCTGCGATGATGACTACTTCGACGATGACATCACCGGACGGTTTGTGAAGTGGGTGGAAACTGTCTACGGCAAGGAAACGCTGGAAGAAAACCTCAAGTTCATCGCAGATGCGCTCGGCGGCAAGGGTATGCCCCGCGAAGTTATCCGCAGCTACTTCCTGAATGACTTCTATGCCGACCATCTGAAAACCTATCAGAAGCGTCCGATCTACTGGCTCTTCGACAGCGGCAAGAAGAACGGCTTCAAGGCGCTGATCTATATGCACCGCTACCAGAGTGACCTTCTTGCCCGGATGCGTACCGACTATGTTCACGAGCAGCAGGAGCGCTACCGCACCCAGCTCACTCACCTCGCGGACGCCATCGAACACGCCGGTGCTGCGGAGCGCGTGAAGCTGACCAAGCAGCAGAAAAAGCTCCAAGAACAGGCTCTTGAGATTCAGAAGTACGAAGAAAAAGTCCATCATCTTGCCGATCAAAATATCCAAATCGACCTCGATGACGGCGTGAAGCACAACTACGAGCTGTTTGCCGATGTGCTGGCGAGGATAAAGTGAGGCGGTCACCGCATGGTCAAGAGCGAATTAGATATGCTGCAATCCTTCATTGATGAACTTTCCGGCGCACTTTCCGCATCTCCACAGGACGAGGAATGCTTGTATGATTTACTCAATCGAGCAAACGCATTGTATGGCGATTATGTGCCTGAAATCGCAGAGCAGCGGGAAGAAATCATGCAGTTTCATGGGCTGCTGTCTCGAAACTGCAACGCAATTCTCGCACTGCTCAAACGAGAACTCATAAAGCAGACAGATAACTTTGAAGCTGGCATTATGCCGCTGACCTATTCCCAGCTCTCTGTCTGTCCAGCAGCACAGACTGTGTATAAAAGCGGCATCACAAAATATGCTGAAAAGAAGTTTGACAGAAATGTGCTGGATGACATGAGGCTTTCGTTAGAGCTTCTGGTGAAACAGATTCTCGGCAATGGGAAAAGTCTTGAAAACCAGACATCAGAATTAGGGTCGAAACTCAGCGGCTATCACACGGAGATTAGAAACCTCGTGATAAAAACCGTCGATTATCTTTGCAAGTATCAAAATCACTATGTAAAGCATAACGACGCGGTGAATCCAGAGGAAATTGACTACATAATTGAGCAAACAAGCGCAACGATCAATTTCCTTATCAAAGTCAAGTAAAGGAGTAGTGGGAAAATGTTTGGGGACGGAATGCAGAAGAACGAACTCCCTTTGATTATTGTCTGCGACGATAAGGATATGGTCTATGCCAACTATCTAATTCAACTTATCGGTCAGAAGGATGATGCCGGAGACAGCATTGTCGGCGTTGAGGATGACAGTGTTTCTGCTGCGATTTACACGGTAAAAAACTACAAGGACAATCTGCCGCAGATTCCATCCACGCAGCACATCCTTTTTATTGGGCAGACAAGCGTTGCCAAGGAACAGAGCAAAACAATTCCAGATGCGTTCAATAAGCTGGGAATGCACTATGGCTGGCTTGGTAAGCGGGCTGTACTGTATGTAGATGATACTACGAGCGATTGGATGAAGCTCAAGGATAGCAAAAAGCACTACACCGAGTTCTGGCAGTTCAGCAAGGATCGCGGCATGACACATCCTGATGCACTGGCTGAATATGCAAAGAAGCTCAGCGGCGGTTTCGTAGACAAGATCATGCCTGTCGTTGTGGGTGCGCCTAAGATGCTGATTGACTATAATAAGACGGTAAATGCAGTCAAAGCGCAGCAGTATAAAACGCTCATCAAGGTTTTCTATGAGGATGGCTTGAGATCCTTTGTGGAGGGATAATTTATGGATGCCTTTGAGGAAGGCTATGCCTTTTTTGAAAAGCAAGCTGGTGTTCAGTTTGCCTGTCATGAGGGCGGCGTCTATGTCGATCAGGTTGACGCAGAAATTGCCAAACTCATCCACGATCTGAACGCATTTGAAGGCTTCAAGACAAAGCCGGATGCCCTCAAGGGAGATATTGCTGAGTTCTGGCACGCAAACACCTTTAACATCAATGCAACCGCCCGTGATACTGCGAACAGAGCTTTTGTAGATAGAAGCCATGACTTTGCCTCTGCTGACATAAGCAGCAACTTTGAAAAACTCTTCGGCTTGAAATACTATAAAACCGGGGCTGACAGCGCAAAGCAGCAAGCCAAAAGTGTTTTCGAGCGTTTCAACGAGTACAAATCAGCCGGAGGCAAAGACCCATTGAATGTGTTTCTTGAAAAGCGGGGCTTTACCGATGATTCCGTTCTCCATGACCCAATTTACTGCGGTCAGGTGCGTGTAATCCCAGCGGATCAGCTAAAAGAGGCTTGTGCTTGGCTGAGACAAAAGATTGCAACCGAATCGACAATTCGACCTGAGCAAATGGAGCGGTATCAAGACACGCTCAGAATGCTGTCAGACCGACTGAGGGATAGTCAAGGCACGGAGTCCATTCCTCTGACCGAGGCGGATGCAAAGGCTTTGGCTGTACTGGCTAAAGAAGGCGATATATCCACCGAAAAATTGAAACTTCTCGGTGTCTCTGCTGATGAAGTGATTCACTTCGAGTACCTTGCCAAGCAAGCATTCAAGTCAGGACTTACCGCTGCAACAATTTCTGTTGTTCTGAATGTTGCGCCGGAGATTTACAAGGCAATCGACCATCTGATCAAGAGCGGAGAATTGGACGAAAAACAGTTTCAACGTATAGGCTTTGCCGCTCTCCAAGGTGGTAGTGAAGGGTTTGTCCGAGGCAGCGTGTCCGCTGCAATTACTATTGCTTGCAAATCCGGTATGCTTGGAGAAGCATTGAAAGGTATTTCACCCTCTATTGTTGGTATGGCAACAGTCCTTGCTATGGACACCATGAAGAATGCCTTCAAAGTTGCTGCGGGCAAGATGACACGATCCGATCTGGCACAAGAGATGGTCAAAGAACTTATGATTTCTTCTGTTGCACTTGCAGGAGGAACGGTTGTTCAATCTTTCATTGGAATCCCAGTCGTGGGGTTCATGATTGGCAGCTTTATCGGCTCTGCTATTGGATCATTCGCCTATAACTGTGGTTATAGCGCAGTTATGAGCTTCTGCATTGATACAGGATTTACGATGTTTGGACTTGTGAAGCAGGATTATACGCTGCCCGAAGACGTGCTTGAATACATAGGCATTGATGTTTTTCAGTATGAGAAGTTCCTTCCAAAGCAATTTCAAAAGGAAAACTTCGCGCCACTTAATTTCAATCAAAGAAAGTTTGAAGCGGATACGTTAGGAATACACATTTTACGCAGAGGCGTGATAGGCGTTTCTGAGATAGGCTATGTATAATATTCTTAACCAAGAAAGGAATACACGGTTATGTCCATAGAATCTATTCAATTTACACTCAGAGAACGTTTTGCCGCCCCTCTGCCGGAGTTCTATCAAAGGCGGATCATCTTCTGGCAGGACGAGGATCGAGAGTTCGAGGCTATGCTTGATGAGCTTTACATCCCTGATGTAACAATCATCAAGCTCACCGGGACGAACAACTTTGCCGTGAAAAAGATGCTTCTGCACGATGACCTCACAGGGAACTACCTGATTTATAATCCCTTCTCTTATGCTGATCCAAAGGATAATTGGCTGCTGGATATTGAGAAGTTCAGTGAAGAATATCGCTCCGACCTTATCTCTACGCGCATGAATGAGCTGAATATCGAGGCAAGTCCGGCGATGCGCAAGACGGTAAAACTGTACGCAAAATTCTTTGACAGCAAAGAGCGGATTGAAAGGCTGAAAAGAATTGGTCGAGAATACCATACACCGTTGCAGCTTCATATTGACATTATGGCTGTGCTGGCAGGACTAAACGGCGGCTCTGCGCAGGATGTATTTATTGCTGTCCTTTCTGCAGGACAGGATGAGGAAAACAACGCCGTTCTCAGCAATATCAAGAAGTTCGGTAACATTGACGCCTTCTGGCAGCTTGCCCGCAAGTACACGGGCTATATCCGTGAGGACGGAAAAACGCTTAACCTGTTCTCCGCTCATGTGCTGCTGACTGCCCTTGCGCAGACGATGAATCCCAGCGTTCTCAAAGGCTTGGAGCGTTTCATCTCTGATTCCAACAAGGCGTATTGTTACAGTATTGTCCACGAATGGCGCAACCGCGAGGACAACGGTGCGCTTTGGGAGCTGTGTCGCAGCGAGGAGCAGGAGTTGCATCTTGCTTCCCGCTTTGAAAAGCAGGATATTGAAACGCTACTGACAGCAGACATTTTCCCGTCCATTCACGAGGTCATTCTGAGCCGTTTCTTCTCTGAAATCGCAGATCATGTGGTAAAGACCGAGCTGATGCTGAAAACGGCTGAAAACCGCCGTACCTCCGGATGGATTGAGCGCTTCAACAACTATTATGACTGCCTCTACTACATTGCAAAGATTCAGAGCTTTTATCAGGAGAATGCAGCGGGCTTCCATATCGTAGAACCTAAAGCAATCTGGAAGCTCTATACGGAGAAGGCGTATGAGATGGATAGCTTCTATCGGCACTTCCACTATGCCTTCGGCTGCACTCTCAAGAACAGCAATGTGCTTCTGGAAGATAAGCTGAAACACGCGGCAGATTACGTTGAGGGGCTGTATCAGAACTGGTTCATCAAGGAACTGACCGGTTGCTGGACAAAAGCAATTTCTGACAACCTTGCCGCATTGGGTTATGTGTCCGAGATCGGCAAGCAAAGAGACTTCTACTCTCACTATGTTAAGCCGCTTGCGGGGAAAAACTCCCGCGCCTTCGTGATCATATCCGACGCTCTGAGATATGAAGTTGCTGCGGAGCTATGCGATACCATCACCCGGACAACCAAGGGAACAGCGAAGCTCGATGCTGTTCAAGCAGGTTTTCCCTCAATCACAAAGTTCGGTATGGCGGCTCTTCTTCCGGGGCGAAAGCTGTCTGTCAATGACGGCATGGATGTTCTCGTGGACGAAATGCCCACCCGCTCTACTGATGAGCGTGGCAAGATTCTCTGTGCTGCTAACATGAACAGCGTGGCAGTTCAATACACGGACGTTCTGAACATGAAACGCGCCGAGCGGCGTGAGCTTGTGAGCGGCAAAGAAGTCGTGTATATCTACCACAACACGATTGATGCCATTGGTGACAAAGTTCCAACCGAGAAAAAGGTGTTTGAGGCTTGCGAAGACGCTATGCAGGAGCTTTCCAATATTCTTCGTATTGTCATCAACGATATGCAGGGTACAGACATTTTCATCACCGCAGATCACGGTTTCCTCTACACATACAGTCCTTTGACCGAAGGCGATAAACTGGGCAAGGATGCGATCAGCGGCAAGGTCTATGAAATTGGACGGCGGTATGTGCTGGCAGAACCCTCCGCAGCAGCAGAGTACCTTGTGCCGGTTCAGCTTGACGGTGAGATCGTCGGTACTCCGGTCAAGGGCTACACGCCTTTTGACTCCACACGCATAAGGATTTCCGGAGGCGGTGAAAACTATGTCCACGGCGGTATCAGCTTGCAGGAGCTTGTTGTGCCTGTTATCAGCTTCAAAAATCTGCGCTCCACGAGTAAGAAGTATGTGGAGGTTTCCAACGCAGAATTGAAGCTGTTGAGCGAAAGCCGCAAGGTCTCCAATCTGCTGTTTTCTTTGGATTTCTACCAGCGTCAGCCGGTCGGAGAAAAGATTCAGCCCTGCACCTACTACATCTATATGACAGATGATGAGGGCGTGGTCATCAGTGACCGTCAGACTGTCATTGCAGACCGTACAAGCATAAACGCTTCCGAGCGCGTCTTCCGTGTGCGCCTCAACTTGAAAGCCGGTGCCTATGACAAGAATAAGATTTATCGCCTTGTTATTGCCAATGATACAGATGTCCCGGAAGAGGCTGAGTTCCATATTGACATTGCCTTTGCGGATGACTTCGGATTTGACCTGTGAGGGAGAAACAGAAAATGAGCGAGTATATTGAAACGGTATCAACAGAGGATGAAAACACTGTAATCGACAGCAAACTGCGCAAGGTATTCGACGGCAGGATTGTCCGCAAAGACCTTACAAAGAAAATCAAGGAAGGGGCAAATGTCCCCGTTTATGTCCTTGAGTTTCTTCTTGGACAGTATTGCAGTTCCGATGACGAGGATGTCATTGAAACCGGCGTTGCAAACGTCAAGCGGATTCTGGCTGAAAACTACGTCCGCCCCGACGAGGCGCAGAAGATCCTTTCTGTCCTCCGTCAGCGAGGCAGCTATACCGTGATTGACAAGATCACGGTTAATCTCAACATTAAGACGGACAGCTATGAGGCGGAGTTTTCCAATCTCGGAATCAAAGCAATTCCTATCTCTGAGGATTACCCGACTAAATACGATCGGCTTCTCTGCGGCGGTATCTGGTGCATTGTCCAGCTTGAATATGAATATGTGGAAGAGGATAAGCGCAGATCCCCAATACTCATTCATAAGCTCACGCCTATTCAGATGCCTCATGTGGACATTGAGGAATTGAAGCAGGGGCGAAAAGCGTTTACGCAAGAAGAGTGGATCAAGATTCTCCTTCGCTCCATCGGTATGGAACCGGACAAGTTGAACGACCGCGAACGCTGGCTTCTGCTTGCCCGTATGCTGCCGCTTGTCGAGAACAACTTCAACCTCTGTGAGTTAGGTCCGCGAAGCACCGGCAAATCCCATATCTACAAAGAAATCTCCCCGAACAGCATCCTTGTTTCCGGCGGTCAGACTACCGTTGCCAATTTGTTTTACAACATGGGCAGAAAAACGGTCGGCTTGGTCGGCTTGTGGGACTGCGTGGCGTTTGACGAGGTTGCCGGTATCAATTTCAAGGACAAAGACGGCATCCAGATCATGAAGGACTATATGGCATCCGGCTCCTTTGCCCGTGGAAAGGAAGAAAAAGCCGCGACCGCTTCTATGGTCTTCGTCGGCAACATCAATCAGAGCGTGGATGTGCTGCTGAAAACGTCCAGCCTCTTTGACCCATTCCCTCCCGAAATGGGAACGGACACAGCATTCCTTGACCGTATGCACTGTTATATTCCCGGTTGGGAGATACCGAAGTTCCGCCCGGAGCATTTCACCAACGACTATGGCTTCATCACCGACTATCTGGCAGAGTTTATCCGGGAGCTTCGCAAGGAGCAGTACGGCGATGCGCTGGACAAGTATTTCCGCCTCGGCAAAAACCTTAATCAGCGCGATACCATTGCCGTCCGCAAGATGGTCGGCGGAATGATCAAGTTGCTCTATCCGGACGGGGAGTTCACGAAAGAACAGCTTGAAGAAATCCTCAAGTTTGCGCTCGAAATGCGCCGCCGCGTCAAGGAGCAGCTCAAAAAGCTGGGCGGTATGGAGTTCTATGACGTCAATTTTTCGTACATTGACAACGATACCTTTGAGGAACATTTCGTCTCTGTCCCGGAACAGGGCGGCGGAAAACTCATCCCCGAAGGAATGTGCAATCCCGGTCAGGTCTATACGGTTTCTCAGGGAAAAAGCGGCATGATCGGCGTCTTCCGTCTGGAATCGCAGATGCTTCCCGGCAACGGCAAGTTTGAGCGGACGGGACTGAACTCTGACGGAAAGTGCAAGGAAGCGGCAAATACCGCATTCAACTATCTGAAAGCAAACGGCAACCGCATCAGCGGCGCGATTAGCACAACAACAAAGGACTATATCATCAACTATCAGGATTTGCAGGGCATCGGCATGACCGAGAAACTTGCGCTTCCCACGCTGATTGCACTCTGCTCGATTGCGCTTGGGAAACCGACCCTCAGCAGTCTGGCGGTGCTGGGCGAGATCAGCATTGCCGGAACGATGCTCAAGGTGGACGAGCTTGCAAATGCCCTTCAGGTCTGCCTCGATAGCGGTGCAAAGAAGGTGCTTCTTCCCATTACCTCTGCGGCTGACCTCGGAACAGCTCCCGCCGATCTAATCGGCTGCTTCAACCTGATTTTCTATCAGAGTGCGGAAGACGCTGTTTATAAAGCATTAGGCGTTGAGTGACATCCCCTGATTGGAAGGAGGCGTACCCATGTCCAAGAAAAAACGGTCAAAAAAACGTGAGCGCATTCCTGTAATAGATACCTTGATTGATCTTGCCGGAGCAATGACCTTAGATTATCTTGCAGCAAAACGTAGGCAGAAAAATGGGACAAAACGTAGCAAGAAAATTGATCCATACGCTGCAACCGGTGCTGCAATGGGCATGGGGCTAATTAAGGACACCGATGACATCATCAAGTTTGGCGGTGTCCTTGGCGCAATGGGAGTTTTTGATTCTGATGATGATTTACCAATTAGCACAGCCGCATACATGGCTCCCCGTGATAATCGCTATGCTTGGCGTTTGAATTGTGAAGATGGCAGCGCATACGGTATTGATCCAAACGATTATGAGACAAGAGACGAATATAATGAGGCTCTAAGCAGGGAAAAACACGGATGGCGTGATTACTGTGAAGATGGCTCAGACTACGGGATTTCACCAGAAGACTATGAGACTGAGGAAGAATATAATGCAGCAATAGATACAGTGGAGTCCAATAGCTTTAATGAAAACGAGGATGATGAAAAGATCATCCCAGATGATTCCTCCGAGAATGTTGGGGGTGAGACATCTCCCGAATGCACGCCAAAAAGTGGTAGTGACCCGATTGGAAAACATGATCCGTATGCAGCAGATGATTTCCATGTATATGTTTACTGCCTTGTAAAGCTGGATGGAACAAACATGAAAAAGTTCTACCGGACGGAGGATCGTACCCTGAAACGAGGCGAGGCGGTTTTTGTTCCAGGCGGAAACTCAGGCAGCAAATTGAGAGGCACAATATGTTCTATTGAGCATCACATGAGTTTTTCTGTTCCAAAGCCCGTGGAGGAAACTCCTGAAATTATTGGAAGGGCGTGATTGATGAATGGATTGGAACTCCTATTATGAGAAATTCTACGACTGGGCAACCAGCACGCAGATTAAAAAGATGTCCTCATTGACCTCGTTTGGTGCATCCGCCGAAGTCTCCGAGGTCGCGCAGGAGTATATGGATGAGAAGGCAGCATCACGGCTTATAAAAAAAGCGGTTGCCTATGGTGTCCAGTTCACGCCAGATGAAATCTATGACCTTTCCGGCTGCTGCGATATATCAGCCATGAATGAACTACTGAAATCTGCAAAATGCACCTTTACGCAGGAGCAGTTGGAAGACCTTTGGGGTTCCGCAGACGATGAAGTTCTTGAGCTTGTAGCAAGGCGCAATCATGTGACTGTGTTTGCAGATGACGAGAATGAAGCCCCTTCCGTAGAAGATGAGATCGATTTTGACGAACCGAAGCAAAAGGAGCCAAAGCTCGGATTCTTCTCAAAGCTCGGGTTGGCATTTGCGGTTGGAAGTCTTTTGGATAAGAAAAGCCAGTCTCACCACGGACATTGTACCGGTGACTGCGCAAATTGCCCTCCGCATTATGGGTATCGCTATGGAAGGTGGTATTATGGGCATGATCATACACACGGCTGTGAGTTTGGCGGAAATAAAGGCGGAGGCAGACTGTAAAGCACAGGATGAAAACAAACACACTGCTTTTCGACTGAACGTGATAGGAGGCGCACATGGATAACCCTTCTTTCAATCAGAATGGTATCGAATACAACGGAGAACAGATTGCCTACAAAGACAGCACCTATGAACTTGTATCTAAGGTTGCCTACCTGATCGGCGTCCCGCTCCGCATTTTTCAAAATGAACACGAGCCGCCGAAGATAGAGATATACAACCGGCTTGAGCAGGATAAAAATGCCCGCATCATTCGTAATCTATGTATCATCCGCACCGCCATTGAACGCAATTACCGGAAGATAAATGACATCATGCGAATGGAGTATCGAGGGCTCCTTTCAATGCCAGAGATCATCCCGGCTTCCAGTATGCAGCAGCTTTCAAATGACGGAATCAACTTTATCAAAAAGTCGAGTACAAAGCTCTGCCACCACATTATCGAGATCAACCGG
>ENA-OZAL01000183-OZAL01000183.1-human-gut-metagenome-genome-assembly--contig:-NODE-183-length-13053-cov-5.806816_pt1 | contig 13053 bp, 12 predicted proteins | sample MGYA00244206_ERZ653496 | MGnify/ENA primary metagenome ERZ653496 (study PRJEB26926, sample SAMN06165085) | human gut metagenome | biome: ENVO:00009003; feature: ENVO:2100002; material: ENVO:00002003...
CATAGGTGGTGGGATAGGCAAAGATGTTGGTGGTAAACTTTCCCGCCTCACCATCGGAGTCAAAATACACATTCTGATAGGTGGCGCCCTTCTTGGCCAGTACATCTTTTGCTTCGGAAATTGCCGCTTCATCGCCATCCAATGTGAAGGTGTTGACACCGATGAGTGCGCCGCCCTTCTTCGCAAGCTCCTTGTTCAGTGCGTCCAGCTCGGAAAGCTCGCCCACGCAGGGATTGCAGGTGGTGAACCAGAAATTCACCACGGTGACGGCGTTGGCGGAGAACAGCTCGTCGCTCTTCACTGTGTTGCCATCCAGGTCTTTGCCCTCAAAGGCGGGGAACTTCTGCATACTGCCGTCGTCGGGAGGGGTGCTCGTGTCGCTGCCCGCGGGCATACTCATATCGCCGTCCATGGATTTCTGCATGATCTCGGGATACTTCTCTTCCAACTCGGTCAGCTTGTTTTCAATATTGCTGATCTCCGTGGCCGACTCCTTCAGCCACTCATACTCCTCGTCACTGAACTCTTCCTTGGCGTCCTCGATGGTCTTGAGCAGGAAGTCGCCGTAGTTTTTGCCGTCCTCCTGCATGGTCATGCCCTTATCGGCCGCCATGAACACCTTCTCCCAGAGTTCGGCATTTTCCGACAGGAGCGCGTTTTCCCGCTCCAGCAGCTCCTTGTGCAGGGCGAGCGCCTCCTCGGCGGTTTTCGGCTCGCCGGTCATGGCGGAGCCATCTCCGCTCATATCCGCCTGCTTGTCGTTGTCCTTTGCGCCGCAGGCTGCAAGGGCGAGCAGCATCATCGCGCCCAGCAGCAGAGCCAGTATCTTCTTTGCGTTCATATTCGTTTCTCCTTAAGCTTTGTTGTTTTCTCGCAGCGTCGCTGCGTTTTCTTTCTCTTTTCCATCGCCGAAGCCGTAGCGGAAGCACACGGCGTTCGTCGGACAGGCACGGATACACATCCCGCAGCGGATGCACTCGGTATGGTTGGGCGTTTTCGTCACATCCACGTCCATCTTGCAGGCTCTGGCGCATTTCCCACAGGAGACGCACTTACTCTTGTCCACCTTCATCTGGAAGAGGGACACCCGGTTGAACAGCGCATAGAACGCGCCCAGCGGGCACAGCCACTTGCAGAAGGGACGGTAGAACAGCACGCTCAGTACGATCACCGCCAGCAGAATGCCGAATTTCCATGTAAACAGGCTGCCCAACGCCGCCCGGATGCCGGAATTGGCAAGGGAGAGCGGGATCGCCCCCTCCAGCACGCCCTGGGGGCAGAGGTACTTGCAGAAGAAGGGATCTCCCATGCCCACATCGTTCACAAGGAACGCCGGCAGCAGGAAGACCATCACCAGCAGAACGGCGTACTTGAGGTATCGCAGAGGCTTGAGTTTCTTTGTGGAGAACTTCTTCGTTGGGATTTTATGCAGCAGCTCCTGAAGCCAGCCGAAGGGACACAGAAAACCGCAGATGAAGCGTCCCAGCAGGACGCCCAGCAAAATGAGGAAACCTGTGATATAATAGGAGAAGCTGAACTTCGATGACCCCACCACTGCCTGAAACGCCCCGATGGGGCAGGCCCCGGACGCCGCCGGACAGGAGTAGCAGTTCAGCCCCGGCACGCAGACGGTCTTCCCCGTCCCCTGATACAGTCCGCCCTTGAGAAAGTTCGGCAGGTGCAGGTTGGTCAGCAGCGTCGCCCCCGCCTGAATCCAGCCCCGGAAGCGGGACATGGTCTGTGAAACGCCTGAAAACTTTTTACCCAATGCCCACACACTCCAGACATAATTTGATTGCTTTGCTCAGCACCGTCGCCGCCTCGCCCCGCCAGACGCCGAAGCACAGCATGGCGGCTCCGGCCATCAGCAGCGCGATCTGCGCCGCGGCCTTTTTCCCGCAGCTCATTTTTCATCACCCTTTCCGATTTTGTGCCCCCATCATAGCGCGGGAGAGTTAAAGTCTCTGTTAAGAACGAAAACTTAACGCAAACCTTATCTGTTTTTGCTATAATGAAAGCAACACAAAAACAAAGAAATAAAAAGGAGGGCTCTCATGCACCTTTTAGTAATTGAAGATGAACGCGCCCTGTGCGAAACGATCGTCCGCAGCCTGCGGCGGCTGGCCTACAGCGTGGACTACTGCTACGACGGTGAGAAGGCTCTGGAGTTGCTGGGCGTGGAGCGCTACGATCTGGTGCTTCTTGATCTGAATCTGCCGAAAAAGGACGGCATGACGGTGCTGCGCACCCTGCGGCAGACCGACCGGGAGACGCGGGTGCTGATCCTCTCCGCCCGCAGTGAGGTCGCTGACAAGGTGGAAGGGCTGGACGCCGGAGCCAATGACTATCTGGCAAAGCCCTTTCATTTAGAGGAGCTGGAGGCCCGCATCCGCAGCCTGACCCTGCGGCAGTTCACGCAGCAGGACGTGCTGCTGACCTGCGGGGATTTAGCCTTCGACACGCGCTCCCGCACCGCTTCCGTCAATGCTCAGGCCCTGACGCTGACCCGCAAGGAAACGGGGATATTGGAATATTTAATGGTACATCAGGGGCGACCGGTGAGTCAGGAGGAGCTGATGGATCATGTCTGGGACAACAGCGTGGACAGCTTCAGCAATTCCATTCGCGTCCACATCTCCGCCCTGCGCAAAAAGCTCCGCGCCGTGCTGGGCTATGACCCCATCCGCAACCGCATCGGCGAGGGCTATCTGATGGGAGGCGAGGAGGAATGAAGCGGCTTTCCCTGCAGTGGCGCATCACGCTGATGTCCGTCCTGCTCATCGGCATCACCTGCGTGGCCATGAATTTGCTGCTGTGCTCCTCCGGTGTGTACTATATGGACACCATTGCGGACAGTTTACAAGGCGGCGGCACGGTGATCCTGAATGATGGCGGAGCGGCGAGCTTTGACCCGCAGCTCATAGCGCCCAACGAGGAGTTGACCATCGTCGTCGATGGGGTGCAGGGGCGCTTCCGCACCACCAACTGGTACATCACGGCGGCGGTAACGCTGCTCAGCGGCATCCTCGCCTATTTCGTCAGCGGACGCGCCCTCAAGCCCCTTCGCAGCTTTGCCTCGCAGGTGGAGCAGGTGCAGCTGAACAATCTTGCCGATATGAGGATCGATGAAGACGCCATTTCGGAGTTCCGGCAGCTGAGCCGCTCGTTCAACCAGATGCTGGAACGGCTGAACAACGCCTTTGCCGCCCAGCGGCAGTTCACCGGCAACGCCGCCCACGAGCTGCGCACGCCGCTGGCGCTGATGCAGGCGCAGCTGGAGCTGTTTTCCGCGGAGCATCCAGATGTGCGGCCGGAGACGGCGGAATTCCTCACGCTTTTGCGCGAGCAGACGGAGCGGCTGACGCAGATGACCAAGACGCTGCTGGAGATGAGCAATTTGCAGCAGGTGGCGCGGAACGAGCAGCTCCAGCTCGCCCCCATGGTCGAGGAGATCTTCGCAGATCTCGCACCGCTGGCGGAGAAGCGAAGCATCACGCTGGAAGCGGAGGGCGACGGCTCCCTGACTGGCAGCGACACGCTGATCTACCGTCTGCTCTTTAACCTGACGGAGAACGCCGTCAAATACAACCGTCCCGGCGGCTCGGTGCGGGTCGAGCTTGCGCAGGGGCAGGAAAAGTGCATCATTCGCGTTTCTGACACCGGCTGCGGCATTCCGAAGGAATATCAGCGGAGCATTTTTCATCCCTTCTTCCGGGTAGACAAGTCCCGCAGCCGCGAGTACGGCGGCGCGGGACTGGGGCTTTCTCTGGTGTGGGAGATTGCCAATCTCCACGGCGGCTCCGTTTGGGTGGAGGAAAGCTCGGACAAGGGCACGACCATCGCGGTAGAGCTGTCAGCAGGGGCGGAAAATGATTCCCCCGGCGCAGATATCCCATAATAGTCCTCGGCGGTTTCATGGCGATCGTTTTTCAACCTCCACAATGTTATCGCAGCAACTCTCGATCAGCTCCCTGTCGTGGGTGATCACGAGAATGGTCCTGCCGTTCCGCGCTTCGCTTTTCAGCCTTTCTGCAATCAGGCGCATATTCTGCCCGTCAAGGCCGCTGGTGGGTTCATCAAGAATCAGTATCCTGCGGCCGGAAAAGATGGCGCAGGCAATGGCAAGGCGCTGCTTCTGCCCGCCGGACAGGGCGGACGGGTGCGCGTCCCTGTACTCATAAAGCCCAAGCTCTTTGAGCAGGTTCCTTGCATGGCTCTTGCTTTCTTCTGTCAATCTGGTATTCAGCAGCAGCTCCTCCGCCACGCTTGCCGTAAAAAACTGCGTTGACGTGTCGTTGCCGCAGTAATAGATCTCCCTGCGCCGGACTGCCGCTCTTGCTTTTTTTCCGTCTATCAGGATATGTCCCCTTGTCTGCCTTGCCAGCCCGCAGAGGATCTGCGCAAGGGTGGTTTTCCCCGCGCCGTTTTGCCCCGTTATGGCGGTCACCTTGCCTTCCGGAAAGGAGAGGGAAACATCATCGAAAATGGCTTCTTTGCGTATTTTTTTCGAGAGCCCTGCTGTCTTCAAGACGGCAGGGCTTTCGTCCAATACGGAGGGAACGGGAAGGCTCTTTCCCTCATGCGGAGAGCGCAGACCCATGCCCAAGATGTCTGCTTCCGGCAAGCGGAGCAAATCCTCCGGTGTATACTCGGCCGCTATTCTGCCGTCCCGCAGATATAAAAACCGGTCTGCGATCCCCATCAGCCAGTCGATCCGATGCTCCGCGAGGAGCAGGGTAAAGCCCTGCTCCTTGAGCTGCCGGAGGGTCTGCGCAAGCTGCCTCGTCCCGGCGGCATCGAGGTTGGCCGTCGGCTCATCGCACACAAAGACCTTTGGCTTCATGGCATATACGGACGCAATGGCCGCCCGCTGCTTTTCTCCGCTTGAGAGGACGTCAACTGCCCTGTCTTTCAAATGGGACAGCTTCAACGCCTCTATGGCGGCGTCCGTCCTCTCCCGTATCTCCCGGGCGGACAGGCCGTAATTCTCGCAGGGAAAGGCCACCTCACCGGCAAGCTCGGAGGAAAAGAACTGGCTTTTGGGGTCCTGAAAAACGCTTCCCACCAAACGCCCGATCTCCCATGTGGAAAGCCTTGATATGTCCTTGCCGTCTATCCTCACGCTCCCACTGAAAACTCCGGGGTAGTAGGACGGCGCAAGCCCGTTGACAAGCCTTGTCACGGTGGTCTTGCCGCAGCCGGAAAGCCCCGTCAGCACGACGCATTCGCCGCTTTTTACCGAAAGGGAAATGTCCTGTACGCCTCTGTCCGAGTTTTCGTATTGGAAAGAAGCGCGTGTAAGCTCGATCATGCCATGCTCCTTTCCAAAACCAAATAGGAAGCCGTGACTATCGCACATACGGCTGCCGCGATATAATCCCGCGTCCCGGTCCTTTTCTCATAATAGCTGCCGCGCACGCCCGGACGCTCCGCGCCTCTTGCAACGGCGGAAACGGAAAGCTGATCGGCGAGCTGCAACACCCGAAGAAGAAACGGAACCAGCACATACTCCATGCTCTGCACGGGATGTGCGAGCAGCTGCCCCGCCGCGGTCAGCCCTCGGTTTTTCATCGACCTGCCTACACCTTTCAGCTCCGTCCGCATGGTAGGGAAGAAGCGAAAAACCACAAGAAGCCCGAGAATGAACGGGGTGGGCATACGGAGGCGGGATAAGAACGCGGAGAGCATCCCCGGCGGCGTGGTGATCAGATCCCATGACACCAGAAAGATTGGCGACAGATTCCAGAACATCAGAACATAAAACTCCGAAAAGACCGGCATGCGCAGCCCGTGGAAGCGGATGCCGTACAGCAGCAGCGCCAGCAGCAGATAAAAGCAGCCATAGGACGCGGCAAGGCGGAAGTTCCGCTGTAAGACGAGATAAAGAAGCGCCCCGCCGGTCAGGATGCAGGTAAGCAGCACATTCCCGCCGATGGTTACTCCGGCAAAGACGCACAGCAGCGCCCACAGCTTGACCGGCACCGCAAAGGATGCGTCCGCTCTCATAGAACGCCGGCCTTCTTAAAATGCCTGCGGATCAGCCGACTGCCCACCATGCAGCCCAAAAAGCCCATCAGCGTCGTAAACAGCAGAATAAAGGCCAGCCAGCTGGGAGAGCTGTAGTAACGCACATAGGAATCGATGTAGCTCTGCTCCATACCGCTTGCAATCGCAAAATCGTAGTAGGTATCCCAGAAGAACCAGATGGGCAGCAGATTGACCCCGTTGTACAGCAGGCTCGCCGCCGTCCAGGCGGCGGTCAGCCGTTTCGGCTTTTGGCAGGAGCCTTCCTTCCAGAGAATCGCCTCGCAGAGGATTCCCACGAGAACATAATAAGGAAGCAAGAACCAGTTGCCCATCATCAGGAAAATCACACCGAGGATCATCATATAGATCAGCGTCACAAAACGCTTTCCGATCCGGCTGACCATGAGCATATAGACCGGCGCGCAGAGGAACATGGTGATCCCCACCGACAGCACCATGCTGACAAAGTCGTTGGCCATGCAGACCATATTGACGACGAGCTGGATCACGATCAGCACCGCCGAAAGCAGCACCGTGGTGATCACATCCCTGACAGACCATTTATTTGTTTCTTTCATAAACGCCTCCTTGTTTTCGACACTTCGTTTTTCAATATTGCACTTGGAATTGTGTTTATCTCGCAACTTTCTACGCCGTCCACTCCATGCTCTCGCTCTGGAGCTGTGCCATGTGGCGGAACAGGCCGTTCTTTTTCAGCAGCTCGGCGGGAGAGCCCATCTCAACCACGCGGCCGCCGGAGAGCAGGACGATCTGATCGGCGTTCATGACGGTACGCATGCGGTGCGCGATGATGAGCACCGTCTTATCCTTGATCAATCCGGACAGCGCCGCCTGCACCGCCGTTTCGTTTTCCACATCCAGCGAGGCCGTGGCCTCATCCAGCAAAATCACCGGCGCGTCCTTCAAGATGGCGCGGGCAATGGAGATGCGCTGCCGCTCACCGCCGGAGAGCCGGGAGCCGTTTTCCCCGATCAGGGTATGGTAGCCCTCCGGCAGCTTGGATACAAAGGCGTCGCACTGCGCCGCCTTCGCCGCCGCCAGCACCTCCGCATCGGTGGCGTCCCGCTTGCCGAGGCGAATGTTTTCCATCACGGTATCGGCAAACAGCACCACATCCTGAAATACGATGGCGTAGTTTTTCAGCAGTGCCTCGCCGTCCACCGTAGACACATCCACGCCGCCCAGCCGCACCGTTCCCTCCGTCGGGTCCCAGAAGTGGGCTGCCAGCTTGGCTGCCGTGGACTTGCCGCCGCCGGAGGGGCCTACCAGCGCCGTCACCTGCCCCTGCTTTGCCGTAAAGGAAACGTCTCTTAGCACGTCCTCTTTTTCCCGGTAGGCAAAGGTCACATGCTCAAAGCGGATGTCGTAGCCATCGGGATCATATTCGGTCATACCGGTCATGCGCTTTTCGTTCTCGATCTCCTGCATACGCTCGATGCGCACCTCGCAGGCGAAAACCGCGGCCATGTTGGCAAACATGGAGCCGATGGGGTCATATACCCGGGTGGCGGCGATAAGGAACATCAGAAACGGGATCAGCGACAGGTCGCCGCGGCTCATGAGTGTCACCCCCGTGAGGACGGTGGTGGCGATACCCAGCTTTAGGAAAGACTGCGCCGCCGTGACCACGGAGCCTGTGAACAGCTCGCCCCGGATGGTGTCCTGCTCCGCCTCGTCCAGCCTGCGGTTCAGGTCTGCGATATACCGCGCCTTCTGGTTGCACGCCTTGATCTCCGGCGCGCACTCCAGCACCTCCTGCATGGCGTCGGTGGCCGCGCGGCGGGTGACAAGTCCCTTCGTTATATGCCGCTTTTCCATGCGCCGGGAGAGATAGACCATCAGCAGCGACGCAGGCACCACCCACAAAAGAGCCAGCGCCATCCGCCAGTCGTAAAGCAGCATGCCTGCGGAAATCAGCGCCGTGGAGATGAGCGCGCCGTGCATGGCGGGGTAAAAGTGGGAGAAGGCCTTTTCCAGCGTCTCCGTATCCCCCATGATGGTGGTGGTCAGGTCGGTCAGGTCACGGTTTCCAAAGAAGGACAGCGGAAGCTGGCGCAGCACCTCCGCCAGCCGGATGCGGCGGTTGGCACTCTCCCGGTAGGTGGCTTCGTATAGGGCTTTGTACTGGATCAGAAAGGTCACAAAGAGCGCGGCGAGGGCAAGGACGCCCGCGACCAGAAAGCGCGTAAGCCCCGCCCTTGGGTCGGTGCCGTTTGTCAGTGCCTCTACGATGCCGGAGAGTGCCGTGGCCAGCACGCCCACCGGCAGCATTTTGCTGATGTTGACCAGTACGGACCAGAACACGGCGGCCACATAGTCTTTTGCGCCCTTCTCCGTCATGGCGTATTTTTTGCGGATGCGTTCGATCATGCGGCACCTCCTACCTTCCACTGCGCGGCCTTTTGGTATTCCTCCCACATGGCGGCGTATACGCCGCCCTTTTCAAGAAGCTCGTCGTGCTTTCCTTCCTCGGCGATCTCGCCGTCCCGGATGACGAGGATGCGATCCATGTTCCGCACCGTGGACAGGCGGTGGGCGATCATCAGCACGGTCTTGCCCTTCATCAGCGCCTCGAAGGCCTTTTGTATCTTCGCCTCGTTCTCCGGGTCTGCAAAGGAGCTGGCCTCATCCAGCACCACAATGGGTGCGTCCTTTAAGATCGCCCTCGCCAGCGCGATGCGCTGCATCTCACCGCCGGAGAGGTACACGCCCTTGGCGCCGATCACGGCGTCCAGCCCGCCCGGCGTCTTTTCCAGAATATCGCTGCACTGGGCAAGCTGCGCCGCGTGTAATATCTCCGCCTCGGTGGCGTCCGGCCGAGCGGCGCGGATGTTGTCGCGGATGCTCTTCTTGAAGAGCCTCACCTCCTGAAAGACAAAGGAGATCTGCTCCATCAGCTCTGCGGTGGGGATGCTGCGCACATCCCGTCCGCCCAGGAGCACCGCCCCTGCCTGCACATCGAAAAAGCGCGGGATCAGCCGGGCGATGGTGGTCTTGCCGCCGCCGGAGGGACCCACCAACGCCCACGCCTCCCCCTGCGGCAGATGGAAGCTCACATTCGTCAGCGCGGGCCTGTCCGCGCCGTCATAGGAAAAGGTGACGTTTTCAAAGGAAATGCCGCTGTCCGCGGGCTTGCTTCCGCTGTCCGCCGCAGGCTCGGGAAGGGGCGACTCCTTCAATATGGCCTCCAGCTTGTTCACTGCCTCGGCGGCCTCCATCTGTGCGTTGACCGCGTACATCAGCCGCTCCATCATAAAGGCAAGCTGGGGCGCGAAGAAGATGTAAAACACCAGATCGGCCAGCACCGCCCAGCCGTCTGCCGCGCCGCCGATGAGAACCATTCCCAAGGGCATGAGAAGCAGGAACATGGCGTTCAGCACCACCGTAAGCAGCGTGTAGGGCATACGGCACATCATGGCGTAGCCGCTGGCAAGGTCGCGGTAGCTGAGGATGGCGGCATGAAAGCTCTTGAAGGAGTAAACCGTCTGCTGGAATACCTTCACCACCGGGATGCCCCGGACATACTCTGTGGCCTCGGCGGAAATGCGCTCTCCTGCCCGCTGGTATTCCTCAAAGAACTTCATGCCCGTCCCGGTCATCATACTCATCAGGCAGACAAGCCCGATGACCATGGGGATCAGGCAGGCAAGCCCCATGCGCCAGTCAAAGACGAAGAGCAGCCCCACCGCCAGTATCGGCGTTACGATCCCGCCCACCGCGTCGGGGATGGTGTGGGCAAGGAGCGTTTCTGTCAGCGCCGCGTTGTCGTCGATCTGCTTGCGCAGCCGCCCCGTAAGATTGGCATTAAAGTACCCCAGCGGCAGGTCAACGAGATGGGCAACCGCCGCCTTTCGCATATTCGTCGCCACCCGGAAGGCCGCAAGGTGCGTGCACATGAGGCCGGCGAAATAGATCGCCGCGCTCAGAAGCGCCGCCGCCAGCGCATACCAGCCGTAGCGGGCAAGCCCTGCCGAAACGCCGCCTCCCGGCGTTAAAATGCCTCTGGCCGCGTACCAGACAAAGACGAACGGGAAAATGCCGACCGCCGCCGAAACGCCGGACAGCCCGCAGCCCAATACGGACAGCCACTTATGCCCTCCGGCGTATTCCAGCAGCCTGCCCAGCACCGGCGGCTGCTTTGTTTTTTTCTGTTTGCTCATATTCCGTGTTCCTTTCTTAAAATATATAGGTTTGTTGGAGGATGCGCCGCATCGGTTAGAGGCAACTAACCGACAGTTATTTTTTTAAGGCTCATTCGAGCCTTAAAAGTCCGCTCCAGCCGGAGTGGAAAAAGATAGCCAGTTCATCGACGTATTTCATGGCTTCCTCTCTCGGCATATCGTGGACGATGGTTTCACACACCGCCGTAAAGTAAGCTCTTGTGATCATGTGATGAAGCTGACGAGTCATGCTCCCGGAGAGCATACCGTTTTTTCTGAGGAGGGCGTAGTATTCTTCGGATCGATCGACCTCCAGCTCCACCAGCACCTCGATGAAATCCGCATAGCCCGTTCCCTCCGCCCGGCAGAGGATCAGCTTGAATTCGTCGAAATGGTCGTACATGAACGCGACAAGCTCGTGCAGGTGTTGGGTGGAAAGCTCCAGACTGTCTTTTGCTCTCCCTTCCGGGACGAGGTCAAAATAATCATCCTGTGCCGCCTTGAAGCGGGTGAGCAGCTCGCTTGCGGTCTCGCCCACAAGGTCTTCAAACAGCGCGGTCTTATCCGGGTAGTAGCCGTAGAATGCACCCTTCGTGAAGCCTGCCTCCGCGACGATTTTATTCAGAGATGCGTCCTTAAATCCTTTTTCCAGGAATTCTTTTTTTCCAACTTCGAGGATCTTCTTTTGGGTTTCCGCACGTTCCATTGCCATCCTCCAAATATACCGCCAGTATATACTACTGGTATATTATAACCGAGCATATTGGGTTTGTCAATGGGAGTGACACATTTTATACTAAACACATATACCTTTGCTTGGAGGATTCGCGATATTCTTTTGCGCATAGAAGGGAGTTCATACAGCCATATATGGAATCTCCAGCGAAATGCCTGCGGCACTTCGCTGGAAAAGCACTTAAAACAGCAGCTATGGCTGATTTTTTGACTTGCCCTTCATCTCACCCATTCTATCACCGCAAAATACCCTTTGCAACGCAAATGGTTCATCGGAGTGCCGCCTGCGCGAGGCAATCTCTGACCGCTTCACGAATGGCATCGCTGGTAAATGTTGCAGATGAAACGGCATCCACATCCCAGGTCTGCGCCTCCACGATTTGGGAAGGGATCTCATCTATTGCGCGGTCTGAGATATTTACTGTTTCGCTGTGAGATAGGACATGTACAGACAATATGCTGCTCCCGTCAAACTCTACCTCTACGGTAACCGGACCGGAATAACCTTCAGCGGAAGCCGTATAAACGCCCGCCGTGTAGATGTCTCCCGATTTGCCGCATCCGGCGCACAGCAGCAGCGCACCCACCAGCACGGAGAACAGCACTGATTGCACCCCTTTTTTCATGTGTTCGAACCTCCTGTTTTTTTGTTCTGCTCCGTTATCCTGAAGGGGAGGCATACCGGAACGTTTAATACCGGATGAGTAATGACCTCCGCTTCTACATCAAAGATTTCCCGCAACGCCTGCCGGGTAATAACCTCTTGCGGCGTACCCACGCTGTGCAGTGTCCCGTCTTTGATCGCCACCAAATAGTCGGAAAACATGATGGCATGATTTAAATCATGAAGAACCATTACGATGGTAACACCATTTTCCCGGTTGAGGCGGCGCAGAAGGTACAATATATCCAGTTGGTGCGAGATGTCCAAATAGGTCGTGGGTTCATCCAGAAACAGCAATCCTGTTTTCTGCGCCAACGCCATGGCGATCCATGCCCGCTGTTGTTGACCTCCCGAAAGCCTCTCCATTTCTCTATGTTCAAGGGAACTCATGCCTGTACTGGCAAGAGCCCACTGAATGATCTCCCGATCCTTTTCACCGAGACCGCTTAGCGCCGACCTGTAAGGAAAACGCCCGTATTCCACAAGGTCGCCGACTGTGATGCCGGCAGGGGCTTGCGCTCCCTGCGGCAGCAGCGCAAGTCTCTGGGCAACACGCTTTGTCGGCATTTCGTGGATCGCTTCGCCATCAAGGTATACTGCGCCGGAATCCGGGGAAATGATCCGGCACAGTGTCTTCAGTATGGTGGATTTTCCAGAGCCGTTGGAGCCTATTAAGGTGGTTATGCTGCCTTCAGGGATTTTTAAGTCAAGCCCCCTGAAGACGGCCTCCCCGTTATATCCGGCAGACAAACCCTTTGCCTGCATATGTGAAAGCATAGACATCCTCCCTTAAAAATACCTGCGGAGCAGGAACAGAAAATACGGAGCCGAAAGCACGGAGATCACGATACCAACCGGGATCTCCCTCGGCTGAAAGGCAGACCGTCCCAACGTGTCTGCCAAAAGCAACAGCAGCGCCCCCAGCAGCATGGAGGCAGGCATAAGGGCGTGGTGTCTGCCTCCAATCAACCTTCGTGCCATATGCGGCGCTACCAGTCCCACAAAACCGATCCCTCCGCTGACGGCAACGCAGGCAGAGGTAAGAGCCACCGATGCAATCAGGAGCAGTCTTATCTCCCTCTCTACGGCTATCCCCAGAGAAATGGCCGTATTCTCTCCTAAGAGCAGAATATCCAGTATGTTCGACTTTGTAAGAAGAAAAGGAACCAGTATGAGCATATATGGCAACAGGGCAAGAATCTGATGCCAGCTCGTCCCCCAAATATTTCCTGCAAGCCATCTTGCCACGAGCTGATAGCTGCTGTTGTCCATGTTCGCGGCCATGATCAGCATAAACGAAGAAAATAGGGACGCAAGACCGATGCCGCCCAACAGAAAATATATTGGGAGGAGTTTTCCGTTCCTCTTTGCAAAAAGATACAGCAGTCCCGTTGTGCAAAGCCCGCCCGCTATGGCAAATATCGGCTGGTATGCCATGGTACGTAT
>ENA-OZAL01000189-OZAL01000189.1-human-gut-metagenome-genome-assembly--contig:-NODE-189-length-12862-cov-3.882018_pt1 | contig 12862 bp, 19 predicted proteins | sample MGYA00244206_ERZ653496 | MGnify/ENA primary metagenome ERZ653496 (study PRJEB26926, sample SAMN06165085) | human gut metagenome | biome: ENVO:00009003; feature: ENVO:2100002; material: ENVO:00002003...
AGCTCAAATCCTGCGTGAGAAACACACACACGAACAGCTGCACAACGATGCGCCCGCATTCGCTGCTTCTGCCGCTGAACTGCTTCAGCAGTGCCCAGAGCAGCGCGGGGGCAATCAGCCGCGTCAGCCGCCAGAGACTTTGCCGCACGGCAGAAAAGAACTGCCGCGAGAGCAAATCGGCGGTCTGCTGAAAGTCGATGGTCATTTCGCCGCGCGCAATGGCGGCCAGCGTCTGCCGGAAACCGCCGGTTTGCGCGAAGGGGTCGTCGTCGGAGAGGGCGGATTCCAGCGCGGCGCTGTCCAAGGCGGATACGATGGTGTCGATGCCGCTGGAAAGCGATTCCGCCTCGCCCGATTCTGCGGATGCGCCTGCCGTCAAGACAGCGGCAAGGACACAAGCTGCGACAACAGCGCCTGTAAGACGGGCAATGCGCTGGAGAGCAGCAGCACCCGCCCGGCGAACTCCACCTTCAGCGCAAGGGCTTCCTCCTGCGCGTCCCGGCACGTCTGCGCCGCAAAGTCCAGCAGGAGCGACAGCCCGGCGATTTTGAGCAGCTGCTGCATGAAGCTGTCGTCCAGCCCGCTCATGGCGGATAAAGACGCAATCCCGCGCACCAGCGCCGAGAGCGCCGGAAGCGCCGCCAGCAGCACGATTGCGCCCGCGCCCAGCGATACGCCCCACCCGGCTTCCGGCCGCAGACGACGCAGAATCAGCGCCACCAATGCCGCGCAGACCGCAAAGCCCGCCAGTTTTCCCGCCGTCTCCATCCCGCACCCTCATCCAAGCTGGAAAATTGTTCGCACGTTGGTGAACAATTGCGACAGAAGCGACACGACCATCAGCAGCACAATCGCCAGCCCGGCGACTGTCGCCAAATTCGCCAGCTCACTGCGCCCGGAGCTGTTCAGCACCGACGCCACGACCGTCGTGAGGATGCCGACCCCGGCAATCTGAAAGAGCAGGTCAAGCTGCATGGAACTTTCCCCCTTACATCAGGATAAGCAATAGGCACAGCCCGCCAATCCAGCCCAGCGTCTGATACAGCCGCGCGTCCTTGTCCGCCTTGCGTGCAGCTTTCTCGTGCATCAGCGCCACCTCCTGCCGCGCGTTTTCCACGGCGAGCAGTCGACTTTCGAGGCTGCCGCGGCTGAGCAGGTGCATCATTCGGCTGATGATGTCCTTTTCGCTGATTGCCGGACACAGCCTGTCCGTCAGCGCGCCCGGCGAGGACAGCGGCGTACGTTCCAGCGTGTCCGCAAGCTGACGCAATAGCGTATCCGGCGGATGATTCCCATCTGCGCACAGGCGAAACGCTTCCGGCAGCGAGTATGCGCACGATGCCATCAGCAGGTGCAAGTGCGGCAGCACTTCGCCCCAGCGCGCCAGCCGCTGCTCCTCCTGCCGCAGGTGCGTGGACAGGTGCAGCCCCGCCAAGGTGGACAGCAGCGCCGCGCAAATCGGAAACAGCAGGCGCGTCATGACAAGGGAATCGGGCTGCCGCAGCGGTCGTGCAGCGCGGTGATTTTCCCGCCGCCCTCGCTGGAAAGCAGCACATACAGGTCGAAGCACCGCCGGGAGAACAGGGGCGATAATGCCGGGCGATTCGCCGTTTCCGCCAGCGCCGTGCCGTGCACCGTTGCCAGCACCGACGCGCCGCACGCCCACGCGTCCATCACGCACGCCGCGTCCTCCGCGCCGGACAGTTCGTCCATAGCAATCACGTTTGGCGCCATTGAGCGGATTAACCATGGCACGCCTTCTGTTTTCGGCAGCCCGTCCAATACGTCGGTGGATGCGCCCACGTCCAATTGCGGCACACCGTCCACGCACGCCGCCAGTTCGCCGCGCTCGTCAATCAGCGCCGCTTGAACCGACATCGTATCCGCCATTTGCCGCGTCAGGTCGCGCAGGAGCGTTGTCTTGCCGCTGCCGGATTCTCCCATAATGGCCACATACTCGCCCTGCTCCACGGTAAAGCTGACATTCCGCAGCGCCTCTACACGGCTGCCGCCCAGCCGCGAGGTGTATACCTTCCGCAGCCCACTGACTTCCAGAATACTCATAGTCACTCGACCTCCTTATCAACAAGGCCATTATAGTGCGCCGCGCCCCGCCAATCCATCGGTTTGCCTTACCAAAAACGAACAACTCTGTCACCTTTCACTCCGGCAGGAAATCGCCGCGTCCCAGTGTCAAATACACCGTGGTGCCCACGCCGGGCACGGACTCGATCCGTATCTCATGCCGCAGATTGCGGCATATCCGCCGGCACAGGTACAGCCCGATGCCGCTGGACCGCCGGTCCAGCCGCCCGTTCTGCCCGGTATAGCCCATGTCAAATACCCGGGGCAGGTCCTCCGGCGCGATGCCCATGCCGCTGTCCCGGATGCACAGATCGTCTCCCTCCCGGTAGATCCGGACGGTCCCGTCCTGCCCGGTGTACTTCAGGGCATTGCTCAGCAGCTGCTCCACCACAAAGGTCAGCCACTTGCCGTCCGTCACCGTCTCCCATTCCACCGGCGTGTAGTCCAGCGCGATGCGCCGGTCAATGAACTCCCCGGCGAACCGCCGCACAGCGGCGCGCACCACGTCATCCACGGCGCACGTTCGTATCACGTAGTCGCTGCCGCCCTCCTCCAACCGCAGATAGGTCAGCGCCATATCCACATACTGCTCCACCCGGCCCAGCTCCGTCATCAGCCGTCGGGCGGCCGGCGTGTCCTCCCCCTGCAGGGTCAGGCGCATGGCGGCGATGGGCGTCTTGATCTGGTGCACCCATGCGGTGTAATAGGCCGTCATATCCTCCCACCGGGCGGCGCGCGCCGTCTCCTGCCGGCACAGCTCCCGCCGCAGCGTCTCCACCATCGCAGGCTCGTATGCGCACCGCAGCGTAAAGCTGTCGCACGGCACGCTTCCCGTGTAGGAAAATTCCCACTTCAGCAGCGTCGGCAGCTCAAACTGCGCACCGTCGCACGTCGTCAGATACCCCTTCATCACGGCAGCGTCACCCGCTCTCCCACGGCGATCCTGTTGGGATTTTTGATCTGCGGATTCACGTTCAAAAGCGCCGTCAGCGTCACGCCATACGTGTTCGCGATGCCCCACAGCGTGTCGCCGCGCTTGACCGTGTAGTACGAGCTCGCCGTTTTCGTTCCCGTGCCCGCGCTGCCGCTCCCGCCGCTCACGCGGATGAGCGACGTATCGAGTGGGCTCGTCTCCCAGAAGGCAAAGCGGTAGCGCACGTAGTTTTCAAGCGGCTGCTGCGCCAGTTCCAGCAACACAAAGTACGCCTGCGACGCCTGCCACACCGGATGGATCAGCAGCCCCGGCCCGCCCTGATAGAAGACCGATGCCAGCTTTTTGAACTCGTCGTAGGCGCCCTTCCCCGCAAAAACGCCTTCGCCCTCCATCACGCGGTAGCTCATTCCGAGATCCTGCATCCCGTAGCGCCCGAACGGCACCTTCGCCACTGCCACCTGCCGCTTGAACGAGATGGTGTAGGTCTCCGGGTTGTGCGGCCAGACATAATCCTTGTATCGCATCGGTGCAAGGTTCATCCTCCCGCCCCTTTCTCAGTAAAATAAAAATCCGCCATCGTATCGGCGCGCGTCGCGCTCTAAGCTCAGCGAAAACGACTCCGTCTCGCGCACCTCCTGCTCCTGCGCGAGTGAAAAGTCATTTTTCCCTCGCGCTGCCGCCGCGCTCGCCCCGTCGCGGCCGTCCGCGCTCAGGAGCTTTCTTATCCAGTCGGACGCATTGTCCGCGCTCTCGGCCTCCCTCGCGCGCAGAAGCGCAGCGTTCGCCGCCGCAGTGCCCGCCAGATCGGCAGAAAACGCCGTCTCCCTCTCCGAGCCATCATCTTCTTGCGTCGCACCCAGCCCGAGCTTTTGCCCAAGCCGCACCGCCGCCGTCTCCACCGGATCATCCGCTGCTTCTGCCACAGTTTCCGCGCCGCCGCTCATCTCCGCATCCTGCGCCGCGGCTTTCTCTTCCGAAAGCTGCGCCTCCGCCGCCTTTTTCTGCGCCGTCCCCTCCGGCACAAGGGAGAGGCGCTTTTTCAGCGCCTCTTCCCGCGCGCGCCACAGCTCTGCGCCTCTTTGCAGCGCCCATTCGATGTAATTCAAGGTTTTCGCCCCTCCTTCATGCGGATAAAGCGCGCCATATCAAAGCTCGCGTTGCCGCCGCCTGCGGTTTCGCCGAGCTTTGCGCCGCAAATGCTGCACCGTGCCTCCTCCGCGCGCGTCCGGCACTCGGGGCACAGCCGCTCCATCGCCTCCTCGCGGTCGAGCATCTCGTGCACAAGGCAATAGAGGTAGTCCGCGTCCGTCATCTCCTGCGCGCGCTTTTCGCTCGGCAGCGCGCCGGCATATCGGAGCACGCGCCATTTCAGCCGTTCGTAGGGCGCGTGCTCCATGCTTTTTTTAGCGCTTCCACCTTCTCGCGCCCGTCCTCGCTCGACGGGTTCTCCGTCCCGTCAAGCAGCGCGTAGCACCGCACCAGCTCGTTGATCTCGCCGACGCTCAGTGCATTTTCAACGTCCTCCGCGCTTGCAAAGGCCGCCTCTCCGCCCTCCGTCAGGCTTCTTTTGAGCAGCGCCGCGTTCGCGCGCAACGCACGCTCTTCTTCGTCGGCGCAGTCAAGCTGCGCGATCTCGCGCCGCAGCGAGAGCGTCTCGCGGGCCGAAAGCAGCCGCATCGCGCACGTTCTCTCCCCGATGCGCACCGTCTTCTCCCGCTCGCGCCCCAAAAAGTTCAGCAGAAGCTCGTCCATCAGCTTGCGATCTCCATGCGCTTACGCGCGATGATCGTCACCTTCTCCGCCGCCGGGTCGCCGAGCTTGCCCGCCTCTTCAATGCTGCTCCAGCGGCACTGCGAGTAGATGATGCGCTTGTCCGGCTTGCAGATCACAAGCGAAAAGTCGTTCAGATCATAGAAGTTGATGCCGTCGCTGATGGCCTCATCCGTCGCGTACAGGCGGCTCAACTCCAGCGTGTACTTGTTCGCGCCCGCGATCGTCGCCACCGGCTCGTTTTCGCCAAAGGCCTCGATCTCGCGGCTCGTGCGCGTCGCCCTCGTCGTGTAGCTCTGCACCACCGCCACCTTTTTGCCGTCGACTTCGAGATAGATGTCGCTGCTCAGCGGCAATACCGTATTCGCCATATTTTTCCTCCTTACACCGTGATGTGCGCCGTCAGATAGATGCGGTTCAGCCCGTGCGCCACCGTAAAGCTGAATTCCACCAGGCACACCGTCGGGTCGCTCTTGAGCGCGCTCACCAGCACCTCGCCGTAGCTGTCCACGATCTCGCGGCTCTTCATCTCCTCGAGCTCCAGCACCACCTGCGAGCGGATGGCCCCGCGGCTCTGCGCGGTGTTTTTGCTGCGGGCAAAGCGCGTGCGCAGCGCGCTGCGGATCGTCGGGATGACCTCATCCACGATCAAAATGGTCGTCAGCTCGCGCCACGTCGTGTCCGCCGCCCCGCCGCTCGAAGTCTTCGTCGTGATACCTCGCACCGGCGAGGAAACGCCGCCCACCGTCTCGATCGGCGTCACGCCGCCGCGCACCAGCTGGTCGATCTCATTGTCACTCAGTCTCTTGCCCGCCGCGCCGAAAAGCGTCAGCTCCGCGCCGTTGATAGGCACGGACGGGTCGGTGTTTCCCGCGATCACCGCCGCCACCGCCGCCGCGGCAAACACCGCGCTCATCGTACCGCCGTCGTCTGATGCGATATCCGGTCCCACCAGCACTACGCGCTCGCTGTTGACAGCCTTCGCGCGGTTCACCATCTGCGCGACCGTCTCTTCCGAACCGCCGATGACCGCGATGCGCTCGTGTCTCGCCGCCGAGGCATCCTCTGCCGCCGTTTTGAGGAGCAGATGCACGCTCTGCGCCGCGCTGTCGCACACCATCACGCCGACATCTTCCTCATCAGAGAGCGCCGCAAACGCGCTCGCGTAGTCCTTCTCTTCACTCTCGTCCTTGCCCACGGCCACAGCCTTCACTGCACCCGCGCCGTTGGCGAAGAGGAATCTGAGCAGCGTGCTCATGCCATGCACGCCGCTCGCATCCTCCCCAAATACGCTCTTTCCCTCTTCATACGAGGTGATGAGCTCCACCTTATTGGCCGTCCCCTTCGTCGCCACCGCTGCCGCGCCGATCGTCTTCGCCGCAGCGCTCGCGCTCACCACGCTCGATGCGTCGTAGGACGAATACACGCCCGGCCGCTCATGGATCGTACTATTCACGTTCTTTCACCGTACCTTTCAACACAAAATCGGTAAACACCGTCTCCTCCTCCGCCGCCTCCGCGACAAAGTACGCCGCATATTTCGCGCTCGCGTCCAGCCGGAACATGCCCGTCGTCTTGTTCCAGCCGGTCTTGCCCCACTGGAGCGATCCGAGCTTCAGCCCCTCCGGCAGCGCCGTCATCAGTGCCTGCGTCACCGCCTCCGCCGCTTTTTCGCAGCCCGCCGCGCCCAGCGTCCTCGGCGCATACACCTCGATGAGCAGCGTCAGCAGCATTTTTCTCCCGTAGACGGCGACCATCTCCTGCGTCATCTCGTCGACCTTTTCTCCCAGATATTCGATCGCGCCGCTCTCCTCGATCACCGTCTCCTTCATGCCGACCGCCGCCACCGCGGTCGCATACCGCTTGAGCTGTTCTTCGCTGTAACTCTCGATCGCCGCGCACCCCGCCGCCTTGATCGCCGCAGCCACCGCGCGCTTCACCTGTCCGACCGCCGTCATGCCTCTTCCTCCTTCGGATGCAGCATCGCCCAGTAGTAGGCGATCTCCTCACCCACGTAAAACGGCCCCGCCGCGCGCACGACATACTGCTTTTCTCCGCACCGCACAAAGTCGCCCATTGCGACCGCAACGTCCGCCGGGCCCAGATACCGCCAGCACTGCTCGTCGACCGCTCCCAGCGCCGTCACAGAGAACGGCTCCTCGCCGTTCTCCTTCTTCACAAGCTGCAAAAACGCCTTCGTCTCCGCCGTCTCTCCGCCGTGCAGCACCAAAACGCTCATGCCATAGCGCGCGAACGCCTCACTCAGTGCCCGATTCATGCTTCCACCCCGCGGAAGCAGAACCCGCCGTCCGTCGTATACGGACGCATCAGCGCCCACGCCTGCTCACGCAGCAGCGACAGCCTTTTGCTCCCCTCATCGGACGAGCGCTTCGTCACCGTGAGATCTCCCGCGCGCAGGGAGGAGAACTCCTCCCCGCCCGCTCTCGCGCTCTCCAGCGTGGCCGCCGCCAACCACGACGCCGCGCAGATAAACGCGCTCTCGCAGTCCTCCTTGGCGACGCCCTCTTTCAGCGCGCGCACAAGGCTCTCCTCCTGCGCCGTGCAGATCATTCGGAGCATGCTCTTCTCGCTCTCGTCCGCCTTGCTCAGCGCACACGCGATCGAAAAGATCTGCTCGCTCATGCTCTCCGCCATTCGCTCTTCCTCCTTACTTTTTACTGTAAGGACAGCACCTTCGAGGCCTCCTGATACGGCTTTGCAAAGCCGGAAATGCTCGTGATGGCCGCGCGCTCCAGCTGGCGGTCGATGAGCTTGTCGTACTCGACCAGCACCTCGCTGCCACAGATGCGCTCGAGCGCATAGTTCTTATCAAGGCCGATGATCTTGCCCGCGGGCATTGCGCTCGTGCGCAGGAGCTTCGCACCCAGCGGGGTGGCGAGCGTACCCGTGCCCTGGAAGTTGAGGCCCGTCAGCGGGTTCTGGAACTCCGAGAGCTTGAGCATCGCGAGCATCATGTCGCTGCCCATCAGCATCGTGTTCATCGTATAGGGGTCAAACTGCGACCAGAAGCCCAGCAGCGCGTCATAGCTCAGCGTGCCCTTCGTGCCGCCGATGCCGTCATCGCCGATGGTATAGCTTGTTGCCGCATTGTTGTTGCCGTCGCCGTTCATCAAAACGTCGATGGCGTCCTTTAAGTGCATGCGCGCGATGTACGCGCCGATCTGGCGCAGCGTCACAGAGAAGAGGTCCAGTCGCTGGAAGCGGATCGCCTCATAGGACGCGACCAGCATTCTGCCGCGCTTGTGGAGCTTCACAAGGTTTTCCTGCGTGCGGATGCTGGTCGTCGGGATGCCCGCGCCCTCCTCCACGCGCTTGAGCTCCTTGTCGTCATCCGTCGGAACGGACGCGATAGAGCGGTAGTCCATGCCGTCAAAATTCGTCACGGTCGCAGTGATGTCGGGCAGGATGTCGCTTTCCATGCCCTGGCGCACCACGCGGGAGACGAACTCCGGGAACAGCACGGACGATTCGCTCGTGTGGAAAAACTTTTCCACCATGTCGCTGCCCGCGCCCTTGACGTGGATATCAAAGCGCTTGAGCTGGCGCTGGAAGGCGTCGAGTCCCTCGAGCGCCGTGCCCTTGTAGTTCTCGCTCGGGTCGAGCGATTCGAGCACCTTCAGAAAGCTCTTGCCGCTTTGACCGTACATGCCCTTTTCGAGCTTCACATTTTCATACTGATAAGCCATTTGTCCTTCTCCTCCTTAAAGCTTGATGACAGCCTTGCCCGCCGCGCTGTCCACGCTCAGCACAAGATAGCTGCTGCCGTTCTGGTTGTCGCCCGGCTTGCTCACGCCGCCCGAGCCGTCCGCCACCAGCTCGCTAAAGCCTACCGCAGGCGCCGTGCCGCTGTACTTCACGCTCGCAAGGCCGCTGAGCTGCACCGTGCAGGCCTTGCCGTCATGCGCGACGGCGCGCACCACGCCGCAGAAGCCGTCGCCCGCCGTGCACTTGCCCACCGTGCCGTTCGCGCTCACCTTCACAATGTCGCCCTCGCTGACCGCGCCGCAAACAAACGTTGCGCACCACTCGCCGATGCCCTCATAAGAAATGCTCATACCGTTCCTCCTTGATCTGTTGTTCTATCCAAAAAGCGCCGCTGCTTTTTGTTCCTTTTCACACGCGAAAGTCGCTCTCGTCCTCCGCCGCTTTCGTCTTCTCGCCGTAAGTGAGCTGCGTGCGCAGCCCCAGCTTTTTCGCCATCTTCCCGCGATACAGCTTCTCCATCTCCTTGAGCTCGCTCTCGTCGAGCTTTTCCGCGAGCTTTTCAATGGTCTCGCCATCCGCCTCCTGCTCGCACACGAGCATCAGCCGCTTCACCTCGCCGCGCAGCTCACTCAAGTAGCGCTTACCGGCCTCCGCCTGCTTTTCAAGGCTTTCAAGCTCCCTCTGGTTCGCTCTCGACCCCCGCCGCTTGACGAACGTCTTGAGCGTGCCCGCGTCCTCTCCGCCGCAGCGCTTTAAAACGCCCGCTCTCGGCTGCGCCGGCACCGCTACAAAGCTCCACTCATACGCGTCCTGCGCGTTTACAAGCTCCGCGCAGCACACCTTGCCGCCGTACACTTCGCCCTTTTTGTGCGCGCAGGTGTTGATGTCCTCACCACAGATGGAGCACACGCACCTTTCCACGCTGCACCCCACGCTCACTTCCTTTTTGATGCCGCCCTCGATCTGCGCGATCAGCGCGTCGTTCTCGCCGCCGCGCAGCATATACGCATAGCCCTTGAGATAGCAGCGCCCCTCGCCCTGCGAGCAAACGCCCTCTTCCTCCACGATCTCCGTGCGGTAGATGCGCGCCGCCTGCCCCTTCGCCGTCCACTCGTGGTCAAAAATGCCGCTTTTGCCCACAAACAGCTCCGCGAGCTCTTCGAGCGTCGCGCGCGGAAAGCGCTCGCCGTCCCGGTCCACCTCGTTGTCGCACAGCCGCACGGCAAAGGTGTAGACCTCGTCCTCTTTGAGCGCGCGCTTCGTGAACTGATTGATGATTGCCCGTTCCTCGCGCGTCACCATGCTGTTTTTGAGCCCATTGCTCTCTTTTCTCACTTCCATGCTCATTTCCCCTCCGCTTCATCATTTTCCTGCCTGAGCTTTCGCGCCTGCTGCAAGTAGAGTGCCGCTTTGGCCTCCTCCACCTCATCCTGCAGGTTGATGTCCTCCCAGTCCACCACCGCACGGCAGCCGTAGCCGTGCATCCTAAGCCACAGCGTACAGACGCGCTCGATGACCGGTTCGAGCGTACGCCGCAGCGCCGTGATCTCGCTTGTCAGCATATCCGCCTGCTGCGAGCTCATCCGCTCGGTCGACGACCAGCTCAGCCCCAGCATAAACGGCGGCAGCCCCGTCTTCGCCACCAGCTGCTCTAAGATCTGCCGTACCGGCGTCTCGCTGTCCAAGATCTGGTTGTCCGCGCCGATGGCCTTGATCGATACATCGCCCACCGATACAAAGTCGCGCACGCTGCCGTTTCTGCCCTCCTGCATCGCCCGCGACCACTCCTCGGCGATCTGCTCGGCGCGCTCCTGCGCCGCCCCGCGGTCGAGCTCGCCGTCCTGCGGCTTATACGTCACCGCGAAGCGCACATTGCCGCAGCGGTCCCAATTCTTTCCCATCGCGTCGTAAATTTTCAGCAGCAGCCCCGTTAAGTACGGCATTGACCGCAGCATTGAAACGCCGTAGGGATGCTCCATCTCTGGGTTGAGCGGCGTAAAGAGCAGCAGGTCCTGATACTCCAGCGGCACGCTGCGCCCGCCGCCATCCACACCGCACAGGCAGAATTCGAGCGGATTATCCCCCTCGCGCACCTCCACCTGCGAAACGTCCGCGCACAGCACCGCCGCGATCTCGCGTCCTTCCGCGTCCGGTACGATCTCGCCCACCGCGCGCCCGCAGGTCAAAAGCGAATCGAGGTAACAGTCCAAAAAGGCGTTGATGCCCCTCTGCCCTCTGCCCACCGGTACCTCGCACAAAAAGCGCTGCAAGCCCTGCTCCGCCCGCTCGTTGCCGCATGCCACGCGCACGCCGCCCGTCAGCCGGATCAGCTTGCAGATGGCCGCGTCCACCACCGGCACCGCCTCGCGCACCTCGCGGTAAAGCGCTGTCTCCCCGTCCAGCAGCGGCACATAGCTCTCAAGCCGGCCGAATGTACTGCGTCCGCCGCTGCGCAGCTGCACGGCGGTCTCGCCGCCCGTGCTTCTCTCCTTCTGCCAGGGTACTTTCATCCTGTCCTCTCCTTTTCCGTTTTGTTCATCGCGCCGCGCGCTCCACCGCGCGCATCGCAATGCCGCCTCCGCGTTCCTTTTTCGCGATCGACACGGCAAAATACCGCATCTCATCCATCGCGTGATCTCTCTCCTTTTTCGGCCGGTCTCTCCCCGTTCCGCTCTCCTCCCAGCAGTACGCCGCGATCTCGGCAAGGCAGCTCTCGCAGCCCTCGCAGATCACGATCTTTCGCTGCTTCAATAGGTTCGCCGTCACGCGGATACCGTCCGCCACATCGTTGTCCGCCCTACTCACAGGGAAGCCCTCGCGCCGCAGCGCCTCGATAAAGCTCGCCGCCGACGGGTCGACGATCACCTTTTCCACCGTCTCCCCCGCCGCAAACTTTTTAAGGTCCGCCACATACTCCGCGTCCGTCTTCTGCCGCCCCTCTCTGCGCGAATCGAAGTAATACTCCCTCGCCCGGTACCACACGCCGTCCTTGAGCGCCCACAGGCCAAAACTCGTCGGATTCACCGTCCCGTAGTCGATGGAAATCCTCACCCGCTCCCACGGCTTCTCCGGCACCCGCCCGCAGTACTCCTGCGGCGTAAAGAAGTCATAGATGAGCCCCTTCGCCGCCGTCCACTCGCCCAGGATGAACCGCCGATAAAATGTCCCGCTGTATGCCTTTTCGTACCGCGCCCGAATGCGCGGTGAGAGCGACGGATTGTCATCCATCGTAAAGTGCAGATACAGCGCCCCGCGCTCCTCCGCGCGTAAGATCCACTCGCGGTAAAACCAGTGCATCGGCCCCTCGGGGTTGCAGTTGAACCACAGCTTGCTGCCCGATATACTGCATCGCGCGCTTGCCTGCTCCACAAATGACCGCGGCATCAGCGCCGCCTCGTCGAACAGCACACCCGCCAGCGTCACGCCCTGAATGAGCGCCGCGCTCCCCTCGTCGTATCCGCCGAAGAGGTAAAAGCGGTTTTCCCGCCCTCCGCTTCGCACGATCACTAAATTCTCGCTCCGCTTCTCCTCGCAGTGAAAGCCCAGCGCCGTCACCTTCGGTAAAATCTCATGCAATACGTTGCGCCGCAGCGACACGATCGTCTTCCCGCACAGCGCAAATTGCTCGCCGCTAAAGCGCCGCATCGCCCACAGGAAAAAGCCCAGCCCCATCGCAAGCGTCTTTCCCGAGCGCACCGCCCCATCGCAGACCAGCGCGTCAAACCCATGGTCCCGGCTTTTCGGCATCCACCACGTCATCGCCCGCAGCTGCTTATTCGAAAAGCTACTCGTCATCGCACCGCTCCATTCCCTGCGCCAGCGCCTGCAAGAACCGCTCTGCCCCATCGTTCCCGCCGTCCGCCAGCGCCGCCAGCTGCTCCAAAACCTTCGTCCGGTCGAGGAGCTTAATCTCTACCGTCCCCTTTTCGCTCCGCTTGATCTCCGTCAGCATCGAAAGATCAAGCTTTTCAATGTCCACGTCCTCGCACATCGCCAGCTTCACGCAGTCGTTCGGCTTTCCGAACGCCATCTTCCGCAGCTGCCGCCGGATTTTCTCCAAATCCGTCTTCATGCCATCCCCCTTTTCCTGAGAACCTCTTCTCACCCTAACCGCGCAAAAAAAGGAAAGTTGCCGGAATCCCGGCAACTCTCCCGAAAAAAGCAAAAATATTTATTTTTTTCTTCCAATCCGGTTCCTGTCTGGTATAATAATCGTGCCGGTTCCGGCAATCCACCTTCAGGAGAACACCATGACCTATCCTAACGTATGCCTCCGCCGCGGCGAGGCCCCCGATGTCCGCGCCGGTCAGACGCTGATTTTTGAAAACGAGCTCGACTGGGCAGACG
>ENA-OZAL01000192-OZAL01000192.1-human-gut-metagenome-genome-assembly--contig:-NODE-192-length-12793-cov-5.909483_pt1 | contig 12793 bp, 8 predicted proteins | sample MGYA00244206_ERZ653496 | MGnify/ENA primary metagenome ERZ653496 (study PRJEB26926, sample SAMN06165085) | human gut metagenome | biome: ENVO:00009003; feature: ENVO:2100002; material: ENVO:00002003...
TGCCGGAGGAGTTTGTGCAGGGGCTGCGGGGGAACGGGGTGGAATGGGAGAAATAACGTTTCCTCACGGAAAGCCGGGGACGTTACAGCGTGCGATAATACTATTTCCATCATGAGAATGGAAAAGCACGGACAGATGGCACGGATGAATTCGGAAATAGCACAACCGTACAATTGCATAGAAAAGCGCCCTGCTCCGGAGATGTTCCAGAGTAGGGCGCGGTTTTTTGATTCATCACGAAAATCCGGGGAGCGTAATACTATTTCCAAATAAGAATGCGCCAAGATGTGAAGCGAATTTTTTATTCTGGCGAACGGGCGTGAAACGCGGCACAGCAGTGCTACGCTCAGTAGAACGACCGAAAGTCAGAGGGGAAAAGGCGCGAGCAGCTGGCGCGGGTGCATTTGGAAATCGTATTATTCCACAACCTTCGCGCCGGCAGCAATCGCGTCTTCCTTGGTTCTGAAGAACTGCCAAGTGCTTTCCACGGTGGGGGTGATTTCCTTCTGGTCGCGGATGTACTGCGCCAGAATGTTACGCACCTGACCGTTATCGTTGCCCAGCGTATCGCCGGTGTACATATCCGTGAGGCTGTAATCCTCAGGAGTCAGACCAGCCGCCTGCATGAAGCCGGCGCCGCCAGTGAAGCGGTAGTTGTTCATCACCACGGAGAACACCTGATCAGGCGCCACGGGCTGACCCTGATACTGCATGTTCTGGATGCGCTTTCCTTCGGGCGCATAGTAGTGGATTTCGTAGTACAAACCGTAGATTTCATCGGTGTAGTAGCCACCGCCAAGGTAATCGGGGTTCGACGCACTGGTGTAGTTGGTGGTAGCATGCTCCAGCCACAGCCGCAGCTGTTCGCCGGTCATGTTCACGCGATAGAGCCAGTTTTCAAACACGTACAGCTGATACAGCAAACGCATCGGAATGTCGCCCGCAGGAATCAGGTCGCGAACCTCGGCGCCGCTGGTCAGAGGCGCGCAGATGGACAGCTGCGCAGGAACCGCAGACAGCTGCGCCTTGTTCAGCAGATCCATCAGCGCGGTGGGCTGCAGGGAGATGTTCTTATTGGAGAAAGCGCCGGTAGCAGTGCCCAGAGGCTGATCCAGATAAGCCTGCAGCTCCTCGTTGTAGGGAGCCAGCGCCGTGGCAACCTTCTGATTTTCCACCAGGCCTTCCTGATCCGCCAGGAAACGGTAGCCGTTTTCAGCCGTCACAGGGGTCACGGTCTTGGTCGCCGGGTCGTAGGCGAGCTTCATGAAGCCCAGGCCTTCGCCGCCGCCGCCCGCCAGCACGGGCACAACCTTGCCCTCGGCATTGAGGATGTCCTCACGGTAGTCGGTGTTATGGAAGTGACCATACACAACCGCGTCAATCCCGGTGGTCAGGTTAATCATTGCGCGAACCTGGTTTTCGTAGTCCGCGGGGTTGTTGCCATCGGTAGAAACAGCGTCTTCCACGCCGGAGTGCGCCACGACAATCACCACGTCGCAGCCCTCCTGCTCGCGCAGGATCGGCACGAAGTGCTCAACCGTGGGAACCAGATTGCGGAAGTCGATGCCCTCATAGTGGGACTCAACCTCCCAAGCGGGGATGTTGGGCGTATCCATGCCGATGACGCCAACCTTCACGCCCTCAAATTCCTTGACGATGTAGGGGACACCCATCCAGGAATCCCATTCGGTGCCCTGCGCCACAAAGTTGGCGGCGGACATGGGCACGGAATGCTCCTCGCCGTTGTCGGGGCTCATCACATACTCAATCTGACGCTTGAGAATCGGCAGATCGTTGTTGAACTCGTGATTGCCCAGGCACCACATGTCGTAGTCCATCAGGCGCAGAGCCTTCATCATGGGATCGTCCTTTTCAGGAGCGAAGTAGGAGTAGTAATAGGTCATGGCAGAGCCCTGCACGGTATCGCCGCCATCCACCAGAATGACGTTCTTTTCCGTAGCACGAACCTGCTCGATCATGGAAGCGATCATGGACAGACCCACGTTCGGGGAAGGTTCGCCAGTGGCGTAGTTGATGGGCAGCACTTTGCCGTGCACGTCGCTGGTCGCGATGACGGTAATCATGATGGGATCCGCATTCTCTGCGAACGCCACGCAGCCCACCAGGGGGAGAATCATGGTCAGCGCCAACAGAAGGGATAGGAGCTTCTTCATGATGGGCACCTCTTTTTTCTTATTTCCCGCTCGAAGCAGGATTAAAACAATTATATTCCATATTCTTTCGTTTGTAAACAGTGCCGCCAGATGCAGACTTCGCCGCGCCAAGGGGTTAGTTTGTTGACGAATGAATTCTCCGTCGAATCCAATTGCAAATACGGCGGAGGAAGCGATTGAAAGTCAAATTTTTTGCAAGCCGCAAACAGTACGAACGCCATTGTAGGCAGCGAGGCAAATTGCGCCGGTGTGGTGACAATAATATATTTTGTATTCTGTAATTTGTAGGTGGCGGACAGAAATCAAGGGTTGTCTCGGAAGCTTCTTCTGCGAAATAAGGGAGGCAGCGGGGGGAACGGGGTGGAATGGGAAAAGTGAATAGAAAATGCGCCGCTGCCGACGGGGAAGTGTCGGGAGCGGCGCGTACTTTATTGTTTTTACATTAGCTAAACAGACTAACAGCGTAGATGCCACCAATCAATCCACCAACGGCGCTAATGATGCCCAGAACAATGCCCGCAGTGCCAAGACCCGTTGCACCGCCGACTTCTTTCGCCTTGCTGCGCCCGATGGCAGAAAGTACAATACCCACCACGCCGGAGATTCCGTAAAACCCAAAAATGAAGCATGTAACCAAAGATACGACGAACCCTGCGATTTGAAGCCCGTTAGTTTTCCCTTCCATGTTTCCGTATCCTCCTACTATTCGAGATTGACTCTCGTACTTTTATTCCTTGCCCCCAAGGAACTACTTCCATTATACCCCCCCGAAAAAATGTCAATCATATTTTTAGCTAAATGGCAAATTTATTTCCGCAGTGCCCATAATTATCCATATTCTCCATAACGTATCCCGTTTTCCCAACAAAAAAACCTGCCCCCCGCCGTTGCCAGCAGAGAGCAGGAAACTTTCGTTTTTGGGAACGCTTACGCCTTCAATTACTTCAGTTCCGCGAAGTACTTGATGGTGCGAACCATCTGAGAGGTGTAGGAGTTCTCGTTGTCGTACCAAGACACGACCTGCACCTGATAGGTGTCGTCGTCGATCTTCGCGACCATGGTCTGGGTAGCGTCGAACAGGGAGCCATAGCGCATGCCGATGACGTCAGAAGACACGATCGGCTCGGTGTTGTAGCCGAAGGACTCGGAGGACTGCGCCTTCATGGCGGCGTTCACGGAGTCAACGGTCACGTCGCTGCCCTTGACAACAGCAACCAGAATGGTGGTGGAGCCGGTGCAGACCGGGACGCGCTGAGCAGAGCCGATCAGCTTCTTGTTCAGTTCCGGGATAACCAGACCGATCGCCTTCGCAGCGCCGGTGGAGTTCGGAACGATGTTCTGCGCGCCAGCGCGGGCACGACGCAGGTCGCCCTTGCGATGCGGGCCGTCCAGAATCATCTGGTCGCCGGTGTACGCATGAACGGTGGTCATGATGCCGGACACGATCGGATACTTGTCGTTCAGAGCCTTCGCCATGGGCGCGAGGCAGTTGGTGGTGCAGGAAGCAGCAGAGATGATCTGGTCTTCCGCGGTCAGGGTGTCGTTGTTGACGTTGTAGACGATGGTCTTCAGGTCATTGCCAGCGGGGGCAGAGATGACGACCTTCTTCGCGCCAGCCGCGATGTGCGCCATGGACTTTTCCTTGGAGCAGTAGAAGCCGGTGCACTCCAGCACGACGTCCACGCCCAGCTTGCCCCACGGAGCATCCGCCGCGTTCTTTTCGGCATAGATCTTGATTTCCTTGCCGTCCACGATGATGGAATCTTCGGTCGCTTCCACGGTGTGCAGGTTTTCACCGATCTTGCCGCAGTAGGAACCCTGAGCGGTGTCATACTTGAGCAGGTGAGCCAGCATCGCGGGAGAGGTCAGGTCGTTAATCGCGACCACCTCGTAGCCCTCAGCGCCGAACATCTGACGGAACGCCAGACGGCCAATACGGCCAAAGCCATTGATAGCAACTTTCACTGCCATTGGAATATACCTCCTTTAGTCGTTCAAACGGGGTTATACTATTTCCAGATAAGAATGTGCCAAGATGCGCCGCGAATTTTTCACTCTGGCTAACGGGAGTGCAACGCAGCGTAGCAGCGCTACGCTAAGTGGAACGACCGGACGCCAGAGGGGAAAAGACGCAAGCAGCTGGCACAGGCGAATCTGGAAAGAGTATCATTTCCCACCTCATATTCTACCCAATTTGCCGCCATTTTGCAAGAGGTTGCGCAGGATTTCCATCACTTTTGATACTTTTTTGACGCTTTTTTTTGAGAATTCCTCATCCGTTCCCCTCTTCTTCCCAGTATTCGCCCCAATTCAGCTCGTTCGTCACATTGAGTTCCTTCAAAATCAGCTTACCGTTCTCGTCCGTGATGATGCCGCCGCCTTCGCCATATACCCCATAGGAGACATACCCCGTGCCGCCCTCGCAGGTGATGAGGCTCATGCTGCGGCAATAGTCACCCTCTGTTACCTCGTAATCAGCGGATTCCGACACGCCGACGCCATAGCGGTACACTGTGCCGTTGACACAGCGGAAGACGATTGTCGGAATGTCGCCCCTCCAGTAGAGGTTGCTGTCCACAGGCGTCTGCACAACGCTCCATGTGCCGTGATACGGCTGCGTGCCGTCGCTGTCCGAGCCGTAGAATTTTCCGTCCGCGTCCAGTCGGAGATAGTTGTCCCAGAACTCGCCGCCCGCCTCCATCTGCCAGCTGCCGACTAACTTCGCCTCTTCGTCCGGCAGTTCCACATCATCAAACACCACGTCGCGCTGCGGCACGAAGCCGCGGGTGATTTTGCCGTCTACCGTCGCTTCGACGTACACATACGCCCACTGGTTATCCGGATGGGACAGTGCCGTCAGCTTCGTCCCGGTAGGCAGTTCCACCTGATGATATTCGCTGACGTTTGGGTCGTCGGTCAGATAGGTGTCAAACGCTGTCAGCATCGGCACATGCACGATTTCGTTCGTCGTCTCGTCGCCATGATTGCCCAACTGCGCCCAGCCGAATCGGCTCGTCCGCAGGCTGACGCGGTACTCAATCAGCGACCAGTCGCCCACGGTGAGGTACAGCTTATAATCGTCGCCCGTGCTGACGGATGCTTTCCCCTTCGCCGCGCGGTAAGAGGACGTGTCCGGCGCGGAATACACGGCATAGGACTTCTTGCCGCTCTTCTGGCCTGAAACCACCTCCGGATACAAACAGGCAAAGTATTGCAGTCCTTCGCTCGCTTCGTTGATTCGGCGCACGTCGTCCGGCCCGCGTTTCGGCATGTTGTGGATGTTGAAGTCTTCCAGCGTGATTTTGGTCATCCACATGGCGCTGTCCTCGCCCAGCGCCACCCGATAGCCGTAAGATGCTATCCGCTCCACCTTCACATCGCCCATCTGCGCTTCCATCAGCGTGTAAAAGGTTCTCCCCTCATTGTTGTGCGACAGCTCAAAATAGTACCGTTCATCAATATCCGGGTACGCCAATTCAAAGCCATTCTTCGTGCGTGTGATTTCGGGATAGCCCGTTTCTTCCAATTCCGACGGCTGATAGACGGCAGTCGTCGAGAAGACGGCGTCCTTCCAGCCGTCTTTCACCTCATCCACCGCGATCAGCTGATTGTGATAGCGACTGGTCAGAATCGTGTGGGTCGTGGCGGCTTTTCTGTTGTAATCGCTCACCAAGCCGGTATACTCGTCGTAGTCATGTGTCTGCTCCACCATCGCCAGCAATTGCCCGTTCAGATTCCAGCTGTTTGCAGATGCGGCGGGCACTGTCACAGCCAGCGTCAAGCACAAAATCAGCAGTATCCGCAGTTTCTTCATATTCTCCACATCTCCTTTTGCTCAATATTCCAAAATACTAAAGAACAGCCGAGCAAACCAGCCGATAATATCATCGGTATACACCCAATCGCCGTCTGCTCCATCCGGCACATAACTCCTGCCTGTTTCGTTGGTCGAAAGGCTCAAATAAATGCTCCAAGCGCCCGGCATGATTTTCTCTTTCTCCACCTGAATCCCATAGCGGGACACCGTGCCGTCCGTTCCGCGCAGGACGATGGTGGGAATGTCGCCCCGCCAGTAGAGATTGCTCCCCACCGGGGTCTGCACGATAGACCAAGTGCCGCTGCACGTCCTCTCGCCATCATCATCCGCGGCGGAAAAATTCCCATCTGCATCCAGCTGGAAATCATCGTACCAGCCGCCGCCGCCTTTGGCGCGCCAATGCCCGACAAACTCCGCCATCAATTCCGGCTGCTCCACGTCGTCGAATATCACATCCCGCTGCGGCACAAACCCGTACAGCGTTTCGCCGTCCACTTCCGCTTCGACGTACACATACGCCCAGCCGCAGTAACCCAGCGCCGTCAGTTTCGTTCCGGCGGGCAGTTCCTCCTGATGCGCTTCGCTGACATGCGGGTCATCCGTGAGATAGGTGCCGCACACCGTCTGAATCGGCACATGCCGCCATTCTTGGCGGATTTCCTTGACGCCGTCCTTCCGCACATTTGCAAAGCGCTGCAAGCCGCAAGCCATTTCGTTCATCCGCCGAACATCCGCTGTGCCGCGGGGCATTTGGTGGATATTGAAGTCCGCCAGCGTGACCATTTTCGACCAGACCGCGCCGTCTTCGCCCTGCGTCACCAGATAGCCGAAATTCTCCCGCTTTGTGACCACTATGTCACCCATTTTCGCAAAGACAAGCGTGTAGATTGGATGATTCGTGCTGTCATGGCTCAATGCAAAGCGGTAGACTTCCCCCGTTTCCGGATACGCCAGCTCAAAGCCGTCTTCCGTCCGCGTGAGCGTCGGCACGCCATACCCCTCCGACGGCTGATAGACGGCGTTTGTCGAGACGACGGCACTTTCCCAGCCGTTTTCCTGCTTTGCCGCTGCAATCAGCTGATAATGTGCTCCGCTGGCTATGATGATACGGGCATCTTCGGCATCCGCGCGGCAGTCATCAGCCAGAACGGCGTCATCCGGCGAATTCAGCACGAGGGACAGCACGTTGCCGAGCAATTCGCTCGCGGACGCGGCATTCATCATCAGCGCCATCATCAGCGGCACAATCAGCAGAATCCACCGTTTCTTCATCGTTCGCAGCTCCTTTGCATTATTGAATCGGCAGCGTCATTTGGCGCACGCTTCCGTCCGCCGTTGCCACCCAATTGCCGTATCTGTCCACCGCGCCATAGGGGACGTAGGTGCATCCGCCCTCCCCGTAGGCGAGATTCACCAGCGGCAGGGTCAACCCTTCGCCATCCTCCTCCGTTGTGGACACGATATAGTCCACGCCGACGCGCATTGTCATGCTGTCGCTGTAATTCAGCACAAGGATGCTTTCCGCCGAAATCCAGAAGTTGTCCTCCCCAGCCATCGGATTCTGCACCACGCACCATGTGCCGCCGTAGGGCTGCGCGCCGTCGGTGTCTGAGCAGTAGAAGCGCCCGTCCGCGTCCAGCCGAAGGTACAGATAGCCGATTTCACTGCCGGAATACAGATACCAGCTGCCGACATATTTCGCTGCTTCGTCCGGCAGTTCCACTTCGTCAATCACCACGTCACGCCGCGGCACGAACCCGCACATCGGCTTGCCGTCCACCGTCGCTTCGACGTAGGCATACGCCCAATCGTCGCGCACGCCCAGCAAGTACCACATCGTCAGCTTCGTCCCGGCGGGCAGCTCCGCCTGATGGTATTCGCTGACGTGCGGGTCGTCGGTCAGGTAAGTGTCATACGCCGTCAGCATCGGGATATGCAAGCGCAGGCTCTGGGGCGGCTGCCCAATCTGCGCCCACCCGAAGCGGCTCGTCCGCTGGCTGACGCGGTATTCAATCAGCGACCAGTCCCCCTCGGTGCAGTAGATGCGGTAATCATCCCCCGTGCTGAACGACGCTTTGCCCTTCGCCGCGCGGGATGCCTCCGTACTCGGCGCGGTATAGACCGGGTACGACTGCTTGCCGCTTTTCTGCCCCGGAACGGTCTGTGCGCCAATCCATCCCACGTTGTCGTAACTGTAATACAGCGCTATGCTGCTGTGTACATTGCGCATCCGGCGCACGTCGCCAACGCCGCGTCGGGGCATATTGTGAATGTTGAAGTTCTCCAGCGTGACCTCCACCGACCACATGGCGCTGTCTGTGCCCTGCGTCACCAGATAGCGATAGGATTCTTTCCGCTCTATCTCCACGCTACCCATCTTCGCATACATCAGCGTATACGCCATTTCACCCCAGTCATTGCTGATGTACTCAAAGCGGTACAGTTCCTTCACCTTCGGATACGCCAGCTCGAAGCCATTTTTGATGCGCGTGAGTTTCGGCTTCCCGGATGTGCTCTGCTCCGACGGCTGATAAACGGCGGTCGTCGAGACAATAACACTCTTCCAACCGTCTGCGCCCTTTTCCGCCGCAATCAGCTGATTGTGATAGCGGCTCTGCATGATGATGCGCGCGCTATTCTCCTTCCGCGCATAATCATCCGCCAAATGATAATAGTCGTCATAATCATTCGTGTTCGACACAAGCGGCACCAAGGCCTCGGGCAAGCCCCAGCCGTTCGCGGAGGCAACAGGCATTACCATCATCATCAAGGGCAAAATCAGCAGAATCCACCGTTTCTTCATCGTTCGCATCTCCTTTGGAGGTATTTCCCTACTTATATAAACGCATCAAGGCGCAATTTCCCTGCGAAGTGCCAAAAATCTTGAAAAATGTTCTGCCAGTTCATTCTGAATCCATCTTTCTATGCTATGATGGCGGACGCAAACAGAAAAGGAGGGATTGAAACCCATGCTACGGATTTTGAAACACCTCAGGTGGAAAGAGTGGCTGCTCGTCGCCGCCTGTGTAGTGCTGATTGTGGGGCAGGTGCAGCTTGACTTAGCCTTGCCTGATTATATGTCGGAAATCACCCGTCTGGTGCAGACGGAGGGCAGCCAGATGAGCGATATCCTGCTCGCAGGGGGCAAGATGCTGCTGTGCGCGCTGGGGTCAATGCTGCTGACGGTCTGCACGACATTCTTTACCGCACAGATTGCATCACGCTTCTCCGCACGGCTGCGCGGCGAAATGTACCGCAAGGTGGTCGGCTTCTCAAACGAGGAAATCAACCGCTTCTCCACTGCCAGCCTGATTACCCGCACGACCAACGACATTTCGCAATTGCAGATGTTCTTTTCCTTCGGGATGCAGTCGCTGATTAAAGCGCCGATTATGGCATTCATTGCCGTGGGCAAAATTAGCACGAAGAGCTGGAAATGGTCGCTGCTGACAGGCGGCGTGATTGCGTTCGTGTGCGTACTGCTGGTGTTCATCATGCTCTACGCCGTGCCGCGCATGAAGAAGATGCAGACGCTGACGGACAACCTGAACCGCATCACGCGTGAGAACCTGACGGGCTTGCAGGTCGTGCGCGCCTACAACGCGGAAAATTATCAGGAGGGCAAATTCGCCAAGGCGAACGAGGAAATGACCCGCAACAGCCAGCAGGCGAATATCGCCATGTCCGTCATGAATCCGGGCATGAATCTGGCAATGAACGGCTTGACGCTGGGCATCTACTGGATCGGTGCGGCGCTCATCAGTGCGATTGCGGTCACGTCGCCCGCCGCGATGATGGAACGCATTGGGTTGTTCTCGGACATGGTGGTCTTTATGCAGTACGCGATGCAGGTCATCATGGCATTCCTGATGCTGGTGATGATTTTCGTCATGCTGCCGCGCGTGACCGTTTCCGCGGGCCGCGTCAATGAGGTGCTGGACACGAAGGCGCGCATTGTGGACGGCAAGGAAACGCAGGGCAAGCCCGGAATGAAGGGCGAAATCGAGTTCCGTGACGTCTCCTTCCGCTATCCCGATGCCGACGGCGACACCATCCACCACATCTCCTTCACCGCACATCACGGACAGACGGTTGCCCTCATCGGCGCAACTGGCTGCGGCAAGAGCAGCATCATCAACCTGATTCCTCGCCTATATGACGCAACAAGCGGGCAGGTGCTGGTAGACGGCGTGGACGTGCGTGACTACACGCAGGACGCCCTGCGCAGCAAGATCGGCTTTGTGCCGCAGAAGGCGTTCCTGTTCGCCGGCACGGTCAGCAGCAACGTCGGCTACGGCGAGGACAACGCGTCGGGCGCTGCCATCCGCAAGGCGGTTTCCATCGCGCAGGCGGCGGAATTTGTCGAATCCCCGGAGGTCGGGTATTCCGGCACGGTCGCGCAGGGCGGATCGAACTTCTCCGGCGGGCAGAAGCAGCGTTTGTCCATTGCCCGCGCAGTGGCGCGCGACCCGGAAATCCTCGTCTTTGACGACTCCTTCTCCGCGCTGGACTACAAGACCGACCGTGCATTGCGTCAGGCGCTTCGCCAGCAGACCGGCGGCACGACGAACATCATCGTCGCCCAGCGCATCGGCACGATTCGCGACGCGGACTGCATCCTCGTCATCGAGGACGGCGCGATTGTCGGCAAGGGCACGCACCGCGAGCTGATGGAAAGCTGCAAGGTCTATCAGGAAATCGCGTATTCTCAGCTGTCAAAGGAGGAACTTGCGTCATGAGTGAAACGAAACGCCGTCCGGGCGGTCATCCCGGAATGCGCGGGCCGGGCGTACCGGGCGAAAAGGCGAAGGACTTCCGCGGTTCGCTGGGGAAGCTCATCCGCCACTGCAAGCCCTTCTATCCGGTCATTTGCATCGCGATTCTGGGCGACTTGGCGGGCGTCATTATCCGCTTGATCGGCCCGAACAAAATCAGCGAAATCACCAACCTGATTACCGCCGGGCTGCGCGGCGAGATTGACATGCCCGCCATCCAGAAAATCTGCATCACGCTGGTAATTCTCTATGTCGTCGGCGCGCTGCTGAGTTTTATAACAGGGCTGGTGATGACCGTCGTCACGCAGAAGGTCAACCGGGGCTTGCGCGACGGCATTTCCCACAAAATCAACCGCCTGCCGGTCAGCTACTTCCAGTCCACCTCCACCGGCGACGTGCTCTCCCGCGTTACCAACGATGTGGACACCATCGGGCAGACGCTGCAAAACAGCCTGACGAGCCTTGTCTCCGCCGTGACGATGTTCATCGGCAGTGTCGTGATGATGCTCTCGACGAACTGGGTCATGGCGCTGACGGCGATTGTGTCGTCGATGCTGGGCTTCGGGCTGATGCTTGGCATCATGAGCCGCTCGCAGAAGTACTTCGTCGCGCGCCAGCGGTGGCTGGGCGATCTGAACGGCCATATTGAAGAAATCTACACAGGGCACAATGTCGTCCGCCTCTTCGGCGCGGAGCAGCGCGAACAGCAGACGTTCGACCGCATCAACGGCAAGATGCAGGAGACAGACTGGAAGAGCCAGTTCATGTCCGGCCTGATGATGCCGCTGATGGGCTTCATCGGCAATTTCGCGTATGTGGCGGTGTGCGTCGTCGGCGCGGTGCTGGCGATGAACGGCACGATTTCCTTCGGCGTGATTGTCGCTTTCATGATGTATGTGCGCCTGTTCACCTCGCCCCTGAGCCAGTTAGCACAGGCGGCGACGAACCTGCAATCCGCGGCGGCGGCGGCAGAGCGCGTCTTTGAGTTCCTCGAAGCGAAGGAAATGCCCGACGAATCCCACCTGCCCGCGCAGACGAAAACCGTCCGCGGCGAAGTGGCGTTCGACCACGTCCGCTTCGGCTACACGCCGGATAAAATCATCATTCACGACTTCTCCGAGCATGTGCAGCCGGGTCAGAAGGTCGCCATCGTCGGTCCGACTGGCGCGGGCAAAACCACGATGGTCAATCTGCTGATGAAGTTCTATCCGCTGGGCGGCGGCGAAATTCGCATTGACGGCGTACCGCTGTCGCAGATGACGCGTGAGCATGTGCACGACCTCTTCGGCATGGTCTTGCAGGACACTTGGCTCTTCGAGGGCAGCATCCGCGACAACCTCTGCTACGGCAAGGAGGGTATTACGGACGAGCAGCTTGACCAAGTGACCCGTGCAACGGGGCTGTACCACCTTATCCACACCTTGCCGGAGGGTTACGACACCCAGCTGTCCGACAAATTGAACCTCTCCGCCGGACAGAAGCAGCTGATGACGATCGCCCGCGCGATGATTGAAAACGCGCCGATGCTGATTCTCGACGAAGCGACGTCCTCCGTCGATACACGCACAGAAATGCTGATTCAGCAGGCAATGGACACGCTGACAAAGGGGCGTACCTCGTTCGTCATTGCGCACCGCCTTTCCACCATCAAGAATGCGGACAAGATTCTGGTCATGCGCCACGGCGACATCATCGAATCCGGCACGCACGAAGAACTGCTGCAAAAAGGCGGCTTCTACGCCGAGCTGTACAACTCGCAGTTCGAGCAGGCGTAACACATTTTCCAACTGCATAACAACCCCGGCAGCACACAAGGACGATTGTCCAGCGGCTGCCGGGGCTTTTCTATTGCGGTAGGATACGCTCTCCGTTTTTCCCCTGCAATGAAAAAGACCAGCATCGAGAGAAAACCTTCTCCCATGCTGGTCGGTCGCGCCCATTTGGCGCGACAATGTTGAGTTGGTCAAAAGAGCAGCTTGGGGGCGCGTCTGCGGACGCGCAAAGTTACTGGCAGGGACGCTTCGCTG
>ENA-OZAL01000194-OZAL01000194.1-human-gut-metagenome-genome-assembly--contig:-NODE-194-length-12778-cov-4.584060_pt1 | contig 12778 bp, 3 predicted proteins | sample MGYA00244206_ERZ653496 | MGnify/ENA primary metagenome ERZ653496 (study PRJEB26926, sample SAMN06165085) | human gut metagenome | biome: ENVO:00009003; feature: ENVO:2100002; material: ENVO:00002003...
CCCGCCGCGCCCGGATGGCACGCCACCTCGCGCAGGGCAGTTTCGCCGTTGGGCAGGCGCACATGCCAATGCTCAACGCGGATAATCTTGCCGGGGAAAACGACTTTCCCATCCAAATACTCTTCCGTCAGCTGCTTGTCGTCCATCATGGTCAATGTCCTCCTCAAACAATAGGATGATTTTCGCCATAGTGATTCGACAAGAGACGCAAAAAATCCTGCGAATCGCAAGGAAAAATGCGGCAGGGTGCGGAAGATTGACAAACCGCGCCGCTGCGGTATAATAGAATGGCATCAGGCCCGCAAAGGGCAGGAGCAAGGAGGAAACCCAACATGAGAAAATCCGGCGTCAAAGGTCTTGGCCGTCTGCTGTCTGTGCTGATGGTGGCGGCGCTGCTGATGACAACCGCGATGGTTCCGGCGCTGGCGCTGGATCGCTGGGAGGACGTCGTCGTGTCCGTCATTTGGACGGATTCGCAGGGACAGCAGCAGACAACGCAGGCGTTCCCCGTGCCTGACAGCGCGGAACATGCGTATTGGGCGACGCTGGATGCGTCCGCCCTTTTCAGCACGGTTCAGGTGCAGGTTGTATCGTCTGACCCGGCGTATACCTTCTACTTGAAAGATTATGCGTCGGAAATCATGTGGACGCAGGATGCGACCGCCCTTGACCCGATGTATTCGTATGAAGTGGATTATTACTGCAACAGCGTCTATGAAGGGATGTTCCCGTTGTACCTCTCGTCGCAGGGGATGCCTGAAACGCCTGCGCAGGAGAGTGTCAACGTGCCGGTGTACTATGTGACGGAGGATGGCCAGCAGCTGGATTTCCAGTACGCAAGCTGCCTGACGAACGCGACTACCCAAGTGTACGCCAATTCCAGTGTTGTGCCGTGGGATTATCTGCTTGTCAAACCTGCGTCCGGTGTGGTGGATGTGTTTGTGGACAGCATGGGCAACGCGTCGCCGAGCGAGGTGCGCTTTGTCTACGCCGTGCCGGAGCAGCCGACCGAAGCGCCGACGGAAGTGCCCACCGAAGCCCCGACCGAGCCGCCCGTCATTCAGGCGGAAGTGACCGTGCTGTATCAGCTGGATGACAACGGCACGATTCTGGACACGCAGTATGTGACGCTGAATCAGGGCGACAACTATGTCACCGCCAATAGCGCGATGACTGCTGGGTATCAGCTTGTCGGCGAGGACACGGTGCATGTGTGGGTGGACAACGGCGGCACGGCGAGCGTGAATCCCGTTGTGTTCCACTATGCCACGCCGCAGCCGGTAACATCCAACATCGACGTGTTCTACTATCACAAGAACGGCACGCTGCTGGACCAGCAGTCGCAGCCGCTGACCGAAGGCGTGAACTACATCTATGCCGCCAGCGACCGCGTGGGCGGGTACGACCTCATCAGCGAAAATCCGCAGACGGTCACGCTGCGTCCTGACGGTACGACCGACTTGGCGAGTGTGTCCTTCTTCTATGCCGACCCGCAGCCGACCGAAGTGAACGTGCCCGTGCATTACCTCAATTCCGAGGGCGAGCCTGTTGCGATGGACGACACGCTGACGCTGGGCGATGGGACGCACCTTGTGACGGCGAATCCGCAGGGCATGGCGGACGGCTATGTGCCGATGCCCGGCACGGAAAGCACGGTGGAAGTGAACGTTTCCGGCGGTATCGCGACGCCGAGCGAGGTGTATTTCTACTATTATATTCCCACGACGGAAGCACCCGCAACCGAAGCGCCGACCGATACCCCCGCACCGACGGACACCCCCGCCCCGCAGACGATGCCGGTGGCGATTCACTACTTCGACATGAGCGGCGTGGAAATTGCCGACCCGGTGGTGAAGGAACTGCTGCCGGGGACGTATCCGATGATTCCGGAGCGCGAAATCCCCGGTTACGAGCTGGACAGCACGCTGACGCAGTTTGACCTGACGGTGGATGCGAACGGCACGCTGTACATGGACGGCGAAGAAATTCCGGCGGATGCGGTCGGATTCTACTATCATCCGGTGCAGACCCCGACGGAAGTTCCCGCGACGGAAGCGCCGACGGACACGCCTGCGCCCGCAACGGACGTGCCCGCAACGGATGTTCCGGCGACCGAAGCGCCGACCGATACCCCCGCGCCCGCGCAGCAGTTCGTGACCGTCACCATCCGCTACTACAACACGCTTGGCGAGGAGATTGCTGACGCAAGCGTGGCGGAGCTGATGCCGGGAACGTACCACGTCACGCCCGCGTATGACAGCATTCCCGGCTACGAACTGGAAAGCAGCTGGACGTCGTTCGAACTGACGATTTACGCGGACGGCACCATTGCCATCAACGGTGACGAAGCGACGGCGGAAGAACTTGCGTTCTACTATCGCCCGGTTCAAAGCGCTGCGACGGATGTTCCCGTGACCGAAGCGCCCACGAATACGCCGATCCCGACCGAAACGCCGACCACTGCGCCCACTGAAGCGCCGATTCCCGTCGGGCAGCCGGTCAACCGCTACGCGACCATCAACGGTAATCGAGTGGCGTTCCGCAGCGAGGCTTCGACCAGCAAGAGCAACACGATCATCAAGCGCTTGGCGAATGGCTCGAACGTCTACGTCGTCAACGAAATGCTGAATGACAAGGGCGAACGGTGGAGCGTCGTCATGGTGGATGGACAGAGTGGCTACATCAAAAGCGAATTCCTGACCATCATGACGCAGGCGGAAAGCGACGCGTATGCCGCATCCACCGGCGCAACGCCTGTGCCGACGGCAACGCCGGTTCCGACCGAGACCCCGACGGCGATTCCGACCGAAATTCCGACGGAAGTGCCGACGGCCACTCCGACCGCCGCGCCGCAGAACGCGACCATCATCATCCAGTATCTGGACAGCTACGGCAGCCCGGTGGCGAATGCGCAGTCGATGACGCTCGCCCCCGGCACATACACCCTGCGCCCGATGCCGACGAATTTGCGGGATGGCTATGAGCTGATTCCCGGCAGCGAGCAAATCACCCTGACTGTTTTCCAAGACGGCACGCTGAGCATGGATGCGGCGGATATTGCCTTCTGGTATCGTCAGGTGGCGACCGCCGCGCCGACGCAGACCCCGACCGAGGCTCCGACCCCGACGCCGACCGCTGTGCCGTACGAGGGCTATGCCGTCACTACGCGCGAAACCGAAATGCGCACCGGCATCGGCACAGGCAACTACGTTATGGCGACGCTGCAGGCGAATGTGCTGGTGTATGTGAATAGCCAGCTGAACACGGCAGGCGAAACGTGGGACATTGTGACCACGCTGGAAGGGACGTCTGGTTATGTGCCGGACGCGAACCTCCGCTACGTCACCGACGCGCAGGCGCAGGTGTACATTCAGCAGTGGAACCAGTCCCGCAGCACGCCCACGCCCAGCCCCACGCCGTACCTGACGCCTGTTCCCGCACAGGAGATGGGCTACGCCTACGCCGTGGGCAACAACGTGCCGCTGCGGCAGATGGCGGGCGACTTCAGCGCGATTGAGGCGTACCTGATGCAGGGCGAAGTTGTCTACGTCTCCGGGCAGGATTATCTGGGCAGTATGCCGTGGCACCGCGTGCAGTATAATGGGCAGTGGGGCTATGTGCGCTATGACATGCTCCGCTTCATGACGCAGGCGGAAATCGAGGCGTACCTGAACAACCTGAACGCCACGCCCGCACCCACGCTTGTCACCACGCCCCAGCCCTACGACCCAACGAACTACTCCAGCTACGGCTATGTGACTACGACGACCTCGGTCAACTTCCGCCAGCAGCCCAGCATGAACGCGAGCCGTATCAGAAAGCTGTACAACTACGCGTTCTGCTTTGTCCTCGGCACAACGACCGGAACGGACGGCGAAACGTGGTATCATATCCGCTACAATGACCAAGAAGGTTACGTCAACGGAAAATACTTCCATTGGATGACAGTGGAGGAGCTGGAAGAGTTCCTGCAAAGCAGCGAGTACATTCAGGGCATCCAGAACAACACGACAGGGAATGCCACTGCAAAACCGACCAGCGGTCTGATTCCGGAAGAAGACAAGACCATCAACGACTGGAAGGGCAGCGGCGCAACGGTCAGCTATGTGCCGTGGCAGCGCTTTTCAACGCCCGGCCCGCTGCCCTCGCCCACAACTGCCCCCACGCAGGAAACCGCTACGCCGACGCCTTCCGCTTCGCCCACGCCGACGCTCGAACCGCTGCCCACCGCAGCCACGACGTACCCCGTGACGAACGAGAGCGGCAACAGCGGGCTGGTTGTCTTCATCGTGATTGCGGTCGTGCTGCTGCTTGGCGGCGGCGGATTCGCCTTCATGCAGTACCAGAAGAAACAGCGTGAAGTTGCCATGAAGGCGGCGCAGCGCCGCGCACAGGCAGCGCGCAATGCGGATCGTCCGGTTGCGCGTCAGGCGGGTCAGCCGCAGCAGATGCGCACCGGCGCGTACGCAACCCCACAGCAGCGTCCGCAGACGAATAATGGCGTTTCGCCTGTGCAGGTGCGCCCGGCGACACCCGTTCCGCAGACGCAGGACATGCAAAACCGACCGCAAGTCGGTTATCGCACGCCGATTCAGCCCCTGACGAAGCCGCAGGAAACCCCGTCCACTGCCGCGCCGAAGAGCACGACGACGATGGAGAATCCGTATGCGCGCCCGGTGGCGAAATCGGCAGAGGAAGCGCCGCGCCATCGCCGCCGTACAGATCAGTATCGCCAGGATGACGACAGCGCAAACCCGAACGGGTAACATAATATTGGGCAGGAGCAGCACAATTTACGGGCTGCTCCTGCTTTTTTTGAGAATCAACAATATTATGCTGTTTTTTGTTTGCTAAGTCTGGAATGTTACATTGAAAAAGACGAACGAATGGCGTGGAAACAAAGAAAAAAGCGGTCGAAAATTTGCACACGCTGAACGAAAATTACGAAAAAACGAGGAAAGCAACAGACAAAAAATATTCCTATTACGATAGTTTTAACATGTAAATAACAATACTCAGGAAACTAACAAGCCGTTAACAGGTGGAAATGACAAAATTGCCACACGAAAGTATGGCAAAACACACAAAAATGCACCAAATGAGCATAATAAATGTTATTTTTCCGTCTTGACAGTTGAAGATTTGATGGTATAATAAACCATGCAAGAACTCGAACTGTGATTTGCCGGAAATCTGGCGAATTACATATCGAGAAACGATAAATGCGTTACATGCGAAGGAGACGTGAACTGTGACAGAGAAGGAACTGCGGAAGCTGGGACGCGCGGAGCTGCTGGAACTGCTGCTGGAACAGGCACGGGAGTTTGAAGCACTGGAGCAGCGGCTGAATGCGGCAGAAGCGGCGCTGCAAAGTCAGCAGCTGCAGCTGGAAACGTGCGGTTCGATTGCGGAGGCATCGCTGAAGTTAAACGGCGTGTTTGAGGCGGCGCAGAAGGCCGCGGAACAGTATCAGCAGAACGTCGAGCGGCTTTGCCAGGAGAAAATCAGCGCGGCAGAAAGCCAAGCGCAGGAAATCCTCGCGCGCGCAAAGAAAGCCGCCAATCAGCAGTAAAGAAACATGGCAGAAGGGAGGGCGCGCAGGTGTCAGAAGACAAGAATCAGCAGAAAACGGGCAAACAATTGCTCAACGACACGCAGGAAGCGGCGGAACGCGCCCACCTGCTGCGGCAAATGAACCCCACATCCGCACAATTGGAAACGGAACTGAAGCGTGAGAAACGCAAGCACAGCTACAACCGCGCCCTGCGCAGCACGCTCTATACGCTGCTGGTGGTGGCGGCGGTTGCGGTGCTGATTGCAACCATGGTCATGCCCATCCTGCAAATCACCGGCACGTCAATGACGCCGGTGGTCGGGCAGGGTGAAATCACAATGGTCGTGCGCGGGTCAAATCCGCAGCGCGGCGATATTATCGCTTTTTACTACAACAATAAGGTGCTGATTAAGCGCGTTATCGGCCTGCCGGGCGAGTGGGTCAACATCGACGGAAGCGGCAACGTCTACATCAATGGCGAACTGCTTGATGAGCCGTACATCACCGACCGCGCGCTGGGCGACTGCTCCATCACGCTGCCGTACCAAGTGCCGGACGGGCGGTATTTTGTTCTGGGTGATCACCGCTCCACCTCGCGCGACAGCCGAAGCACACTGGTCGGCCCAGTGTCCGAAGAGCAGATTATGGGGCGCGTAACGCTCCGCATTTGGCCGCTGAACCGCATTGGATTCCTGCAATAACGTAAGTACAATACAGCAAGAAGAGGAACACAGGTTCCAGAATCGGAGGATGCTGACATGAACCGCAAACTCATGGAATTAGCAGAAAAATACGTTGCGCAGCGGAAGCGCCGGATGCGTCTGCTCAAGACGGTCACGGCGCTGGCACTCGTTGTCGCCATCTGCACGTCTTATGTGCTGATGATGCCGGGCCTGACGATGGCGGCGGAAACGTACTGCGGGCTGGAGGAGCATACCCACACGGCGGACTGCTATGTGGATGAGCTGACCTGCCTGATTTCCGAGCGCGAGGCGGAGACAGTCTTTACCGATATTATGCGCTGCAGCTTTGAGCCGCACCGCCATTCCTCCGATTGCTACAATGCGCAGGGCAAACTCAGCTGCGGCTACTGGGATGGCTACATCCACGAGCATGACGAGAAGTGCTACGACAGCAACGGCGTTCTTATCTGCACGCTGGAGGAGCATCCGATGCACAAGCACACGGATGCCTGCTACAACTGGGAGAAGCAGCTGACCTGCACGCTGCCGGAAAGCGAGGGGCACATCCACACGGATGCGTGCTATCGGGCAAAAGAACCGACTTGCGGTCTGTTTGAGAGTGAAGGCCACCAGCACACGGCGGATTGCGTGACGGAAACGCGCACGCTGATTTGCACCGAGGACGTTGCGACGAACTCCGACATGCCGCATGTCCATGATGACAGCTGCTACGAAGTGACCCGGACGTACACCTGCGGTCTGACGGAAGGCGAGGGCGCACATCACCACACGGATGCCTGCTATCCGACGACGGAAGAACCGACTTGCGGTCTGTTTGAGGGCGAAGGCGCACACACGCATGATGATTCCTGCTACGAGATGGTGTGCGGCGAACTGAAATGCAAGCTCTATCCCGACCCGGCGAAAGTGCACACGCATTCCGCGTCCTGCGTCGATGCGAAAACCGGTTACTACACCTGCGGCTACATTCAGGTGCTGCGGCATCAGCATACAAATGAATGCGTTGTGACGGTGACGGCGGAGGATTCCGGCCATCATCACACGGCGGACTGCTACGAACGCCACTATATCTGCGGCAAAGAAGAGCACACGCACACGCCGGATTGCTACTATGACCCGACCCCGAACCCCGATGCGACGGCAGCCCCCGAAGCGACAGCTGAGCCGACGGCAGCGCCCGAAGTGACGGCTGAGCCGACGGCAGCTCCCGAAGCGACAGCTGAGCCGACTGCAGCCCCCGAAGTGACGGCTGAGCCGACGGCAGCGCCCGAAGTGACGGCTGAGCCGACGGCAGCCCCCGAAGCAACGTCAACGCCCACGGAAGCGCCCACAGCAACGCCTGCGCCTACGGAGGAACCGACGCTTGCGCCGTCTGTAACGCCCGCGCCGACGGAAAACGCCGCCGAAACTGTTGCCCCGATGGACGAGCCGTCCCCGACACCTGCGCTTACGGTGATTCCGTCGATGGACGCTGATGCCGCGAAGCCGGACGACATGGTGATGCCGTCGTTTGGACTCGACCCGGGCTTCCTGATGATGGCGAACGAACCGCCTGCCGTCAGCGAGAGCGGCATGCAGATTACCAATATTACGGTATCGAACATCATACTTCCGGAAAATGCCAATGCGTACAACTATAGCTTCGCGGCGGACTTCAAGATTTCGGATGAAGCTATTCTGCGCCATGGCGAAGGCAACAAGATTATTATTCCGGCAGAGAATACGCATATCAAAACGGACAGCACTTCTGTCTGGTCGGGCACGGACGCCAAATTCAGCAATGAAAAGCCGGCGTTTAAGTTCCAGTATAATCCCGCAACGAAACAAGTTGAAATGTGGTTCACCGACGAGTATATGGACTTTGTCCGGAACAACCCCAGCCATGACGACCGCACCGGCACCATGAAGATGAGCGCCGAAATCCGCAAGGACGATGTTGAGAATCTGGGCAACGACGACCTGACCATTAAGTTCGGTGGCGCATCGACCACTGTGAAGTGGGAGGACATCGACAGGGGCAACAACTCCATCCTCAGCGATTTGAGAACTTGGAAAAGCGGGGCTAATGTCAACTGGGAAAAAGGAACGATTGAGTATACCGTCAAAATCGAATCCACAAAGGGCACGAACGGCAAGAACGCGACTGCTCGAGACGTCATGACGGCTGTGAATAAGCAAATGGCCCTGACAAACATGACCGTCACGGAGGTTAAAGTACACTCTAACTGGAGTCAGGTGCCGGCTGTTGACTCTGCTTCGACAGAAATCAAGACGGACGGTACATGCGCCTGCGGTACGACGGGAACGCACATTCACTACGTTTATGCGAACACGACGGACGAAAGCGGCAAGGTCTATACCATGACGACGGACTATGTGCTGCCGCCGCTTTCGGCAAATGAAACATACGAAATTAAGTATGAATACACGTTCGACAAGGACGGAATGACCGGTGAATACGATCAGCTGACAAATACTTTCACTGCTCAGAGTGGCGGAAAGTGGGATCATTCCCAGGATTCCTCTAACAGCAACCCTACTGACGTTCAGATTAAAAAGCTGCAAAAGAGCAACTGGTACAACAGCAATGAGGGCTGCATTCAGTGGACGCTCACCGTCAACGAAAACCGTTTCAACATCAAGGACAAGACGCTGACGGACACGATGTTCGACCAGCTTGTGGACGAAAACGGCAGTCTGCTGTTTTCGAAGACGGACGGCAAGGGCTATGTGTCGCAAATCACGGCGAATAACACACCTATCACCGCTGAAAACTACACGGATTACTTCACCGTGGAAACCGGCGCGGATGGCAAACCGCAGCTGAAATTCAAGGACACCACCGCTAAGATCGTAATCCAATACAAAACGCCGGTGGAAGCAACCGCGCAGGATCAACAGATTACAAACACGGCGGAATTCGACGGCGAACAAAAGACAAGCACCGCGAATGTAGGGCAGGACAAGCGTTACAATGTGGTGAAGTCGGTTGACGCAAGTATGCCGGCGGATCCGACGAAGAACGGCGAATACACCGATGGTCTGTATCCGGTAGCGTGGAACGCGACGTACACCTTCCCGGCGACGAAGGATGTTCAGTATAAGCTGAACTTCGGCGATACGCTTGACAAGAAGGTGGAATGGAAAAACAACGTCGCTATTATGCAGCATTACATGACGGCGGCGCAGGCGCAGACGTTGCTCAACAACATCAAAAACCTCGATGTTGTGAAAAAGCATGATGCGCAGAATGTGCCGTACACCATTACGCTGCTGACCTGCGACAGTCAGGGCAAAAATGAAGGCACGATGGTGGTGTCTGCGGAAACGACGCTGACGGAAGGCTACTACTATGGTTTCCGGTTTGAAACGACGGGCGAAGGCGTTGTGCTGAACGACGCCAATGAGGATGCGAACGCGACGACAAGCGTTACGCTCCCGTACGTGACGACCATCTATCTGGAAGAATCCCGCACTGGCTGGGTTGACTTCAAGAACACGGCTTCTAACGCGGGCAAGACCGGAGACGCGTGGTACAAGGTCGCCCGGAACGATCTGGTGGAGAAGAAGTTCGGCAACCATAATGCTGGTGATTTGAACGGACAGATCATCCATGAGAACGAGTTGTTCTGGACCATCGACCTGCGCAATGACGGCGCGGCGCATGACGTAATCACCCTGACCGAAAAGCTCCCGCCGCACATTCAGGCGCACAGGATTGTGTACGGCAATTCCACGCTGGTTCTGAATGAATCCGGTTCGTTTGAGCTCGAGAACACGCAAGCTACCGAACTCGATGAAGGCTTTGTGGTCAGCAATAACAATGGAAATATTGCGGTCAAGGCGGAAATTACCACAAATGCGGAGACGCATCAGCAAACCTTGAAAATGACCTTAAAGCCCTACGGGGAGGAAAAAGGTTCGGTTTTGAACCCGTACCCGAATGATCAGTATAATAGTAATCTGAATGTCAAGGTTTACTGCAAGATTGACGAGGATCTGCTGGCAACTGCGAAGAATGGCAAGCTGGAACTGGGCTGGCTGAAAAACGAGCTGGACGTGCAATACGACGCGACGCTCTATCACAAGGAGCAGAAGACCGAGCTGACCTACGAGGAAGAGACGGTCAAGCCGAGCAACGTCGAAAAGGGCTTCCGTGTCAAGGGCGGCGACCAGCAGGCGCGAATCACTTACACCATCGACATCAACCAGTCCGGCGCGGAGCTGAATCCGGCATCCAGCACGCTCACGCTGACGGATAAACTGACTTATGACGTTCTTGGATGGGCTGGCGAGTATCCTTATCTGCGCAATGTGACGTTGGATGAAGGTTCCTTCAGGCTCTATGAGGCGTTGAAGGATGAAAACGGCAATCCGATTCTGGTCGTTGATGAAAGTGGCAAGGGGCATCTGCTGCGCGGCGCAGAGATAGAGAAGTATCTCTGGAAGATGGAGTTCACGGAAACGGAAAACATCTACTGGCACCCTTCCTACAGTTACGGTGAGAAGGTACAAGGAACGGTTCCCGCTCAACGTTACCTGGACATAACTGCCACCGTTCCGGACAGCAAGGCGCTGATTCTGGAATACACGGCGCAGGAAAACATTCTCCTGCCGCCCGAGGTGACGAACGAGTACAACTTCAACGACGTGAGCAGCAAGGGCATCAGTCCGGCATTGAGCAACACAGCAAGCCTTGGCGGCAACGGCACCTCGAGCACCCACCTGAACGACAGCAACAACGACTACTTCAGTCAGGGCGGCGGCTACATCCACAACAATCTGGTCATCCGCAAGGTGGACAGCGCGAATACCTCGCTGCTGCTGCCGGGAACGGAGTTCACGCTCTACGCATGGAACACGGCAACCAAAAAGTTCGAGGCGGTTGGCGGCGAAAATGGTAAGGTCTACACGGATAAGAACGGTACGATTACGTACAGTTACAGTTCGCAAAACCTGAATCAGCGTCCGCTCGATCCGAACGTTGCGTACATGCTGGCGGAAACGAAGGCAATCGAGCCGTACCACCTTGTGTTGGAGGATCGCCCGCTGGTCGTCTTCCACATCGTTCCGCGAGCGGACGATACCGCAGAGCATCCGGCTCGCTACCCGGACGGCTTCAATAGCAGCAATTTCGGTAAGATTTCGAAGGATGCGTTGCAGAAGCTCATGACTGATTCCGACATCAAGGGCGTGGTGGATGGCGCGTACACCGTCAACGGCTCTGCGAACATCAACATTCAGGTGAAGAACAGCAAGGACCGCCACGACATGGAGGTGCAGAAGAACTGGGTTGGCGATGACGGCCATCAGGATGCGCGCCCTGCCAGCGTCCTCGTGATGCTTCGCCGCTATGCGCTGACGCAGGAACAGTACGATACGGTGCTGGCTCAAGAGTCGGCATCGGATACGGGTATGTTCAGCCCGGAGCAGTGGTCGCTCATCCGTCAGCACCCGGACGACGCCTACGGTGGCCGCGAGGCTACACTGACGGCAGCGAACGGCTGGCACACCAAGTGGTCGCAGCTGGAATCCACCGGCGCGGACGCAAACGGCAACAAGCTCTACTACATTTACTACATCGTCGAGGGCAAAGTGCCGAGCTACACCACATCCGGCATCACCTACACCATCGACCCGAACGCCAGCAAAACCACCGGCACGGTCACGGCGACGCTGACCAACGTCTACCGCCCGGAGGACAAGTACGGCGAAATCAGCATCGACTTGTCCAAGGAATGGTACGCGCCGGATGGCACAAAGCACACGATTACCGAGGAATTCGGCGGCGTGCAGGTCGCGCTCTACAAGACGCGCTGGGATTACGTCAACGGCGCGTGGACGAAGGGCAGCACGGAACGCCGCGAAACGGTCACACTGGCAGAAGCAAACAGATGGAGCGCCAAGTTCGAGGGGCTGGAAACCTACACGGTCGCCATGGAAAACGGCGTTGTCCAAAACGCCCACGCCTACACCTACAGCCTCCGGGAACTGAACGTGCCGAGCGGCTTCTACTGCCAGCTGACATACAGCGGTCTCCCGCAGAACCCGAGCGAGTACTTCACGGACGGGAATCCCGCCAATCCGAAGACGAACGCGGAGAACGCACGCGGCACGGCGACGCTGCGGAACTACGAGATTGCGAAGCTGACCATCGAAGCCGAGAAGCGCTGGGGCGAAGGCGCGAAGCCTGAAAACACGCAGGATACGCTGACCTTCCGCCTGACCCGCGAAAAGCAGGAGAACGGCGCGTGGGTCGCGGACAGCAGCTTCCAAGCGGTCACGAAGGTCATGAGCATCAGCAGCCTGAACACAAGCAAGGTCGTGTTCGGCACTTTCCCGAAGTACGCTGTGACGGGCTTCGACGAGCAGAATCAGCCCATCAGGCAAAGCTACCGCTACAAGGTGGAGGAGGTCAAGTACCAAAACGAAGCCACCCTCCCGTTCAGCGTCAGCTATAGCCCGGCGGACGGTTTCGTGACGACGGAGGGCGATGCGAACACCAGCACCACCGTCACCG
>ENA-OZAL01000198-OZAL01000198.1-human-gut-metagenome-genome-assembly--contig:-NODE-198-length-12639-cov-5.237524_pt1 | contig 12639 bp, 13 predicted proteins | sample MGYA00244206_ERZ653496 | MGnify/ENA primary metagenome ERZ653496 (study PRJEB26926, sample SAMN06165085) | human gut metagenome | biome: ENVO:00009003; feature: ENVO:2100002; material: ENVO:00002003...
CGTCGGCAGCGTCAGATGTGTATAAGAGACAGATGTCGTGCAGGGCACGCGCGAGGTGCTCATCCCCGACCGGCCGGAGTTCGTGCGCAGCATCGACCCGGCTGCCGGGCGCATGGTCGTGCACCTGATCGAAGGGATGTGAGCGCGTGCGCATCGACATTCTCACACTCTTTCCCGACACCATGCGCGCCATGCTCGGCGAGAGCATCCTCGGCCGGGCGCAGGCGCGCGGTCTGCTCGACATCCGCTGCCATCAGATCCGCGACTATACCGAAAACCGCCAGAAGCAGGTCGACGACTATCCGTATGGCGGCGGCTGGGGTCAGGTCATGATGGCGCAGCCGCTCAAGAGCTGCCTCGACGCGGCGCTTGCGGATTCCGCCGTGCCCGTGTCGCGCCGCCGCGTGATCTACCTCTCCCCGCAGGGGCAGACGTTCACGCAGGCGAAGGCGCGCCAGCTCAAGGCCGACTATGACCAGCTCGTGCTCGTCTGCGGCCACTATGAGGGCGTGGATGAGCGCTTCATCGAGGCGTGCGTGGACGAGGAGCTGTCCATCGGCGACTTTGTGCTCACAGGCGGTGAGCTCGGCGCGATGGTCGTCACGGACTGTGTTTGCCGCATGGTGCCGGGCGTGCTGTCGGACACCGAGTGCTACACCGGCGAGAGCCATTGGGCGGGCCGGCTCGAGTACCCGCAGTATACCCGTCCCGAGACGTGGGAGGGGCGCACCGTGCCCGAGGTGCTGCGCGGCGGCAATCACGCTGAAATTGAAGCGTGGCGCACGCGGCAGAGTCTGGAGCGCACGCTCGTAAAGCGGCCGGACCTCTTTCGGGAAACACCGCCCACGCCGGCCGAGCAGCGCCTGCTCGATAAGATCCGGCGCGACCGCAGCCGCCCGCAGCTCACAGAGCCGCCCGTCTGCCGTGCCGCGGCGGAGGCCGACCTCCCGGCCATCCTTGCCATCGCGCAGCAGGCGCGCAACTACCTGCGCCGCCACCGTGTCGACCAGTGGCAGGGCGAGTACCCGAATGCGGACACGTTCCGCGCCGACATCGCGGCCGGCACGTGCCATGTGCTCACATATCAGGGCGCTGTCGCCGCCATGTTCACGCTCAGCCGCACGCCCGAGCCCGCCTATGACGCGCTCACGGACGGGCGCTGGCGCTCGGACCGTGACCACGCCGTCGTGCTGCACCGCAATGCCGTTGCGGCCGATTGGCGCGGCACGGGCATGGCCGACCATCTCATGCAGGCGGCGGAGCAGCTCGCACGTGAAAGCGGGGCGCACGCCGTCCGCGTCGACACGCACCGGCACAACGGCGCGCAGAAAAAGCTTCTCGAGCGCCACGGCTACCGCTTCTGCGGCAACATCCTGTGTGACGAGCCGGGGCACGATCCGCGCCGTCAGGCGTTTGAGAAGCTGCTGAAGTGAGGTGCGTATGGAGCTGACGAATCCTGCGGACATCCGCGCACTGCTCGCGCGGCATGATTTCCGCTTTTCCAAGTCCATGGGGCAGAATTTTCTGACGGCCGCATGGGTCCCGGCCGACATCGCCGACGCCTCCGGCGCGGACGCGCACACCGGCGTGCTCGAGGTCGGCCCCGGCATCGGCTGCCTGACCGAGCAGCTCGCGCAGCGCGCGGCCAAGGTCGTCTCGGTCGAGCTGGACGAGCGGCTGCGCCCCGTGCTGGCCGAGACGCTCGCCGCCTATCCGAACGTGGAGATCGTCTTTGGCGACGTGCTCGCGCTCGATCTGCGGCAGCTCGCGGCGGAGCACTTTCCGGGGCTGCGCCCGGTCGTGTGTGCAAACCTGCCGTATAACGTCACGACGCCGCTGATCACGGCGTTTCTCACCGCCGGATGCTTCGACACCGTCACGGTCATGATCCAGCGCGAGGCCGCACACCGGCTCTGCGCCCGGCCGGGAACGGCGGATTACGGTCTGCTGACCGTGCTGACCGCGTGGTATGCGGAGCTTGAGCTGCTGTTTGATGTGCCGCCGCACTGCTTCGTCCCCGCGCCGAAGGTCACGAGCACCGTCGCGCGGCTGCGTATGCGCAGCGCACCGCCTGCGGACGTGCAGGATGAAGCGCTGCTGTTCGCCGTCGTGCGCGCGGCGTTCAGCCAGCGCCGCAAGACGCTCATCAATGCGCTCGCGGCCGGTGTTCCCGGCTGCGACAAGGCGCGCGCCGCCGCGGCGATCGCCGCCTGCGGCTTCGATGCGCGCGTGCGCGGTGAGACGCTTGATCCGGCGCAGTTTGCTGCGCTGAGCAATGCGCTGCGTGCCGAGCTGGGTTGACATAACAAAAACAAATCAGGGCGTCCCATCGCGGGGCACCCTGATTTTTTGCGGATACAGTTCTGCTGTGGTTTACATAACGGATTGGACGGGAGCTTTCCCTGCATACCGCCGCCTGCGCGCGCATACTGTGGTAGCAAACGCAGCAGGAGGGGAGCGCCATGCCATATGAGGACAAAAAGGCCGTGCCGCAGCGCCGGCCGCACGCAGTCACGCTCGACGAGCGCAGCCATCTGACCGTTACGGGAGTGGACGAGGTCGTGCGCTTTGACGACACGGAGGTGTCCATGCGCACGTCGCGCGGGATGCTCACCGTGCACGGCGAGGGGCTGCGCGTCGGCCGGCTTGCGATCGACACGGGGGAGCTTGCGATCGACGGCGCGTTTGACGCGCTCGACTACACGGAGGAGACGGTGTCAGGCTCCGGCTTCTGGTCGCGCCTGTTCGGCGGATGAAGCTGCCGCTGCTCGGTCAGCTTGCGCAGCTCATGCTCGGGCTTGGGCTCGGCGCGGCGCTCGGGCTGGCGTTCGACGTGCTGCGCGTGCCGCGCCGCCATGCGCGCAGCGCGGTTTTCCGCGCGCTGCTCGACGGCGCGTTTTGCCTGCTTGCGCTCGGGGCCGTGTTCCTGCTTGGCATGACGGCCGGCGACGGGCAGGTGCGCCTGTTTCTGTTCGCGGCCATCGCCGGCGGCTGGACGTGCTACTTTCTCTGGCTCAGCGGGCACATTTTCCCGCAGCTGGAGCGATCTGGCCGCCTGTGCGCGCGAAAAATGCGCCAGATCACGGCTCCGGGAAGAAAATTCATAAAAAAAGTTCTGTTTTTTGCAAAAAAACACTTCCAATCTCGCCGCAGATGTTTTAGAATAGGCTGTATTACTGGACGCAGATACGATCCGGGGGGAGGTACTGCCGACCGTGAAATTCAAGAAGGCAAGCATATTTACCAAACTGGTCATCGCGGCGCTGATGATGTACGCACTCATCAGTCTGGTCGTGGTGCATCAGCGCACGGCACAGCTTCAGGACCGCGCCGCGGCACTGCAGCAGCAGGTGTCCGAGATGACCCAGTCCAATGCCGAGCTGCAATATCAGATCGACCACAGCGACGACGATGACATGCGCGAATCGGTCGCGCGGGAAAAGCTCGGTCTGGTCAAGCCCGGTGAGAAGATTTTTTACGACACGAGTGATTGAGCAAGGAGAAACGAACCGTATGCAGGTGGAAGTCGGAGCAGTTGTGGAAGGTACCGTTACCGGTATCACGAAGTTTGGCGCGTTTGTGAGTCTGCCGGACGGCAAGAGCGGTCTGGTGCACATATCCGAGATCGCCAACACCTACGTCAGCGATGTCAACGAATTTTTGAAGCTGGGCGACAAGGTGAAGGTGCGCGTGCTGGCCGTGACGCCGGACGGGAAGATCAACCTGTCCATCAAGAAGGCGGAGGAAGCGCCCGCCCGTCCGAACAACCGCCCGATGAACGGCGGACGTCCCGGCGGCAGCCGCCCCAATAACGGCGGCGCACCGCGCGCTGCGCGCCCCAACCGTCCGGCCCAGCCGGCGGGGCAGGTCAGCGGCCCGAGCGGGGATGCCGCGTTCGAGGACCGGCTCAAGCAGTTCATGCAGGAGTCGGACAGCCGCATGGCCGGCAACCGTCTCTATAACGACCGTTCGCGCGGTCGCCGCCGCGGCGGCGGAAACGGACGCGGTTAAATCCCGCGCCGGAGCGTTAATACATGAAATATGAAAGCTCCTCCGTATGCAGCAGACATACGGAGGAGCTTTTTTGTGCTTTGAACGCTTTGTTCCCGAAGGCTTTGTCTTGCCTCACTGACACCGGTGTAGTATGATCGTGTTCAGATCTGCGGTCACAGAGGCTGACCGTTTCCCATCTGTACCCGGGAGGCATACATTGTGGAAGTTTATCTGAGTGAACACATCGCGCCGTCGGCGTATGCAAGACTGGCGCGCCATTTTGAGATCGTGGACAATTTCGACCATCCCGAGCGGCTCGCCGCCATGGTCATCCGCCGCGCGGTCGTGCCGCGGTCGGTCATCGCGCACGCGCCGAATCTGAAGGTCATCGCCATGCACGGCGTCAGCCGCGACACGATCGACACCGCTGCTGCCGCCGAGTTCGGCGTGCCGGTGCCGAATGTGCCGGGCCTCGGCGCACCGGCCGTCGCGGAGCTGGCCGTGGCGGATCTGCTGGCGCTCAACCGGCAGCTGAAATTTGTCAACAACGGCCTGTGCGCCGGACGCTTCGACCACTTCGGCGCGGAGGAATTCGTCTGCCACGAGATAACCGGCCGCACGCTTGGCCTTGTCGGCACGGGCAACATCGCCCACCGCGTGGCGGACATTCTGCGCGCGGCGTTCGATGTGCGCGTCCTGTGCTGGAATCCGCGCCGCACGGCCGCCGAATGTGCCGCGTGGGGCTACGAACAGGTCGAGACCCTGCCGGAGCTTTTCCGGCGCTCGGACTTCGTGAACGTGAGCATCACGCTCTGCGACGAAACGCGCAACCTCATCAACGCGCCGGTGTTCGCCGCGGCGAATCCGGAGCTGCTGCTCGTCAACACCTCGCGCGGCGGCATCGTCAACGAGCACGATCTCTACGTCGCGCTCACCACGGGGCAGATCCGCGCTGCGGCGAGTGACGTGTTCGCGCACGAGCCGCCGGCGAGCGATGATCCGCTCATCCATCTGGACAATTTCATCGCCACCTTCCACATCGGCGGCAGCACATACGAGTCGCTCGAGCGCGTGAGCAACCGCGCCGTGGATTATGTGTTCCAATACACCGGCGTCGCAGAGCAGTGAGGCTGTCGGCGCTTCCGGGAGCGGGCAAACACTATAAAAAACACCCGAGGCCGCAGCCTCGGGTGTCGGGATATTCCATCGTCAGATGGGCATGGTCAGCGAGTTTGCAATTTCCTGCACGATGGCCTGCGCCTTATACTCCTTGCAGATGCCAAGGATCTCCGCAGCCAGTTCCAGAGCGCCATACAGCATATTCCTTTACCCCTTTCGTCAGATTTCCGCCGCCGTCCCACACAACAGACGACACCGGATGGTTGGTATTGCCGGTTACAGGAATATTTTATCGATAAAAATGCGGATTTACAACGGACAAACATCGCTGGATGTAACAAAATGATAGAATTTGTTGTGAATTTCGTCACAAATCGTTACGAAGCGGCCGCGCTCCTTGTACAATAACGACAATCTGCAGCTTTCTGCATCGGATGGCCCGTGCAGAGCACAAAGCGCCCGAAGCTTTCGCTTCGGGCGCGTCCATTTTCCAAAAACCTCGTAGAGTTTCGCCGCCGGGGCGGCGAAAGAAAGTCCGATCATTTTCTCAGGCGACATGTGCGGCTGAGAAAATACCGCTCGGCCTGCAAACGTGCGCGCCGTCCGCCTCCGGCGGAGGGCGCGTGCGCTGCAGTCAGGCCGCAAAGCCCTTGTCAAAAAGTAATACTTTTTGACAGACTCAAAGCGCCCGAAGCTTTCGCTTCGGGCGCTCCTTTGGTTTACAGGTTACACGGACATCCAGCCGGGCAGTGCGTTGGCGATCGCGTCCACGATTTCCTTTGCCTTTTCTTCGCCGCAGCGCTCAAGGATGTCGGAGGCGAGGTCGAGGCCGATATGGATGGGTCCTCTGAATTCGGTCATGTTACTTTACCCCTTTCGTCAGATTTCCGCCGCCGTCCCACACAACAGACGGCACCGGATGGTTGGTATTGCCGGTTACAGGTAATACTGTAGCGGAAAAAGTGTCAAAACGCAAGTGACAAATTTTATAGAGTGTAACACTTTGAACATTTTCATCCAATTTTCCGAAACCGCTTTGTTTCTGGTTGAAATATCTCAACCAGCACTGCGTAATCCGACAAAATGTTGCATAATTGCGCACCGGTCGACGGCTTTCACAGGGTGAAACGGCATTATGGAAACCGGTTCTCCACATTATCAACAGACTTTTCAACACAAACGGGATGCAATTAACGATGTTATGTTAACTTTGAATTGATTTTCCCATTTTTCGGTGCTGTTCTTCCCTGCGCGCACAAGTGTGCGGCAAAGCGGCATCCTGCTGCGCTTTTGCCCTGCACGCGCCAAAATCCCGCCGCCCGCTCTGTGTTCTGCAAGTGCACAAAACCCCGGGAGCAGAACGCTCCCGGGGCAGGTGTATGGCTATTTCTGGTGAGCGGTGTGTCGGTCACAGGCCGGTGAGGCGGCAGTAGCGCATCATGATGGCTGCGATCTGCGCGCGTGTGGCACCGCCGCTCGGGGCCAGATAGTCGGCGCCGTTGCTCGCGATGCCGGAGATGAGACCGTTGCCGACGGCCCAGCTCATGGCGGCGTATGCCCAGTTGGAGACGCTGGCGGCATCGGGGAAGCCGTTGAGCGATGCTGCGCCGCCGAGGTAGGCCGGCGCATACTTTTCGGTGTAGCCGTAGAGGAGAACGGCCATCTGCTCGCGGGTGATGAGGCCGTCGGGCGCGAAGGTCGTCGGGGTCATACCGGAGACGATGTCTTTGTCGTAGCCCCAGGCGACGGCGTTGTAGTACCATGTGCCGGGCTTGACATCCGTGAACGGCACGTAGTATTTGCTGTAGTCGGTCGTGTCGCCGGAGAGGTTATAGAGGATCATCACGATCTGCGCGCGCGTGCTGACCGTGTCGGGCGAGAACGTCGTCGCGTCGAAGCCGCTCATCAGACCGTGGCGCACGCAGTAGTCGATGCCCTCGTGCGCCCAGTTGGACGGGGCGGGCACGTCGCGGAAACGGAAGCTCGGGCACGCGGCGCCGCCCGGACAGACCGCAGAGCCGGTGGCGGGGATGATCTCGGTTCTGGTCTTGCCGCAGACGGTGCAGGTGTAGGTGCGGACGCCGGGCGTGGTCTCCGTCGGCGCGACGGTCACGGTGCCCTCGCCCCAGACGTGGGTGTGCGGGCCGGTGGCGGGGATGACCTCGGTCTTGGTCTGGCCGCAGACGGTGCAGGTATAGGTCATGGTGCCGGGGTCGGTCTCGGTCGGCTCGGCGGTCACGGTGCCGCTGTCCCACTTGTGGCCGAGTGCGGGCTTGACATTGCGCTGTTCGCTCGCGCCGCAGTCTCTGCAGGTGTAGAGGTCATAGCCCGCCTCCGTGCAGGTGGGCGCGACGTTCTTGGTGAAAACGAAAGTGTGCGCGCCGGTAGCGGGGATGACCTCGGTCTTGGTCTGGCTGCAGACGGCGCAGGTGAACGTGCGCACGCCGGGGGTGGTCTCGGTCGGCTCCGTGGTCACGGTGCCGTTGTCCCACGTGTGCGCGCCGGTGGCGGGGATGACCTTGGTTGCGATGATCTCGCCGCAGTTGGCGCAGACGGTGTCGATGCGGCCGTCGGCCCCGCAGGTAGCGGGCACGGTGTTTTTCGTCGTGCCGTAGCCGGTGTGCAGGCACGCGCCCTTGCTGCTGACCTTGTAGCCCTGCCATGTGCCGTCGGTATCGAACGTCCAGCCGTAGACCGGGTCGGGGTTATAGTGGATGGTGACGATGCCGGGCTCAAAGCTGTGCTCGGCCGCGCCGCCGGGCTGGACCGTTGGGGGCGCGCCGTAGCAGCGCACGTCTTTGAGTGCCTTGCAGCCGGTGAACGCATTGTGGCCGACGCTCGTCACGGTGGCGGGCAGCTTCATATCCGCCAGCGCGGTGCAGTCCTGGAAGCAGGCGTCGGGGACGGCGGTCACGCCGCCGGGCAGCGTCACGTCCGTCAGCGCGACGCAGCCGTTGAAGGCGGAGTTGCCGAGCGCCGTCACGCCCGCGGGGATGGGCGCCTTTGTGAGCGACTTGCAGCCTTCAAACGCGCGCTCGCCGATGGCGGTCACCTCGCCCTTATAGTCGACGGTCAGCAGCTTCGTGCAGTCGTTAAAGCATTTGTCGGGCACGGCGGTAATGGCGGCCGGCAGGGTCATGCCGCTGAGACTCGCGCAGGCGTCAAACGCGCCGCGACCGAGGGTCTGCAGCCCGTCGGGCAGCGAGACGGCGGTGAAGCTGTTGCCGGCAAGACCGAAGTCGCCGATGCCGGTCACGGCCTTGGGCAGGGAGATGCCCTTGAGCTTCGCGCACAGGGCGATGCCATAGCGGCCGATGCTCGTCACGCTTTCCGGCAGCGTGATCTGCGTGGCGGCCGGCAGGAAGAACAGCGCATAGTTGCTCACGTTCGTGACGCCGTCCTGGATGACGACCTTCTTCAGCTCGCCCTCGAGCTTGAAGTTGCCGAAGCTCGTGAGCATACCCAGCGCCTCATAGTTCCACCACGGGGCGAGGTTGCCCTCGGGGAAGTTGAAGTCGGGCATGGCCCCGGTGCCGGAGATGGTCAGCGTCTTGCCGCTGAGAACACCGGTGGAGACCTCCCAGTGCAGGCAGTTGTTCACACCGAAGTCGCCCGAGGTGGCCGCGGTGCCAAAGCTGCTGAGGATCGCATCCATGTCCAGATCGGGGATCTCAAACTCCTCCTTGAACTGCTCGATCTTCTCTTTGATGAGTTTTTCGGCAATCTCTTTTTTCAGATCGTCGATTCTGCTGGCCGATGCGTTCACGGTCAGGCCGGAGAACAGTCCCACGACCAGAACCAGACACAGCGCCAGCGAGAGCAGGCGTTTTTTCATAGTTTCTTCCTCCTTGCGGTAATGTTCCTGTGTACAACGGGAATACTTCTCTGTTGAAAATATAGCATACTTCCGGTAAAGTGTGCAATGGATGGGAGACAAAAACCGACGGATTTGTTACGAAACCACAAATTTGAGCAAGAATTTTACACGTTTTTTTGCCTGTGAACGCTTTCGGGCTGTTGCAATGGCGGGGCGCGTCCTGTATACTTGCTCTGTAGACATGTTTTTTGAAGTGTCGGATCCAGGAGGGAGGAACCATATGAAAAAACGAGTGTTGTCGCTGCTGCTGTGCTTTGTGCTCGCGGCGGGACTGCTGAGCGTGTGTGCTCCGCCGGCGCAGGCGGGCACGATCGCGGACGCGTTTGAACTGTTTATCAAGCAGCCCGGTCAGATCAAAAAGCTCTTCAACCGCGAGGTCGCCCACGGTGACTGCGGCCCCGCCGGGGACGAGGCGAGCGTACATTATAAGATCTACGAAGTCACGAACCCCACCGTTGTGCAGGACAACCCCTTCCTGCAGCAGATCTGGCAGATCCATGATTACCGCGAGGACGCGCAGTATTACGGCGTGTACATCTTCGGCGACGGGAAAATGGCGGACTACGCGGCGACCGGCCAGAAAGCGCCGTGGATGGGCAACGTGGAGGTCACGGAGTATAACGACAAGGGACAGGTCCTTGGCACGACGGTCGTGGAAAACCTCGGTGAGGAGTATCTCGCGCTGGCCTACATCGCCGACGGCACCGACGAGGAGTGGAACGGCCGCACCGAGCGCTACTCCGGCGTCACGAATGTCGGCGCGTATGCGTTCAAGGACTGCCGCTATCTCACGTGCATGTTCCTCAATGACGATATCACCACCATCAGCGATCACGCATTTTATAAAGGCGAGTACCTCTCGGCCATCAATATGCCGCGCAAGCTCGAGCTCATCGATAAGTACGCCTTCTACGGCTGCGACACGCTCACCTTCGTGCGCGCGCGCAACTGCAGCCGCCTGCGCCGCATCGAGGACCATGCATTCTACAGCTGCACCATGCTGGCCGAGCTGCGCCTGCCGGAAGGCCTGACGTATATCGGCCCGTGGGCGTTCGCGTGGGACCGCATCCTCGGTCAGGAGGACACGACGCTCGGTCTGCCGTCGAGCCTGCAGACGATCAGCACGGGTGCGTTCGCGTTCGTCAACCACCACAAGAACCTCAACATTCCGGCCAATGTCACGAGCATCGGTGACTTTGCGTTCATGTGCGATTACTACATGAACAACCTCACCTTCAGCCCCGGCGACAAGAAGCTCACCATCGGCAAGGCGGCCTTCTTCGGCGACAACCACATGAAGTCCGTCGACCTCTCCAACCGCGTCGCGCAGATCGACCGCTGCGCCTTCGCCGGCTGCGAGATGCTCGAGGAGGCCTACTTCGGCGACAAGATCGACACGATCGAGGGTCGCGCCTTCACGAGTCTGGATAACGCCATGAAGATCGCCGTCGAGGGCGTGCTCAACGGCATCCTCCGCCCGGACGATACCGAGCAGAACGCCGATCAGGCCGGTGATATCAGCACGGCCCTGAACATGATCGCCAAGGTCACGAAGCTCAAGCGCGCTGTCTTCAAGAACGACCCCGCCAAGAGCATCTACGGCGCGGCGGATTCCAACCGCTCCTTCCCGGATGACTGCGTGGTTTATTACACGCAGGGCAGCTACACCTGGGCCGCCGAGCTCAAGGACGACGGCACGTGGCAGGGCTACCAGACCGGCTTCTGGCACGGCGACCACATCGCCGCGTTCACGGACACGGTCGTCGCACCCACCTGCACCGAGCAGGGCTACACGCACCACGTCTGCACGGTGAAGGGCTGCACCTATGCCCCCGTGGACGACACCTATGTCGCCGCCACCGACCACACCTGGGTCAAGACGCAGACGAACCCGCCCACCTGCACCGAGCAGGGCACGGCGTTTTATAAATGCTCGGCCTGCGGCGCGACCCGCACCGAGAAGATCGCTCCGCTCGGCCATGACCTGAGCCGCTGCGATCTCCGGCCGGCCGCCACCTGCACGCAGCCCGGCCGCGCCGTCGGCACGTGCGCGCGCTGCGGCGTGCAGATCGACGAGGTCATCCCCGCCAAGGGGCATGACTACAGCTACGCCGAGACCAGCGTCGCGCCCACCTGCACCGAGCCCGGCCACTACAAGGGCACCTGCCCGACCTGCGGCAAGGACTATGACGATGTCGTTCCCGCTCTCGGCCACGACTGGGGCGAGTGGGTCACGTCGATCGAGCCGACCGTCTCGACCGTCGGCTACCGCTATCATGTCTGCAACCGCGATGGCTGCGGCTACCGCGAGGGGGAGGACATCCCGAAGCTGCACACCCACACGTGGGATGCCGGCGTCGTGACGCAAAAGCCCACTGCGGCCGAGCCCGGCGTCAGGATCTATACCTGCACCGTCTGCGGTCAGACCAGGACGGAGGCCATCCCCGCAACCGGCGTGCCGGAGACTTGCAACGGCGGCCCGGCCTGCCCGGGCTACGCCTTCCGCGATATGCCCGCGCCGAGCATCTGGTCGCATGAGGGGCTGGATTACTGCATCTATCATGGCTATATTGCCGGCACGTCGGCAACGACCGTCACGCCGGACGGCGAATGCACGCGCGCCATGATCGTGAGCATCCTCTACCGCGTGCAGGGCGAGCCCGCGAAGGTCAACGGTTATGAGCTCAAAAAGCTCGCGGCGCCGTTTGACGACGTGGAGCGCGGCTGCTGGTATACCGACGCCATCTGGTGGGCGAAGCTCACGGGCGTCGTCTCCGGCATGAGCCCGAGCACCTTTGCACCCGACGATCCGATCACGCGCGCGCAGCTTGCGGTCATCCTCTATAACTACACCAAGCAGTTTGCGCCCGAGAGCCTGACGGAGACGGGCTCGCTCACCGGCTTCCCGGATGCGGACAGCGTCCCGTCGTGGGCACGCACGGCGATGGCGTGGGCCGTCGGCAACGGCCTGATCTCCGGCGTCGGTGAAAACGGCGTCTCGTACCTCAGGCCGGAGGGCTGCGCCACGCGTGCGCAGGTCGCGACCATTCTCATGAACTACGACAAGGCGCTGGGCTGAGGTCAAGCCAATAGAAAAAGCTCCGGAAGCGAAAAGCGCTTCCGGAGCTTTTTGCTCTCCACATAGTTTACATAATTGTGTGATGTTTTGCTTGCGCTGCCTGATGATAGCGCTCTTTGTCGAAAAGGTTTACATAAAATCATCCCTTTCTGCCGCGAAGCATCGCCGCGATCGTCACGGCGCTGTATCCGCTCTGCTGCCAGAGGTCGCCGGGCACCGTGCCGCCGTTGCGCAAAATGAGCGCGATCTGGCGCCGCGCATCGCTGCGCGCGGCCGTCTGTGCCTTGTCGCGCGCGGCCTTTTCCTTTTCGGCTGCGGTCTGCTCGGCCTTGGCTTTCTTATCGGCGGCGGCCTTGGCGTCGGCGAGGGCCTTCGCCTGCTGCTGCAGCTTGCTGTCCGCGCGGTCGTAGGCGGCGTCGTCCATGTCGAGCAGCGCCGCGATCTGCGCCTTCGTCACGCCGTCACGGCTGTCGGCGGCGTCGAGCATCCGGTCAATAGCGCTCAGGCGTGTCTTGTGCTCGCCGCTGTAGCTGTCTCTTATACACATCTGACGCTGCCGACGATCTTACGC
>ENA-OZAL01000200-OZAL01000200.1-human-gut-metagenome-genome-assembly--contig:-NODE-200-length-12565-cov-5.246203_pt1 | contig 12565 bp, 10 predicted proteins | sample MGYA00244206_ERZ653496 | MGnify/ENA primary metagenome ERZ653496 (study PRJEB26926, sample SAMN06165085) | human gut metagenome | biome: ENVO:00009003; feature: ENVO:2100002; material: ENVO:00002003...
GCGCCGAACACCCGCCGGGCACAGCCGGCCGCACAGCCGCAGACCGGCAAGCACGGCCGCAAGGCCAAAAAAGCCAAAAAGCCGAAGAAGAAAAAGAGCGTCGGCCGCAGGCTGCTCATTCTCTTTCTCGTGCTGGCCATTCTCGCCGGGCTGTACCTGACGGCGGTGTATTCCGACATTCCGTTCATCGCCAAGTGGCGCACAGCCTACATCCAGACGGCTATGAACACGCTCAGCCACCAGTGGCTGGCAACGGCTTTCATACCGCGCAGCGTCATCGACAAGGTCGTCGCCGAAATGGAGGCCGCGCGAGAGGCGCAGATCGGCGTCAACAGTGAGTGGAACGAGGGAGAGATCGAGTCCCGCAACCCGACGCTCACCGACACCAAGGGCATGAGCAAGGAAGAGATCGCGTTTTACAACCTCTTCTGGGAGGTAGACGTGCCGAGCATGCAGGCGTATGTCAAGGAGCACCCCGACGCGCTCGCCGCCGGGTGGAGCCGCATCAACATCGACCACTCCGCGCTCACGGATAACGGCACCAGCATCCGCACCATCCAGGGTGAGCAGGTGCTCGCGATCGATGCGCAAAACGAGATCCTCATCGTGCGCGAAAAGGGCAGCACCTATCGCGGCGTACTTGTCGTGATGAAGGATCCGTCGCGCCTGAGTCTGCACGCTGCGACCACGCTCGGCAGCATCGGCCAGTACTGCGGCCAGATCGCGCAGGCGCACGGCGGCGTCATCGGCATGACCGGCTCGGGCTTCATCGATCCGGGCGGCACCGGCAACGGCGGCACGCTCGCGGGCTACGCCATGTGCAATGGCAGGGCCTACGGTGATCACATGGGCTACGGCTACAAGCGGCTCGAGCTGCATGCGGACAACCGCATCTACATCCGCGACAGCACCTCCCCCGTCTCGTCCGACACGACGGACGCGGTCGAGTTCTCCCCCGCCATGATCATCGACGGGGAGACGGTCGTCAATGCCCGCAGCGGCTTCTCCGACCTGCAGCCGCGCGCCTGTCTCGGGCAGTCGAAGTACGGCGAGATCATCGCTCTGCTTGTCGAGGGCCGGCTCACGACGTCGGTCGGCATCAGCGTGCCGGACTGCGCGGCCATCATGGCCAAGCACGACTGTATGCAGGCCATGAACCTCGACGGCGGCACCAGCGCCATGATCTGGTACAAGGGCAAGTACATCATGCGCAGCTCCAACCCCGCGCTCACCGCCGGGCGGACGCTGCCGAACGCCTTTGTCTACGCCGGAAATTAACGGCATCCGAAACGTCCCTGACCGCCGGTCAGGGACGTTTGTTTGCCTTGCACAAATCTTTTTTTGCCGCCGGCGTGCAGTTTCGTGAAAATGGGGCTTGCAATCCGCTCCCGGACGTGGTAGAGTAACACCATCGAGAAACCGATGACCGAGAGGAGTACCCATTTACGAAGCTTTCAGAGAGCAGCGGACGGTGGAAGCGCTGCAGCGGACGAATGGCGAATGGACTCGCGAGGGCAAACCGATTGCAGCAGCATGAGGGGCGACGGTGGCCGCGGCCGTTATCCGGCGGAGCGTATGATCGTACGTGCAAAGTGGGCGCATGAGCGCCAACATGGGTGGCACCGCAGGAGTTACAGTCTTGTCCCATGAAACGGAAGGAACCGTTTCGTGGACGAGGCTTTTTTTATTGCTCAAATCACCGCTGGAGGGATGCATATGACACGGATAACCAGACGATGGCGTGGCGGCCGGAGAATTTTTGCCGCGTCAGACCGTATCCGGACATCACAAACCAACCGTTTCATAAAATATAAGGAGAATTTGCTATGAATAAAACGTTCCGAAAGATCGTCGGCGGCGCGCTCGCCGTCACCGCGCTCATGGGCCTGGCTGCCTGCGGCAGTAAGACCGAAGACGACAAGGCCGAGGGTAAGACCTACAAGGTCGGCATCGTGCAGTTTGTGGATGATGCGTCCCTCAACCAGATCGAGGCGGCCATTGAGGCCGAGCTCGACGCCAAGGCCAAGGAGCTGGGCGTGACCTTCGATTACACGCTCTACAACGGTCAGGGCGACGCCACGACCCTCAACCAGATCGGCGCAGAGCTCGTCGGTAAGGGCGTGGATCTGATCGTGCCGATCGCGACCCCGGCCGTGAAGATCATGCAGTCCGCCACCGAGGACACCGAGATCCCCATCGTGTTCTCCGCCGTGTCTGACCCCGTCGGCAGCGGCATCGTCGATGCGCTCGACGCGCCCGGCGGCCGCATCACCGGCACGAGCGACGCGCTCAACACCAAGGGCCTGCTCGATCTGATGCTCGCCCAGAACCCGGACACCAAGACCGTCGGCCTGCTCTACTCCAAGAGCGAGGACTCGTCCAAGCAGCCGATCGCGGACGCGAAGGCCTACCTCGAGGGCAAGGGCATCCGCTGCGTAGAGAAGACCGGCACGACCACCGACGAGATCACCTCCGCCGTCGACGCGCTCATCGCCGAAAAGGTCGACGCCGTCTTTACCCCGACCGACAACACCGTCATGACCGCAGAGCTTGCCATCTACGAGAAGTTCCTCAACGCCAAGATCCCGCAGTACTGCGGCGCGGACTCCTTCGCCCTCAACGGCGCGTTCGTCGGCTACGGTGTGGATTACACCGCGCTCGGCAAGATGACGGCCGACATGGTCGTGCAGGTGCTGGTCGACGGCAAGAGCCCCGCCACGCTGCCGGTCGCGACCTTCGACAACGGCATCGCCATGATCAATACGGACAGCTGCACCGCGCTCGGCTACGATCTCGCGGCTGTCAAGCAGGCGTTTGACGGCAAGTGCAGCTCCGTGCTCGAGACGACCACGCAGCAGAATTTTGACTGATATCTGACATCCCAAAGGAGGGGCGTTTATGCTGACAGTGTTGAAGACCGCGCTTGAGGTCGGCCTCATTTACGGCCTCGTCGCGCTGGCGCTGTTCATCAGCTTTTCGATCCTGAACATTGCAGACCTCTCGACCGACGGCTGCTTTACGCTCGGCTGCGCCGTGGGCGCGATGCTCACCATCGCGGGGCATCCGCTTCTGGCGCTGCCGGCGGCCATGGCTGCTGGTATGCTCTCGGGCTTCATCACCGCCTTTTTGCAGACGCGCCTCGGCGTGGAGAGCATCCTCGCCGGCATCATCTCGAACACCGGCCTGTATACGATCAACCTCGCGGTCATGGGCTTTTCGTCCAACGTGTCCATCACGGGGCGCGCCACGGTCTTTTCGCTGTTCAAGGCACTCACCGGCGGCAGCCAGTGGAGCACGCTGGTGCTGCTCGCGCTGCTGCTGGGCGTGATCGCGGTCGTGCTCATCCGGTTCTTCGGCACATCGCTCGGGCTTTCCATCCGCGCGACGGGCGACAGTCTCGACATGGTCAGCGCCTCCTCCATCAACCCCAAGGTCACCATCACGATCGGCCTGTGCCTCGCCAACGCCCTCACGGCGCTCTCCGGCTGCCTGATCGGTGAGTACAACAAGTTCTGCGACATCAACCTCGGCACCGGCATGGTCACGATCGCGCTGGCAAGTCTGATCATCGGCGAGGTCTTTGCCGGCCGCCGCGGCGGTGTCGGCAAGCGCGTCGTCTGCGTCGTGCTCGGCAGCATCGTCTACCGCCTGATCATCGCGCTGGCGCTGCGGCTGAACATCTCGGCCGAGTACTTCAAGCTCGTCTCCGCCGTCATCGTCGCTGTCGCCATCGCCGCGCCGAATATGAAGGACTATGTCCATCTGGCAAAGATCCGCTCCAACGCGCGCAAGCTGCGCGCCCTGTCCGGAAAGGGGGATGAGACCGATGCTTGAGCTTTCCCACGTCAGCAAGACATTCAACGCCGGAACGGTGAACGAAAAGCGCGCCCTGTGCGACCTGTCGCTCACGCTCGCCGACGGAGAATTTGCCACCATCGTCGGCTCGAACGGCGCGGGCAAGAGCACGCTCTTCAACGCCATCGCCGGTATGTTCTATGTCGATGACGGCATCCTCCGGCTCGACGGGCGGGACATCACGTTCCTGCCGCCGCACAAGCGCAGCCGCCGCATCGGCCACCTGTTTCAGGACCCGCTCAAGGGCACTGCGCCGCACATGACCATTGAGGAAAACCTCGCCGTGGCCTATCTGCGCGCACCGGAAAAGCACAAGCAGCTGCGCCGCGTCAGCCGCAAGGACCGGGAATTCTTCCGCGATGCGCTCGCCCAGCTCGACATGGGGCTCGAGGAGCGCATGAACACACCCGTCGGTCTGCTCTCCGGCGGTCAGCGGCAGGCGCTGACGCTGCTCATGGCCACCATGGTCACGCCAGAGCTGCTGCTGCTCGATGAGCACACGGCGGCGCTCGACCCCGTGACGGCCGACAAGGTGCTCGCGCTCACGCGCAGCATCGTCTCTGAGCGCAGCATCTCCTGCCTCATGATCACGCACAATATGCACCAGGCGCTCGAGCTCGGCTCGCGCACGCTCATGATGGACGCCGGGCGCATCGTGCTCGACGTCTCCGGGGCGCAGCGCGCGGACATGACCGTGCAGGGACTCATCGATGCCTTTGCCGCTCAGGCGGGCGAGGCGTTTGACAACGACCGCGTCCTGCTGTCCACGGCAGAAGGCACGGAAAACTGAATTCCGGAAAAGAAAAATCAGCCGCCCCGCGGGCGGCTGATTTTTTGTGTTTATGCACTTAATAGAACGTGGCCACCGGTTCCTCCGGCTTTTCGACCTCCTGCACGGACAGCACCGTGAGCACCGGGCCTTTTCGGCCGTAGGCGCGGTGGAACTTATAGTCCATGCGGGCCGTGATGATCGCCCACTCGTCGTTACGGATCTCATCGGCGCGGTCCCACACGCACACGACGCCCGCGAACTGAATGTCCTGCACGCAGCAGGTCATGATGTGGCGGCCGGCGATGAAGCAGCCCTTCGGCACGTTCTTGCGCACAAGGCAGCGGCACTTGACCTCGACGGTCTTGCCGTCGTATTTCTTTGGCTCCTCGGACATGTCGCGGTACCAGAGGGCGAAGTCGCGATCCTCGATCTCGATGACCGGCGCGTCAACGTCAAACGGCAGCGGGTCCTCGATGTCGTCATAGACGACCTTGCCGTCGGTATATTCATAGGCAATGTCGCAGCGGCGGGAGATGGCGCGGATGATGCGGTGCATCTCCATGCGATCCATGTTGTCGTTGTAGCGGTTGAGCACGACGAGTTCGGCACTCTTGAGCTTATCGACCGTGAGCTGGCGCATATTCGCATTGTAGCTCACGAACGTCGTCGCATCGCAGAAGAGAAACTCCTGCGCGACCGCCCAGTTTTCCGGCAGGCTGCCGTAGAGCGAGTCGAGCATCCACATACCGTTATACTCCACGAGCACGCGCTCGGGGTGCAGCTCGTCCTGCAGCGCGAGCAGATAGTCGCGCGTGAGCTCAGACTCCTCGTCGACATTGCGCACATAGACATTTCCGGCGCAGAATCTGTCCGGCTCATAGACCTCCTCGCCCTCTTCGCACAGCAGCAGCAGCGTGCGCTCACCCTTGTGGAAGCGGTCGTCCTCGAGCGTCTCCTGAATGAACTTCGTCTTGCCGGCCTCGAGGAAGCCGGTGAAGAGGTAGACCGGAACGTCCGGCGCCTGCTGTTTTTTATCAGCCAATGTGGAACAGCTCCTTCAGCGCATCCTCCGCCAGATGCGAACCGATCACGCACACGCGGCCGGTGACCTGCGCGCTGCCGCGGCGGACATCGGACTCGCCGGGCACATAGTCAAAGTGGATCCAGCCGCCGTCGGTCGCGGGCACGATGCCCTTGGCGCGCAGAACGATGCCGTAGCGGTGCTCGTTGATGAGCGCGTCGAGCGCGGTGCGGATCTCGTCATCGGTGTACTTGCGCGGCGTCTCCGTGCCCCAGCTCGTGAACACCTCGTCGGCGTGGTGATGATGGTGGTCATGATCGTGGCCGCAGCAGTGGTCGTGGTCATGGTCATCGTGGTCGTGATGATGCTCGTGCTCATGTTCGTGCTCATCGTCATCATCTTCGTCATGGTCATGATGATGGCCGCAGCAGCAGGCGTGATCGTCATCGTCATGGTCGTGGTGATGGTGCTCGTGCTCTTCCTCGGCGGCCTCGGCCTGCAGGTGCGCAAGCTCGGCGGACAGCGTGTCGCGGCGCTCCATCGTCTGGAGGATCTGCTTGCCGTCGAGCTCCGTCCAGGGCGTTGTCACGATGGTCGCGGTCGGGTTTTTCTCACGCAGCAGCGCAACGGCAGCGTCGAGCTTTTCGGGGCGGATGCCCTCGGTGCGCGAGAGGATGATGGCGCTCGCGTTCTCGACCTGGTTGTTGAAGAACTCGCCGAAGTTTTTCATATACATCCTGCACTTGTTGGCATCGACCACAGTCGTGAAGCCGTTGAGCACCAGCTCATCGGACTGCACGCCCTGCACCGCGCGGATGACGTCGCTGAGCTTGCCGACACCCGAGGGCTCGATGAGGATGCGGTCGGGGTGAAACTGCGCCAGCACCTTCTGCAGTGCGTCGGCAAAGTCCCCCACGAGGCTGCAGCAGATGCAGCCGGAGTTCATCTCGTTGATCTGCACGCCGGAGTCCTTGAGGAAGCCGCCGTCGATGGCGATCTCGCCGAACTCGTTTTCGATCAGCACAATCTTTTCACCCGTGTACGCCTCGGCGATCAGCTTTTTGATCAGCGTGGTCTTGCCGGCGCCGAGAAAACCGGAGAAAATATCAATTTTTGTCATAAAAGAAAGCACTTCCTGTCCGGGAGCACGCGCCCCCAAAATTTTGACTATGATTATAGCACATAATTGTGAACGAAACAAGTCCGGCGCGTCGAGGAGACGGCGTTGCGTTTTTGCCGCCAGTGCGGTAAAATGGAGGCATGAAACGAAATGATTTTTGGATAACTGCAAAACAAAATTGGCGCGCACTCGCCTACCTGCTCGTGCTCACGGTGCTGGCGGTCGTGCTCGTGGTCATATGCGTCCGGCGCGGACAGGATGCCGCGCAGCCGGAGCCCACGCCCCGCACGTCCGCCGCCGTCCGGAAGGATGCGGCGCAGACACTGCTCGACGGCATGACCACGCAGGAGAAGATCTGCCAGCTGCTGATCGTACACCCGGAGGCGCTCACCGGCGGCGGCACCGTCACGGGCATGACGGACGAACTCGCCGCTGCGCTGCGTGCCTACCCCGTCGGCGGCGTGCTGCTCTCGGCGGGGAACATGACCTCCGGCGAACAGCTTGCAGCGCTCACCGCTACGCTTTCGAACGGGTGCAAAACGGCGCCGCTCATCTCGGTCGACGAGGAGGGCGGCCGCGTCGCGCGGCTGATGAACACCGTCGGCACGACGAAGCTCGGCAGCATGTACAGCTACCGCGCACAGGGTACGCAGGGCGCGCACGACAATGCGCAGACCATCGCGCGCGACATCGCGGCCTACGGCTTCAACACGGACTTTGCGCCCGTGGCCGACGTCTGGACGAACAAGCGCAGCAACGCCATCGGCGACCGCGCCTACAGCGACGACTATGACGAGGCGGCAGAGCTTGTCGCCGCCGCCGTCAAGGGCTTTCACGACGGGGGCGTCATCTGCTGCCTGAAGCACTTCCCCGGCCACGGCAGCACAAAAACCGACTCACATGACGGCGCCGCCACGGTCGACAAGACGCTGCCGCAGCTGCGGCAGGAGGATCTCAAGCCGTTCATGTCCGGCATCGCCGCCGGAGCGGACATGGTCATGGTCGGGCATCTGACCGTGCCGACGATGGACGATGTGCCCGCCTCTGTGTCGCGCAAGATCGTCACGAATCTGCTGCGCTACGACCTCGGCTTTCGCGGCGTGATCGTCACGGACGGGCTGCAGATGCAGGCGCTCGCGCAGTACACCGACGGGGAGAAGGCCGTGCTCGCCCTTGCCGCCGGAAACGATATGCTGCTCGAGATCAGCGACGTACCAGGCACGGTCGCGGCCATCGAAAAGGCGCTCGCCGACGGGACGCTCTCGCGCGCGGCACTCGACGAGAGCGTGCTGCGTATTTTGCAGCTCAAGCTCGCGCACGGCATTGTGGACATGCCGGAAAGCGGCTGATCTCTCACAATATTTTAAGAAAGCTGTGCTACAGTCATTGGGACGTGATGACCGTTCGCGTCAGAGATGCCCCTTCTTTCTTTCCCCCCCCAAAAAAGATCAGAGCAGCCGCTGCTTCCGGCGCCGCTCTGATCTTTTTTGTTGTCGGGCGGCGCAAAACGTGGTATGCTAGACTATCACCTGCAAAGAGGAGAAGCCCATGCAATTCGTTGACATTGAAAAAAAAGACGGCGGCGCATACCTGCACCGCTATGACCTGCATTATATTGACCGCACCGGCTGCCCGCGCACCTATGAGATGGTCAGCCGTGACCGGAACATCGACTCGCTCGCGCACCTGCAGCAGCACCGCACGGACGCGGTCGTCATGGTGCTCACAGACGCAAAGCGCGAGCACATGGCGCTCAACCACGAGTTTCGCATGGAGCTCGGCCAGCGCATCTACGGACTGCCCGGCGGGCTCATCGAGCCGGGCGAAACACCCGAGGAGGCCGCGCGCCGCGAGCTGGGCGAGGAAACGGGGCTGCGGCTGGTCGCCATCACGCACGTGCTGCCGCCGGCGGCGTGCACGGTCGGCATCGGCGACGAGCGCACGGTGTGCCTGTTCGGCATCGCCGAGGGAACGTTCCGCCCGAGCAGCGACCCCATGGAGGAGATCGAATCCGGCTGGTACACGCGCGCACAGGTGCGCGCCCTGCACGAGACGGACCTGTTCGGCTCGTGGGCGCTGGCATACAGCTGGATGTTCGCAAACGGCTGTCTGCCGGAAGTCTGAGGGAGGTGCGCCATGTTTTACACCGAGACCTACTGCCCCGGCGTCGCCGATTTTGACCGCGACGGCAAGCTCGCCTATGAGGCGATCCTGCGCATTCTGGAAAACACCGCAAGCCGCCACTCCGATTCCTCCGGCGACGATGTAATCGACGGCAGCCGCCGCGGCATCACATGGGTGCTGACCGACTGGCGCGTCGAGATCGTGCGCCGGCCGCAGAGCAAAGCCCCCCTGCAGGTCGCGACTTGGGTGCGCGACAATGCCCCCGTGGGACGCGTTTTCCGCGATTACACGATCACGGACACGAGCGGAACGGAGCTCGTGCGCGCCGAATCGCGGCTGATCCTGTTCGACCTACGCACGGAAAAGATCGTGCGCATCGACCGCGAACGCTTCGCGTCCTACCGGCCGGAGGCACGCAGTGTCTTCCCCGACACTGCGCCGCGGCTGCGCGCGCCCGATGCCTTTGACACGCAGACGGTGCTGCCGCTGCGACGCTGCGACATCGATTTTAACGGTCATGTGCACAACACGAGATATCTCGAGTTCGCGCTTGAGGCGCTGCCGGAAACCATGCGCTGCGACGCGTTTCGCGGCTTTCGCATCGTCTATCCGAAGGCGGTCAAGGACACGAAGACCGTCACGCTCAAGTATACCGCCGCAGACGACGGCGCGTTTGTGTGTCTGTACAGTGCGGACACGCTGTGCACGATCGTCCGTTTTGAGACCTGAACAGAAATTCCCCGGAGCTGATCGCTCCGGGGAATCGTTTTATTGTCTCCACGGGTTCGCCGGGTCGGGATCGGTCGGATCCCAGCCGCGGTTCGGGCTCGTGATGTCCAGCCACGGAGCCGACGGCTTCGGCACGGGCAGGGACGAGGCATTGTAGATCTTCACCGTCGTACCGAGCGGGCAATTGTCGTAGATCCACTTCGCGTCCGCCACCGTCAGGCGCACGCAGCCGTGCGAGCAGACCGTGCCGAGCTGGTTGTACAGCCGGTAGGACAGGTCATTCTTGTTCGGGCTGTTATACGGCGAGGAATGGAAGAGATAGTTGCCGACGATCTGCGTGCAGTACTGCCCCCAGCAGCCCTGCAGCGGATGCCAGGCCGCCTTGAACGGCGTGCGGAACGTGCCGATCGGCGTGGTCTGGCCGGGACCGCAGACGAAGGCGTGATGGAGGATGGAGTAATCCCCGCTCTTATCCAGACCGTAGACCAGCACCGTGCACTGGTTGCGCACGACGTGGAGCTGATACGGGTACTGCGCGCTCTGCAGGCTTTGATACTCCGCGTCCGAATAGTTGTTGACCGGGACGACAAACGTCGTGCGGATCGCATCCGTGCCGCACAAGAGGAGGATCTCCACCGTGTGCTGCGTGGGCATATCGCGCTTCCAGACCGACTCGGCAATGTGGAAGCCCGGCGTAATGGAGCTGCCGTCGAGCGTGTAGCTGCGCGTCGGCTGCTGCACGCCGTCAACATACCAGACGAGCGTCGCCTTGCCGGGGGCGGCTTTGCATTCCGCGGGGAAATAGCGATAGGTCACGTACAGGTCGATGGCACGGCACTCCGGCGAGAGCGCGGGCACGGGATCGGTCACGACCGTGCCGACACCCTGAAGCATGATGTCATACTCCTGACTGGTCTGATCGGCTGCGAGCGTGACCGTGCAGCCGCGCATAAGCACGCGCACAAGGCCGGCATGGCCGCTGCCCGCGACCGTCGTGCCCTCGGCCGCGACGGTGAGCGCATCGACCGCGCCGCCGACGGTGACCGTGCCGTTCGGATCGGTGCGCACGACCAGCGTACCGGTGATGTTCAGAGCACCGAGATCGCGCCCGGCGGCACCGCCGAGGTAGAGCGTGCCGGTAAAGGCGTCCGTCGTCAGGGGCGCGGCGCCGGTATAGATCACGCGGCCGGAATCGGGCAGTGCATCGGCGTCGCTGCAAAACTGCAGGCCGAGCTCATAGAGCATCTGCGCGATCTCGGCGCGGGTGATGCTGGCCGTGGGATTCAGACGGCCGGTATCATCGCCGTTGACAATGCCGGCCCTGACCAGACCGGCCACGGAGGCGACCGCCCAGCCGCTGACACCGGAGGCGTCCGGGAAAGACTGAAGGTCTGCAGCCGTGCCGTCAGAGACTGCAAAGGCGCGCGCGAAGACGGACATCGCCTCCTGGCGCGTGATGCTGCGGTTCGGGCCGATCGTGCCGTCACCGTAGCCGCTGAGGATATTCATCTGGACGGCGGTGCTCAGCTCCGGATAGTACCAGGCATCCCGGTTCACATCGGAAAAGAACGCAATGTCCTTCCCTGCCGTGCAGCCGAACACGCGCACGAGCATGGCGGCCATCTGTGCGCGCGAGGCATTGCCCATCGGCAGCAGATCACCGTGCTCGTCACCGAACAGGATGCCTTTCGCACAGGCAAATTCCATCGCCGCCTGATACCACGGGCCGGTGGGTGTGGGCTCCGGACTGGGCTCCGGACTGGGCTCCGGACTGGGTTCGGTGCTGGGTTCGACCGGGGCTGTCGGCTCCGACGAGGGGACGGCAGGCTCTGTCGTAGGTATCGGGGACTGCGCAGCGTCCGGTTCTGCAGCGGCGACCGGCGCGGCGGCCAGCGTCAGCACGCAGACGAGCACGAGCAGCAGGGACAAAAAGCGTTTGCGCATGGTTTTCTCCTCCATTGTTTTCTGCGGATTTCGACTGTTTTCATTATAACGGAAGGCTGTGATTTTTCAACGGTTTTCGCAGAGATTTCAATTTTTTTAAGTCTTTTGTGTCATCGGCGCAAAAAAAGCAGCGCAGCCTCACAAGGCTGCGCTTAAGACTGCCGGAAAAGGATTCTGTTTTCGGGCTTTTGGTTTACATAATTATTCGTTCAAGAGCTCCGCGATGTCGTCCTCCCCATAGACGCGGATGCCGTGCGCGCCGAGGAGCGCTGCGGTGACGCCGTCGCCGGCAACGCGCGTGCCGGTAAACGTGCCGTCATAGATCTCCCCATGGCCGCACGAGGGGCTGCGCTGCTTGAGCAGGGCGGCCGTGCAGCCGAAGCGCTGAGCAAGGGCGAGCGCCTGCTGCGCGCCGCGCGCATAGGCGTCCGTAACGTCCCGGCCGGAACGCATGACGACGCGGCTGCCCTGCCGCTCGGACGCGTCGCGCGGCGTCGGCAGTCCGCCGAGCTGCTCCGGGCAGACGGGCACGAGCGTGTGGCGCGCCATCAGCGCGCGCAAAACGTCCTCAGAGAGGCCCTTGGACGCGCCGTCATACCGGCAGGCGATGCCGAGCAGGCACGCACTGACGAGCAGTTTCATCGTCCACCGCGCTTTCCGCGGCTCCACGTGAAGCCGAAGAGCATGCCGAGCACGCCGCCTGCGATGTGCGTGAGCTGCGCGAGACCGGCAGAGCCGGTGACAGCCTGAAAGATCTCACCGCCGAGGTAGAGGATGAGCACGAGGATGAGCGTGAGCGGGATGGTCCCGGTGCGCATCCCGGCAAAGGATGCGAGCACGATGAGCATGAACACGACGCCGGAAGCGCCCATGAGCGCGCCGTTCGGGAAAAAGAACCAGAGCACCAGCCCCGTCACGAGCGCCGTGAGCGCGATGGCAAGCAGGATGCGCCTGTCTCTTATACACATCTCCGAGCCCACGAGACAAGAGGCAATCTCGT
>ENA-OZAL01000202-OZAL01000202.1-human-gut-metagenome-genome-assembly--contig:-NODE-202-length-12486-cov-4.086156_pt1 | contig 12486 bp, 9 predicted proteins | sample MGYA00244206_ERZ653496 | MGnify/ENA primary metagenome ERZ653496 (study PRJEB26926, sample SAMN06165085) | human gut metagenome | biome: ENVO:00009003; feature: ENVO:2100002; material: ENVO:00002003...
AAGACCGACGATCCGCAGCCAGATGACGGAAGTTATGTCAATGGATATCCCGACGTGCAGGCGGGTAACTGGTACAGCGGGGCCGTGCAGTTCGTCACCGAGGAAAAGCTGATGACCGGCACGGGCAAGGGCTTTGAGCCGAACGCCGCCACCACCCGCGCGATGCTCTGGACAATTTTGGCCCGCATGGACGGCGCGGACACGAACAGCACGGGTGCGTGGTATGCCGCCGCGCAGGATTGGGCGGTCAAGCATGGCGTATCCGACGGCACGAGCTCGGACGGCAAGATCACGCGCGAGCAGCTCGCGACGATGCTCTACCGCTACGCGCAAAGCCGCGGCTTGGTCAAGGCCGATGTGCAAGGTGATCTGAGCGCGTTTACTGACAGCGCGAGCGTCAGCCCATACGCGGTCGAGGCGATGCGCTGGGCCGTCGGGGCGGGCATCGTCAACGGTATGGACGGCAAGCTGAACCCGCAGGGGGAGGCGACCCGCGCGCAGATGGCGACAATGTTGATGCGCTACGCAAAGCTCGCTGCATAAAGCGAGAACAAAATGAAAAAGGAGTTCCTCTTGAAGTTAAGAGGAACTCCTTTTTTGTGTTCATTCAGATATTCAGCACGAAGTGCTCTTTATGATAGTCCAGCAGGCCTTCCTTTTTCATTTTTCCGAGCTCGAGCGACAATCCGCTGCGCTCAACGGCGAGAAAGTCCGCGAGCTGCTGGCGGGAGAATGGGATGTCGAACTCGACCGCGCCGCGCCGCTGCGCCTCGGCGGAGAGGTAGGACATGAGCTTGGCGCGCGTCGTGCGCTGGGCGATGTGCGTGAGCTTTTCGTTGAGCAGCAGGTTTTTGCCCGCAAGGTCGCTCAAAAGGTTTCGGATGATGCGGCTATGGTGCGCACAGGCGGAGGGACAGACCGTCAAAAGGCGCTTGACGTACAAAAACAGCACCGTTGTCGGCGTTTCGGTCACGACGCTCACATTGGAGACACTGTTTGGCGCGCAGGCAAAGGCCGCGGCGTAGGTCTGCCCCGGTGCGGTGCGGGAGAGAATGTTGCGGTTGCCCCAGATATCCTCCTGCACGACGAGCGCGCAGCCGGAGAGCACCATGCCGATCTCCTCGACCGTGTCACCGGGATGAAGGAGAAACACGTCCTTGGGGAATTGCTCGGTCTTTGCCGCAAGGCAGGTGAGCATCGCGTCAAGCTCGTCCTCCGTGACGCCGGAAAAGAGCGGCGAGGCGGCGAGAATGGGAAAAAATTCTTTCATGAAAAATCGCCTTTCGTTGAAAATTCAACCGACTTGCTGGCCGCATTCTACTATAATACGCTTGAAAACGCAAGGAGGTATTGCAATGAAACGGAGAATCATTGAGATCGATCAAAATAAATGCAACGGCTGCGGCGCCTGCGCCGCGGCGTGCCACGAGGGCGCTATCGCCATGGTAAACGGCAAGGCGCAGCTGATGCGCGACGACTACTGCGACGGCCTGGGCGACTGTCTGCCGACCTGCCCGACCGGCGCGATTTCCTTTGTCGAGCGCGAGGCCGCGGCCTACGACGAGCAGGCGGTGCTTGAAAACAAGCAGAAGAGAATGCAGAAGGAGGGGATGACACTGCACCACGGCTGCCCCGGCATGCAGCTCAAGACCTTTGCGCACAAGGCGGCATCTGAAACGGCGGCTCCTGCTGCGCAGGAGAGCCAGCTCTCCCAGTGGCCGGTGCAGATCAAGCTCGTGCCCGTGAACGCGCCGTACTTCTCCGGCGCAAAGCTGCTCATCGCGGCGGACTGCACGGCGTACGCCTACGCGGCCTTCCACGAGAAATTCATCAAGGGCCACATTACGCTCGTCGGCTGCCCGAAGCTCGACAGCGTGGATTACAGCGAAAAGCTGACCGAGATCATCGCAAAAAATGACATCAAGAGCGTGACGGTCGTGCGAATGGAGGTCCCGTGCTGCGGCGGGCTCGAGCACGCGGCAAAGACCGCGCTGCAAAATAGCGGTAAATTCATCCCTTGGCAGGTCGTGACGATCTCGACGGACGGGAGAATACTGGATACGATTTGAGTCATCCTATGATCGATAAGACCACAGAATGAGGAGGATTTTTTCGGTGGACAACAAGATGTTTTGTTTTCAGTGCGAGCAGGCGGCGCACTGCACGGGCTGCACCGGCAGCGCGGGTGTGTGCGGAAAGAGCGCCGAGACGGCAAATTTGCAGGACGAGCTGACCGGCGCGCTCATCGGCCTTGCCCGCGCTGCGGACGGCAGCCCCGGCGTGAACGAGGGCACATGGAGCCTCATCATCGAGGCGCTTTTCACTACGCTCACGAATGTGAACTTTGACGAAGCGGCCATCCGCGATGTGACTGCACGCGTGAAGGCGGAGAAGAGCCGTCTTGTGCCGGACTGCGCGTCCTGCATGTCGCCCTGCGGGCACAACAATGACTACGATGTCTCGCGGCTCTGGACGGCGGACGAGGACATCCGCAGTCTCAAGTCGCTCATCCTGTTCGGTATCCGCGGCATGGCGGCGTACGCCTACCACGCGATGGTGCTGGGCTATACGGACGGCGAGGTCAACCGCTTTTTTGCCAAGGCATTGTTTGCCATCGGCGAGGACTGGGGCATGGATGACCTGCTCCCCCTTGTGTTGGAGGTCGGCGAGAAAAACTACCGCTGCATGGCGCTGCTCGACAAGGCCAACACGGAGACCTACGGCACGCCAGAGCCGACCACCGTGCCGCTGACGGTGGAAAAGGGACCGTTCATCGTGGTTTCCGGCCACGACCTGCACGACTTGAAGCGCCTGCTCGAGCAGACGGAGGGCAAGGGCATCAACATCTATACGCACAGCGAGATGCTGCCCGCGCACGGCTACCCGGGCCTTAAAAAGTATGCCCATCTCAAGGGCAATTTCGGCACGGCGTGGCAGAACCAGCAAAAGGAATTTGCCGACATCCCTGCGCCCGTACTGTTTACCACGAATTGCCTGATGCCGCCGCGTGCGAGCTACGCGGACAGGGTTTTCACCACAGCAGTAGTCTCGTATCCGGAACTCAAGCATATCGGCGCGGACAAGGACTTCACGCCGGTCATCGAAAGGGCGCTGGAACTGGGCGGCTATGCCGAGGATAAGGCATTCACCGGTATCAACGGCGGCAGCACGGTTACGACGGGCTTTGCCCGCGGCGCGGTGCTGGGTGTGGCTGACAAGGTGGTTGAGGCCGTCAAGTCCGGCCAGATCCGACACTTTTTCTTAGTCGGCGGCTGCGACGGCGCGCGCCCCGGCAGGAACTACTACACGGAATTCGTCAAGCAGACGCCGCCCGACACCATCGTGCTGACGCTGGCCTGCGGCAAGTTCCGCTTCAATGACTTGAGTCTCGGCACGGTGGCGGGACTGCCGCGCATCCTGGACATCGGCCAGTGCAACGACGCTTACAGTGCCATCCAGATCGCGCTGGCGCTCGCCGACGCCTTTGGCTGCGGTGTGAACGAGCTGCCGCTTTCGATGGTGCTCTCGTGGTACGAGCAGAAGGCGGTGTGCATCCTGCTGACGCTGCTGTATCTCGGCATCAAGGACATCCGCCTCGGTCCGACGCTGCCGGCGTTCCTCTCGCCGAACGTGCTCGACTACCTTGTCAAGAACTTTGGCATCGCGCCCATTACGACGCCAGAGAAGGACCTGAAGGCCATTCTGGGGTAAAACTGAAACGTACCGGCGGGCATTTTGCCCGCCGGTATTTTTTGCAGAGAAAGAAACGCAAAAATTAAGCGTGACTTTTGACGCGAGATCTGATAAAATAAGCTAACTCTGCGCAACAGCGGGGGAAAGAGAGAAATCAACAGGAGAGATCAATGAAAAAACAGTTTGACCTCAGCGCCGCGGCGCTGCACATTTTAGCGATGGCCTTCATGCTGCTCGACCACCTGTGGGCGACGCTTTTTCTTTCGCAGGAGTGGATGACCTGCGTGGGACGTCTCGCGTTCCCCATTTTTGCCTTCATGGCGGTGGAGGGCTACTTCCACACGCACAGTTTCAAAAAATACGCGCAGCGGATGCTGATTTTTGCGTTGCTGTCGGAAATTCCCTTTGACCTGATGTACGGCGGCACGTGGTTCTACCCTGTGCACCAGAATGTCATCTGGACGCTGCTCATCGGCCTTCTCGGCATTCGGGCGATGGAGGCCGTGCGGGAAAAGGGGAAGACATGGCTCTATCTTCTGACTTGCGTTGCGGTCACGGTGCTGGGCTTTGCGCTCGGCACGATCGGCATGGTAGATTATTACGGCATGGGCGTTTTGACGGTGTTTGTGTTCTATTTCCTCCGCGGCAGAGAGTGGTGGAAGCTGCTCGGGCAGATCGCGGCGCTCTATTGGATCAATGTGTCGCTCATCGGAGGACAGATTTTCCCAATCGAGCTTTTCGGACTGGAGTTTGAGGTCTGCGAGCAGGGGCTTGCACTGCTCTCGCTCGTGCCCATCTGGCTCTACCGCGGGCGGCAGGGACACCACAGCAAGGCGTTTCAGTATGCCTGCTACGCGTTTTATCCGGTACATATGCTCATCCTGGGACTGATCCAGTTGTCCCTGTAACAGAATACGAAAAAAGCGCTGCCGAAAGGCGGCGCTTTTTTGCGCTCTTTTCGGAACGTTCACAATTTGTTTATTGACATTGGAATGGAAACAACTATAATGATGATGTTCTAAAATTAGAAGATTATCATTCGATGACGAGCAAGCGCGGCGCGTGACCGAATGAGGTCGGAAAGGAACCGATATGATGCCGAAGGAACCGATGCGCGGGGCAACGCTTTTCAGCCACGCCAACAAGATGACGCAGGCTTATCACATTATGTTAACTCCACTGTGCAAGGAGGCAGGCCTGCCGCCGCTGGCGCTGGACATTCTGCTCTTTCTCGCCAACAATCCCGAGCACAACACGGCGAAGGACATCTGCCGCCTGCGCGGACACAAACCGGGTATCGTCTCCGTGCATGTGGAAAGACTGGTGAATGACGGCCTTCTCGAGCGGCAGGAGATGCCGGGCGACCGGCGGCAGACGCGGCTTATCTGCACCGAGCAGGCGCAGGCGCTCATTGAGCGCGGACGGCAGGTACAGTGGCAGTTCGGAAGACGTCTGCTCGAGGGCATCCCGGAGGAGGATCTGGCGACGATGCGCCGCTGCCTTGAAAGAATGGATGGCAATCTGAACGGCATCTGCAAGGAAAAGCGCTGAGGGCCCAAAGAAGAAATCAGGAGAAACAACAATGATCAAACTACTCAAAAACATGCGCCGCAAAGAGGTGCTCATGGTGCTGCTGTGCACCGTGCTTGTGGCGGTGCAGGTCTACTTTGACCTGCGGCTGCCGGATTACATGACCGATCTGACGACGCTCATCAAAACGTCGGGGGCGACGGCGGATATCCTGTCCGTCGGCGTGAAAATGCTTGGCTGCACGCTCGCAAGCGCCGTGCTGGCCGTGGGCTGCGGGTATCTTGCGGCTAAGGCGGCGTCGGGCTTCAGCTTCACGGTGCGCGAAAAGCTCTTCCGCCACGTGATGGACATCGGCAGCGAGGAGATGCAGGATTTTTCCGTCGCCAGCCTCATCACGAGAACGACGAACGACATCACGCAAATTCAGATGATCGTGGCGATGGGCTTGCAGATGATGATCAAATCGCCAATCATGGCCGTGTGGGCCATCATCAAAATTCTCGGCAAGAGCTGGGAGCTCTCCGCCGTGACAGCGGCATTCGTCGTGGTCATCTGCGTGACGGTGATAACGGTAATGAGCATCTGCATCCCGCGTTTTCGCATCGTGCAGAAGCTGACCGACCAGATCAACCGTGTGGCGCGCGAAAACCTGACGGGCATCAACGTGGTGCACGCGTTCAACGCCGAGCAGTACCAGAACGACAAGTTCAACAAGCCGAGCCTTGACATGATGAATGTGCAGGTAAAGAACCAGAAGCTCTTCGCCCTCGTCCAGCCGACGATGACGCTCGGCATGAACGGCCTGGCGCTCACGATCTACTGGCTGGGCGCGGCACTGGTCAACAACATCGCGCTGACCGATTCCGTCGCACGACTCACGATGTTCAGCGACGTGCTGGTGTTCAGCACGTATGCGACTTACGTGGTCATGTCCTTTATGATGCTCGTGATGATCTTCATGCTGCTGCCGCAGGCGCAGGTCTCGGCCGAGCGTATCAACGAGGTGCTCGAGCGCAAGGCAAACATCCGCGAGGGCAGCGTGAGCGAATGCAAAGAGCACGGCACAGTGGAGTTCAAAAACGTTTCGTTCCGCTATCCGCACGCGTCGGAGGATGAACTTTCGAACATCAGCTTCCGCGTGAACAAGGGCGAGACGCTTGCCGTCATCGGCGCGACGGGCAGCGGCAAGACGACACTTGTGAGCCTGATCCCGCGCTTTTACGATGCGACGGAGGGCGAGGTGCTTGTCGACGGCGTGAACGTCAGGGACTACACGTTCGACACACTCTACAACAAGCTCGGCTATGTGACGCAGAAGGCGGTGCTCTTCGCCGGCAGCATCCGCGACAATGTCTACTTTGGCGAGAGCGAAGCGCCGGCGGACGACGAGGGCCTTGCGCAGGCCGTCGAGCTTTCGCAGGCGAAGGAGTTTGTCGACAAGCTCCCCGACGGCACGCAGCACCATGTGGCGCAGATGGGCCGCAACATGTCCGGCGGCCAGAAGCAGCGCCTTTGCATCGCCCGCGCGCTGGCGAGAAAACCGGAGATCCTCGTCTTCGACGATTCGTTCTCCGCACTCGACTACCGCACGGATGCGAAGCTGCGCGAGGGGCTGAGTAAGCAGCTGCACGACACGACGAAGATCATCGTCGCGCAGCGCATCAGCACCATCCGCCACGCAGACAAGATCATCGTGCTCGACCGCGGCGAGACCGTGGGCATCGGCACGCACGAAGAGCTGATGCGGAATTGTGACGTTTACCGCGAGATCGCGACCTCCCAGCTCAGCGCTGCGGAGCTGGCGTAAAGGGGGTGAGAGAAGATGAAAAAGAAAAACAGTGATCCCGTCGGCGCGCTCAAGCGCACGGGCGCGTATATGAGCTCGAGCATGGGCATTATCATTTTTGCCCTCGTGCTGGCGGCACTGAGCGCTGTGATGACGATCATCGGCCCCGACAAGATCGGCAAAATGGCGACCATCATGTCCGACGGCCTCTTCACCGGCATCGACCTCACCGCCATTGCGAAGATCGGCGTGTTCCTTGCGGTCATCTACTGCCTGAGCGCGCTTTTTGGCTTTATCCAGCACTATATCATGGCGGTCGTGACGCTGAAAATGTCCTACCGCATGAGAGGCGAGCTCTCGGAAAAGATCAACCGCGTGCCGCAGAAGTATTTCAACACCACCTCGCAGGGCGACATTTTGAGCCGCATCACAAACGATGTGTCAACGCTCCAGCAGGGACTTACCAACAGCCTGCCGACCATCATCAGCGCCGCGACACAGTTTGTCGGCTGCCTTATTATGATGTTCGTGACCGAATGGCGCATGGCGCTTGTCGCACTGTGCATCACGCTCCTTGGCATGGTGCTGATCGTCGCCATCATGTCGAAGTCGCAGCGCTACTTCACCGCGCGGCAGAAGAGCCTCGGCGAGCTCAACGGCTATGTCGAGGAGATGTATTCCGGCCATGAGGTCGTGCGCATCAGCCGCGCGGTCGATAAGGTCCTCGACCACTTCGACGGCCTGAACGCGGCGGTCTATGACGCAAACTGGCGCTCGCAGTTCCTCTCCGGTGTGATGCAGCCGCTCATGAACGTGATCGGCAACCTCTCGTATGTTGCCGTGTGCGTGTTCGGCTCGGTGCTGGCCATCAATGGCACGATCGAATTCGGCGTCATCGTCTCGTTCATCCTGTATGTGCGCCTCTTCACCACGCCGCTGACGCAGATCGCACAGGGCATGACGAATTTGCAGACGGCCTCCGCCTCCGCGCACCGCATTTTCGACTTCCTCGAAAGTGAAGAGCTCGGCGACGAGAGCGGCAAGACCGAGAAGCTCGACGCCGTGCGCGGCGCGGTGACGTTCGACCATGTGCGCTTCAGCTACCCCGATTCGCCCGACAAGATCATCATCAAGGATTTCTCCGCTGAGGTCCATCCGGGCCAAAAGGTCGCCATCGTCGGCCCCACCGGCGCGGGCAAGACCACGATGGTGAACCTCCTGATGCGATTTTTCGAGGTCAACAGCGGCCGCATCACGATCGACGGCGTGGCGACGACCGACCTGCGCCGTCCCGATGTGCACCAGCTCTTCGGTATGGTCCTGCAGGACACGTGGCTCTTTGAGGGCACGATCCGCGAAAACCTGATCTATAACATGGAGGGTATCACGGACGAGCAGCTCGAAACGGTCTGCAAGGCCTGCGGCCTCGACAAATTTGTCCACTCGCTGCCACAGGGCTTTGACACCGTGCTTAGCGAGAGCACGACCATCTCGGCGGGACAGAAGCAGCTTTTGACCATCGCCCGCGCGATGCTCCAGAATGCGCCGATGCTGATCCTCGACGAGGCAACGTCCTCGGTCGATACGCGCACGGAACTTCTCATTCAGCGCGCGATGGACGAGCTGACGAAGGGCCGGACGAGCTTTGTCATCGCCCACCGCCTGTCGACCATCAAGAACGCCGACCTCATCCTCGTGATGCGCGACGGCGACGTCATCGAGAGCGGCACGCACGAGCAGCTGATGGAGCAAAACGGCTTCTACGCCGAGCTCTACAACAGCCAGTTCGCGCAGGCGTCGTAAAGAAAAACCAGCGCAGGTGAGCCTGCGCTGGTTTATATTTTCTGCGGAAGAAGTTAAAAGAAAGTTTATTGCCGAACTGGGAAACGGTGGTATAATAAGGAACATTCAAGGGCTGACAAAGCCCGCACCGCGAAAGGAAGCGGAAACATATGAATTGGTTTCAGAAATTGCTGTCGAATCCCTTTTTGCTCATCGGTCTCTCGTCGTGGTTCTGGGCGCAGCTCATCAAGACGATCATCCATGCCATTGTGACGAAGAGCATCGACTTTACGCGCCTCATCGGCGACGGCGGGATGCCGAGCGGCCATTCGGCCACGGTCTCGTCGCTCGCGACTGCGGCGGCGCTCGTCTATGGGCTCGGTTCGTTTGAATTCGCGATGGCGTTCATCTTCGCCATCGTCGTCTGCAAGGACGCGATGGGCGTCCGGCTCGAAACGGGGCGGCAGGCCGTTATCATTAACGACATCGTCGAGGCGTTCAACTCGCTTGCGTCGGAAAAGCTTCCGGAGGCGAAGCTCAAGGAGTTCGTCGGCCACACGCCGTTGCAAGTCATCGCCGGTATTCTGCTCGGCGTGGCGAACACATTTATCATGTACTACTGCGTACTGTGAGGGAAAGTACATGACGCTTTTTATTAACTGCTGTCCGCGCGGAGAGTCGCGCACGGAAAGACTGGCTCGCGCACTGCTCAGGACGCTCGGCGAATACGAGGAGCTGCGCCTTTATGACGAGCCGCTGCACCCGCTGGGGCGCGCGGACATCGCAAAGCGCGACGCGCTGCTCGCGGAAAAGAAGTATGACGATGAAATGTTCCGTTACGCCCGTCAGTTCGCCGCGGCGGATAGGATCGTCATCGCTGCGCCGCTGTGGGACCTGTCGTTTCCCGCGCAGCTCAAGGTGTATCTGGAGAATATCTATGTCACGGGCATCGTGACGAAGTACAGCGAGGCGGGCGAGCCCATTGGCCTGTGCCGCGCAAGCGAGCTCTACTATGTCACGACCAGCGGCGGGCCGTTTGACGGCCGCTTTGGCTACGACTACTGGAAGACCATCGCGCAGGACTGCTTCGGCATTCCGACCGTCAAGCTCCTGGAAGCCGAAAACCTCGACATCGTGGGCGCAGACGCGGAAAAGATCGTCGACGATGCCATCAAGGCCTACGGCCCTGCGTAAAATCAAACTTGTATAGCAAAAAAGCTCCGTGCCTTGGCACGGAGCTTTTTTATCGGGAAAAATCAGTTGGCGCTGCTCTGCTCGCTTTCGGGCAGGAGGTTCGTCATGCTCTTGAGGCCGATGGCGAGCGTGGACATGTTGTGCAGCAGCGCCGAGGTCGTCGGCGGTAGGATGCCAAGCACGCCGAGCACGATGAGCGAGAAGTTGAAGCTCACGATGAAGCGGTAATTGCGGTGGATGCGGGCCATGAGCTCCTGACTGAGAGAGCGCAGCGTGACGAGCGCGAACAGATCCTCGGACGAGATGGTGATGTCCGCGATCTCGCGCGCGATGGCGGCGCCGGTCGAAATGGCGATGCCCGCGTCGGCCTCGGACAGGGCGGGGGAGTCGTTCACGCCGTCGCCGATCATGATGACCTTGCGGCCCGCGGCCTTTTCGCTGCGGACGAACGCGGCCTTGTCCTCGGGCAGGACTTCGGCGTAGACGTCGTCGACGCCGACCTCAGCGGCGACGGCCTCGGCAGTCTTGCGGCTGTCGCCGGTCATCATTACGACCTTGTCGATACCGAGCTCGTGCAGCGCGCGCACGGCGGCTTTCGCCTCCTTGCGCAGCGGGTCATGGATGCAGATGACCGCGGCGAGCTCGCCTGCGATGCAGAGATACAGGTGCGAATATTCGGGCGGGAGCGATTCAAACTTGTCCTCTTCGCCCTCCGGCACGCGGCAGCCCTCGTCCTCGAAGACGAAGTGTGCGCTGCCAATGAGCACTGTTTTCTCGTCCACCATGCTCGAAATGCCGTGCGCCACGACGTACTGGACCTGAGAGTGATACTCCTCGTGCGTCAATCCGCGGTCCCTGGCCTCGGCCACGACGGCGTTGGCGATGGAATGGGGATAGTGCTCTTCGAGGCACGCGGCGAGGCGGAGCATCTCGCTTTCCTCATTGCCGCCGAAGGTGACGATTCTCGCGACCTTGGGCGTGGCGTAGGTGAGCGTGCCGGTCTTGTCAAAGACGATGGTGTTCGCCTGGGCGACGGCTTCGAGGAAGCGCCCGCCCTTGACGGAGATGTGATGGCTGCTGCTCTCGCGCATGGCAGAGAGCACCGCGATAGGCATGGAGAGCTTGAGCGCGCAGGAGAAGTCGACCATCAGCACGGCCAGCATCTTTGTGACGTTGCGCGTGATGAGATAGGTCAGGATCGTGCCACCGAGCGTATAGGGTACGAGCCTGTCGGCAAGGCGCGAGGCCTTGTCCTCAGCCGTGGATTTGAGCTTTTCCGACTCTTCGATCATGCGCACGATGCGGTCATAGCGGCCGCCGCCGAGCGCCTTTTCCACGCGCACGACACACTCGCCTTCTTCGGCGACGGTGCCTGCGTAGACATAGCTGCCCTCGCGCTTGGGGACGGGCATGGACTCGCCCGTCATGGACGCCTGATTGACCATCGCCTCGCCGGAGACGACCTTGCCGTCGAGCGGGATGAGGCTACCGGTGCGGACAACAACGCAGTCGCCCGCCTGAATATCGCCGATGGGAACGAGCGTTTCCGTCTCGCCCGTCTTGAGCCAGACGTGGTCGACGTTGAGCGACATCGCGCCCGCGAGGTCCGCGACGGACTTTTTATGCGTCCAGTCCTCAAGAATTTCGCCGAGGCGGAGCATGAACATTACGGAGCTCGCCGTTGAGAAGTCGCCGCGCACCATCGACACGGTGACGGCGGTGGCGTCGAGCACGGCGACGGAGAGCTTACCGTGCAGCAGCGCTTCGATCCCCTCGCGGATGTACTTGATCGAGTGATAGATGGCGAGCGCCGTGGTGACGGGGAGCGGGAAGAAGAGCTTCGAGATCACGCGGCGGATCACCGTCCACGAGAGTTTGTCTTCAAATTCACGGTTGAGTTTGCGCGTCGTATGGTCGGGGACAAGGTCCATTGTTTCGGCCTTGTCGAACGAGAACGCCGCGAGCGCGTGCACGAGCGCGGCGCGGTCCGCGCGGTAAACGATCACGGCGTCCTGCGTGCGGTCAAAGACCGAGACCTCTCGCACGCCGTCCACACTGCGCAGATAATATTCCAGAACGTCCGCCTGATGCAGCGTCATGCGGCGGCAATTCAGATGCACGCGCATGCGCCCGGCGGATTCGTGCAGAATTTTGCATTTCATAGTGTATCAATTCCTCCGAAAGTGAAAGAGAGCCGCGCGTCGCGGCTCTCCTGCGATTTATTCCTCGTCCGCTTTTTCCTCGGACGCGTCCTCAATGACTTCGGCGTCCTCTTCCGCTGCGCGGCGCTCGTTGATGTCCTTGGCGTCGGCGTAGACGTCCTCAGCATCCTCACGGACGTTCGTGACGGCCTGCATCACGCAGTCCTTGGCACGCAGCACCGCGGCGGTGGTGTGAGAGTAGACCTTTTTGGCATCCTTGCTGGAAAGGATCTTGAGACCGGCGGTGCCGAACAGCACGCCTGCTGCAAATAAACCGAGATGTTTCATTGTGTAAAAACC
>ENA-OZAL01000204-OZAL01000204.1-human-gut-metagenome-genome-assembly--contig:-NODE-204-length-12416-cov-5.431761_pt1 | contig 12416 bp, 7 predicted proteins | sample MGYA00244206_ERZ653496 | MGnify/ENA primary metagenome ERZ653496 (study PRJEB26926, sample SAMN06165085) | human gut metagenome | biome: ENVO:00009003; feature: ENVO:2100002; material: ENVO:00002003...
GCTGGTTCGCTCACGTCGCGCATCGGCGGATTCGTCGCGTCCACAAAAGACGCTGCCGGAGCGGTTGCCGCGATGGTGGTTTCGCCCTTCGTCACGCTGATTGTCCCCGCCGTCAAGCCGTTCGCCGTCGCCGTAATCTTCATCACGCCGGAAGCGCCGTCGTGCTTCACCACGCAAAGGCACTTCCCGCTGAACGCGGCGTGCGTGCTGCCGGAGAGCTTTTCCACATTCGCGCCGTGACCGTTGTCCGTGCCGATAATCGTTCCGCCCATGACCGTGAAGGTCACGCTGTTGTCAGCATTCGGGCAGAGCGTGCCGTTCTTGTCCAGTACGTCGCAGGTGATGTAGACCAAATCATCCGACGCGGTACTGACCGCCGTCTTGTCGCTGGAAAGCGCCAGTTTCGCGGGCGCTCCCGCCGTGTATTGAATGTCCTGCGCAATCAAATTGCCGGAAGCGTCGTAGCCATTCGCGACGATGGTTCCCGCCGCATACGCCACCGTGTAGGCGTACTGGTTCTTCGTCCCGCGCTGCGAAAGCACCTTCTTGCCCAGCAACACGCCGTTCAAGAATAACTCGACAGATGCGCAGTTCGAGTACAGCCATACGTCGATATTCCCGGATTCGTGCGTCCAGTGCGGCAGGATGTGAACCATCGGCGCACTTGCCCACATGGACTGGTACATGAAGTAAATGTCCTTCGGGAAACCGCAGGTGTCGACAATGCCGAAATAGCTGCTCTTCGCCGGGTATTTGTTCCATTCGGTCGGTTCGCCGATGTAGTCAAAGCCCGTCCAGACGAAATGCCCGCACGAACGAGCGCTGCTTAAGTAGGCGTTCACCGTTTCTGCCGCTGTGTTGCCCCACGAAACCGCCTTGTTGTCGTAGGAAGGATACGCCATGTTCGCGCTGTCCGTTGCGTATACGCCGCGGCTGGAAAGCGCCGAGGTCGTTTCGCTGCCGTAAATCGGGCGGTCGGTCTGGTAGGTCTGGTTGTTGCCGTTGTAGTTGATGCCAACGACATCCACGATAGCCATCAGCGCAGATAGATTGCCGCCGGGGGCGTTGTTGCCCATCGTTGTCGGGCGGGTGCTGTCGAGGGCTTTCACCGCGCTGTTGACCATCGTGCAGACGTTCACAATCTCGCTGGATGAATAATCGCCGAGCGTCAAATTCGTGCGCACTTCGTTGCCCAGCGACCACATGATGACCGCCGGATTGTTCCAGTCGCGGTGAATCGCGCTGGTCACGACTTCGGCGTAGTGGTCGGTGAAATACCGCCCGAAATCCTTTTGCTTCTTGCTCTTCGTCCAGCAGTCGAATAGCTCTTCCACCAGCAGCACGCCCTTGCGCTGGCATACGTCGAGGTATTCCGCGCCGAACGGGTTGTGCGTCAGGCGAATCGCGTTGCAGCCCATATTGGTCAGGATGTCCACTTGCCGCTCAATGGCGCTGCGATTCTCCGCCGCGCCGATGCAGCCGCCGTCGTGGTGGACGCACACGCCTTTGAGCTTCGTGTGGATGCCGTTGAGATAGAAGCCCGTGTCCTTGTCGAATCGGATGCTGCGGTAGCCGTAGGTCACGCGCTTTGACCGCTGAACCCGATTGCCGACCTTCGCGCTGATTTGGGCTTCGTAGAGGTTCGCCGGGGAAGCCGTCCAAAGCGCAGCCGGCGCATTGCTGGGCAGGATGCTTTGCTGATAGCTTGCCGCCAGCCCCGACACGCCGCTTGCGCTGATGACGGTCGTCGGGGCGTAGGTGGTCAGCGCCTTGTACGCGGCAATTTCAGCGGCGGAAAGGGCGGTTTCCACCGGTGTAGCAAGCGCAGCCCAAATAAAAACGTCATTCTCGTCCAAAAACTGCTTAAAGTCATCGAGGGTCGTCGTGCCTTTTTCGGCGAATGCAAAGCCGACAAGGTTATTCTGATTGGCAATCGCCCCGCCGATCGTTTCAGAGCCAAGAGCGGTGGAAAAGTGCGTGCAGAGCACGTTGGACGTGTAAATGCCGCTGAACCACGCAAAGTAACGGTCAACCGCATTTCCCGTTGTTTGCCAGCTAAGCGACGATGTAACCTTGATTTTGGTGATGCGCTGCACGCGCACCCCGCGCGCCAAATCCACCTCGTCGCAAATCCACTGCTGCCCGTTTTCGTCCGTGTAGTTTCCGCCGGAGGAAACCGGGATGCCCGGAAGCGCGTTCGGCGTTTGCAGCGTCAGCGTCTGCGAATTGTTCGCGCCGTCCGACACCGTGACCACCACCGTTCCGCCGTCACCCGCGCTGACAATCGGCACGGGCGCGGTCGGGGTCGGTACGCCGTCCTGCGTGCTTTTGCCCCAGACATGCAGTGCGCCAAGCGGTTTTCCCGCCAGCGCGTTCTCGCACGTCAGCGGATTGCCCGATGCCGACACGCTTTTTCCGTTTTCTATCGAATCCCGCTGCTGCGCGTCGCTGATGTGCCATAGCTTCGGGCTGCGGTACGCCACCGTCGCGCTGACGCTCTGCGTTTCTCCTGCCGCAATCACCGCCGACGCATCCGCCGTGCCGACTTTCGCGCCGTCCGGGTCGTACAAATCTACCGTGAACGTCGCCGATGCTTCCACACCCATCCTGTTCACCGCGTCAAACGCAACAACCGTTTCGCCGTTGGTCAGGTCACTGTCCAGCTTCGGGGTCATCACGCGAATGTTCTCCATGCGAATCTGGTCATCCAGCAGCGTCACCAGTTCCACCGGGCGAATCATTCCGCTGCCGGAGTACCAGCGCGACGACGGCTGTTCATTGCGCACAAACACCGCAATCGTGTTCACGCCGCTGACCATCTGTTCCGTCGCATCCACCGCGAACGGGTTGTAGCCGTAATAATTCTTGTGTACCTGCTGCCCGTTGACGTACACCGTCGATTCCATGTACACGCCGTCAAAGCACAGCACATATCGCCGCCCGTTCTGCTTGTTCACGCTGACGGTCGTGCGATACCACGCGTCGCCGCCATCCAGATACCCGCCCTCATACGTCGCCGGACTGGACGAATTGAAGTCCAGCCCCACCGACCAGTCGTGCGGCACGCTGACCGTCCGCCAGCTTACGTCGTCATAGGACGCTTCCGCTTCCGTCGTCGAGGAATACGCCGTGTTCGCAGTCGCAGAAATCAGGTTGAACTTCCACGAATTGAGCGGAACAGCGGATACAAGTTGGTCAGCGGTCGTAACGGGGATGCCGATTTCCTCCAGCGCACGAAGGCGCGCATCCAGCGACGAAAACTGCTCCTGCAGCGCCGCAAGCGAGTAAAAACCGGGAACATCCGCCACGCGGTCGGTGGAAGAGGGAAAAACGCAGCCCGTTGCGGCGAAAATGCAGTTCTGCACGTCGCCGCTGGTCAGGGTGACATAGATTTCGATGTCACCGGGCTGGGCGTAGGCGGCGGGCGGCAGGGTGACGGACGCAATGCTGCCATGCGCGCTGCCGCTAAGCGGGATGGTTGTGCCGGTGCGCAGGTGCTTGACCGTGCCGGAAACGGCGGTGTCGCCAAGGTCAACGGGATTTCCCGCGCGGAGAACCGTGACGGTGATTCGGTGCGCCCGGCGCGCATCGGTGATGAACAGCGCGGGGATGTTCATGCGGCGCAGGGGACGGGTGAGGTCAGCGGTATAAGTGAGAGTAGTGGTAATGTCAGTCAATTTCGCTCCTCCTTGTGTGATGGGTACGGCGGCGCGGGCAGGTACGCCGCGAAATATAGGAACTTGCGTTCGCTATATGCGCATGATAGCACGGATGCCCGCAATTGGCAAGAAAATTTGATTTCATTTGAATTGGCTTGATTTCATTTGATTTCGCTTGATTTTGCTTGAGATGGGGGATAGAAAGCTGCGCCTATCCGGCGCGATGGAGCTGTTCGCTTTTCCCTTGCTCTTTCTGCGTGTTTATCCACATTCCTCCCGCCCTAATTTCGCCTCTCCCTCTTTCCTTTTCCCCCTCCCTATGGTATAATCATACTGGAATCCTATTTCCGAGGAGCAGAAGGCGTATGATGAAGGATCTGGTAGTCATCGGCGGCGGACACGCGGGTTGTGAAGCCGCCCTCGCAGGGGCGCGCATGGGGCTTGATACCCTCCTGCTGACGCTGAATATGGACGGCATCGCTCTCATGGCGTGCAATCCCGTTATCGGCGGCAGCGCAAAGGGGCATCTTGTGCGTGAACTGGACGCAATGGGCGGCGAAATGGGGCGCGCCATCGACGATACGTTCCTCCAAAGCCGAATGCTCAATATGTCCAAAGGCCCGGCGGTTCATGCCCTGCGCGCACAGGCGGACAAGCAGCAGTACCAGAACCGGATGCGTACCGCGCTGATGACGCAGGACAACCTGACCGTCCGGCAGGGAGAAGTCGCCGCGATTGACGTCGAGAACGGGCATGTCACCGGTGTGACGACAACGACGGGGCAGCATATCTCCTGCAAGGTCGCGGTTGTCGCGTGCGGCGTGTATCTCCGCAGCCAGATTATCATTGGGGAGAGCATCACGCCGGGCGGGCCGCAGGGGCTGATGAGCGCGCCGAACCTCAGCGGAAGCCTGACGCGCATCGGCTTTCCGCTCCGGCGGTTCAAGACGGGGACGCCCGCGCGCATCGACGTGCGGACGATTGATTTCGACGAAATGACGCCGCAGCTCGGTGACGAGCCAGTGACGCCGTTCTCGTTTATGACTGACCGCGCGCTGCACAATACCTACGCATGCTATTTGACATGGACGACGCCGGAGACGCACGACATCATCCGCCGAAATCTCCACCGTGCGCCGCTGTATTCCGGCAAAATCCACGGCATCGGGCCGCGCTACTGCCCGTCGATAGAGGATAAAATCGTCAAGTTTGCCGACAAAGAGCGCCATCAGGTGTTCCTTGAGCCGGAAGGAATGCAAAGCCGCGAATGGTATGTGCAGGGCATGTCCACATCGCTGCCGGAGGATGTGCAGTGGGAGATGTACCGCTCCGTGCCGGGCTTGCGTCGGTGCGAGCTGACGCGGCTGGCGTATGCGATTGAGTATGACTGCATCGACAGCCGGCAATTGCGCCCGACGCTGGAAAGTCTGGATGTGCGCGGACTGTTCTTCGCGGGGCAGATCAACGGCACATCCGGGTACGAGGAAGCCGCCGCGCAGGGCTTGCTGGCGGGCATGAATGCCGCTTTGACGGCGCAGGGCAAGCTGCCGATTGTGCTCACGCGCGACCAGGCGTACATCGGCGTGCTGACGGATGACCTGACGACGAAAGGCACGGACGAGCCGTACCGCATGATGACGAGCCGCGCCGAGCATCGCTTATCCCTGCGGCAGGACAATGCGGATTTGCGCCTGACGCGCATCGCCTACGAGGCGGGTCTGGCGACGCGGGAGCGCATGGAGCGCACGGAACGCAAGGCATCGGAAACCGCGCAGCTGCTGGGCGAACTCCGCAAGGCGAAGTACACACCCGGCATCACGCTGAACGACTGGCTGGAGGAGCATCATCAGCCGGAAGCGCAGAACGGGCTAAACGCGGTGGAACTGCTGAAACGCCCGGAAATCACGCTGTCAGCGCTGGCGGAGCTTTCGCCGGAAATTAGGCAATTCGGCAAGCCTGCGCAGGAGCAGGCGGAAATCTCGGTGAAGTATGAGGGTTATTTGGAGCGACAGGAGACGCTGATTCGCCACGCGCGGCAGATGGAAGAGACGCTGCTGCCGGAGGATTTGCCCTACGAGGAAGTGACCGGGCTTCGGATTGAAGCGCGGCAGAAGCTGATGAAGCAGCGTCCGCGGTCGCTTGCGGCGGCGAGCCGGATTCCGGGAGTGTCGCCCGCGGATGTGGCGGTGCTGATGGTGTTCTTGGAAAAGCATAAAGGCAATGCTTAAGTGCCTTTGGGCGGGCGGCATTTCTGAATACATCTTTGCAACTGAATTTTCTTGTTGCAGGGGATTTCGCCTCTGCGGAGGCGACAAGGGGGCAATGGAAACAGACGAAGTCTGCGGTCGCCCCCTTGACCCCTTCGGCGCCGCCACTTTTTGGGGGTATCTTCGGCTTGGCTTTGATTGTTTTGGGAAAATTTGCGTTAAGTTAGTCTCCCTTAACTTTTTTCTTCCGCATCAAGCAGGAATTTTCGCCTGCAACCGCGAAATATCATTCTCGACCCCATGATTTCAGCACAAGGAGGAATTTTCCCATGTACGAAAAAGTATTTGCTTATCTGGATGCGCACGCGGAGGACTATGCCGCTCAGCTGTGCCGCTGGGTGGAAGTGCCGTCGGTGAAGGGCGAAGCCACGCCCGATGCGCCGTTTGGCAAGGATGTGCGCCGGATGCTGGATATGGCCATGGCGGACGCAAAGGCGTTCGGCTATGAAACCCGCGATTTCGACGGCTATGCGTGCGATATCACCCTGCCGGGCGAATCGGAAGAAGCCATTGCCGTGCTGGGACACCTCGACGTCGTTCCGGCGGGCGACAACTGGGCGACCCCGCCGTTCACCGCGACGCGCGTGGGCGACCAGATTTTCGCGCGCGGCACGAGCGACGACAAGGGCCCGGCGCTGGCGGCGCTGTACGCGATGAACGCCATCAAGGCAGCGGGCATTCCGCTGAAGAAGTCCATCCGTCTGATTCTCGGCTGTGACGAGGAATCCGGCTGGGAAGACATGGCGTATTACTGCGCGCACACGGAAATGCCGGAAGTCGGCTTCTCCCCGGACGCCTCCTTCCCTATCATCAACACCGAAAAGGGCATGATTCACGGCTTCTTCACGGGCAAACTCGCGGAGGACGGCCTGCAGGTCAAGCAGCTGTGGACGGGTGAGCGCGTGAATGTCATCCCCGGCGAATCCAAGGCGCTTATCGCGGGCGGTCAGGAGGTTGCCGACAAGGTGGCGGCCTATGCCCAAAAGACCGGGCTTCCCTACACGGCGGAGGTGAGCGCGGATGGCGTGTGGGTGACGGCGGAGGGCATCCCCGGCCACAGCGCATATCCCGAAGGCCGTCGCAACGCCATCGGCATGATGCTGGTACTCCTGCGCGAGCTGGGCGTGACCGGCGCGCTGAAGACGCTGGCGGACGCGGTCGGCATGGAGCACGACGGCGCGTCGCTGGGCTGCGCGTGCTCGGACGAGATTTCCGGCGCGCTGACGTGCAACATGGGCATCCTGCATGTCCAGGACGGCAAGGTGACGACGTCGCTCGACCTGCGCTGCCCTGTTGCGGCGGATTTGTCCGCGCTGACGAACGCGATTCGCGCGCACCTGCCCGGCTTTAGCGTCGATTCGCTGGAAATCAAGGAACCGCATCACGTTCCGGCAGACAGCAAGCTGGTGCGCTCGCTGCTGGACTCCTACACCGAGGTGACGGGCGAACCCGCCGCGCCGCACGCCACTGGCGGCGGAACGTACGCGAAGGTGCTCAAGCAGGGCGTTGCATACGGCGCGGCATTCCCGGAGGATGAGGACTTGGCGCATCAGGCGAACGAGTACATCCGCGTGTCGCAGATGGTCAAGGCGATGAAGATTTATGCCGCGGCGCTGATGAAGCTGGCAGCGGAATAAGGGGTACAGGCAAAACAGGCTATGGCGAATGGGCTATAGCCTGTTTTTTTATTGCGCTTGGTATTGAAAAGCGCCGGGCAAGTCTTTCGACCTGCTCGGCGTTTGATTTGTCCTTGGCTGATTACTTGACTTCGTCCCAATCAACGATTTCACCCGTGAAGATGTCGCGAATCTGATTGAGCGTCAGACCTTCGACCGCGTTGTCGTTATTCACAATGACCGCGATGCCGTCCATGCAGATGGTCACAGGGGTCAGACCCGCTTCCAGCTCGGACGCCTTGACTTCGCGGGAAGCCATGCCGATGTCGAACGAGCCGTCCGCAGCGCCGCGCATACCGGTGGAGGAGTCAGAAATCTGCACTTCGATGTCCACTTCCGGATGGAGCGCTTCGTAGGCTTCTTCGAGCTTCTGCATCAGCGGGCCGACGGAGGAAGAACCGCCGATAACAATCTTGCCTGCCACGGGCGCCGCCTGATATTCAGCCGGCTCTTTGGCGACGTACTTCTGCGCGGTCACAATCGCCTGACCTTCGGCAGAGAGAATCCAGTTGATGAAGTCCTGCGCAGTCGCGGAGAGGCTATCCGCCTTGTAAGCGATGTTGAAGGGACGCGCGATGGCGTAATCACCGCTGGCGACGTTTTCAGGGGTCGCTTCGACGTAGACGGCTTCCGCACCATCTTCGGGGTTGCGCGCCACCTTCAGCGCCTTCACGGACGCATCCATCGAGCCGAGGGAGATGTAGCCGATGGCAGCAACGTCCTGCGAAACCGTGGTCTTGACTTCGGACGTGCCGGAGTACACAGCCGCTTCGACGGTGGTCATATCAACCCTGTTGCCGTCAGCGTCCTTCTGCTCAACGCCCGTCAGTTCGATGAACGCGGCGCGCGTGCCGGAGCCGTCCTCACGGGAAACAACGTAGATGGAGTCCGCCAGCGCGGCGGTGAGCGTCAGCACGAGCGAGAGCAGGATAGCAGCAAACTTCTTCATTGCAGAAAACCTTCCTTTCTGTCCGGGACACCTTCCTGATGTCCTGTTGCCCTTGTCTTTTTCCTTGGGTACGCCTGTATGATACCGCGGGAATGTAAAGGCGGAAAGGCGGATTGGGTTAAGATTGTGTTAATTCGGGGCGGCTCTTCAAAAACACTGTTTTTCTCGTTTTTACTCAATTTCATCCCATTTTTGTTGAAGCACAGCGATGAGTTCATCAATTGTCATTTCTTGATTGACGTAGTTTGTGATAATGCCCGTTTGATTCAAGTAACGAATAAACTCTGTATTAGGGAAGCGCGGAACGCCATCGTTCATCATTTCTTGGCGCAAATTTTCTGAATAAAATGGGAATTTGTCTCTGATTTCGTTTCCATATATTTCAGGCGATTGATAAACCATCTGACTCCAATTGCCCAATGCAATCTGACTTTGGCAGACTTCATCAGCAAAATCCGAAAGAAAGTTCTGCGCCTTTTGAGGATACTCTGTGCTTTTCGGGATGCACAAAGCATACAAATCAACAACAATGCAATTCATTCCATCAAGGTTAGGGAACGGTACATAGTGGTCTGGATTTGGTGTCAACCGCAGAATCGGCTTAACCCGCTGAGCATTGTCATAATCCATAATGTACCCTTTGCGAACCATTTCAGCATAGCAAGAAATTGTTCTACGGAAAACTGCAGTATCGAATTGCAAATCACCAGTTTCGTTGTACTGTGCAGACAAATATTGCATTAGAAATAGTGGGGTTTTTAGATTTGTGTACATTAAGCATATGTCTTCCGTTTGCGATAAATCTGACTGATTGCAAGCGCACAGCAGTGTTTCCAGCGAATATCCCGCAGACTGCGGAAACAGAAAATTCGCACGGTATGCAAGCGTATCATCCAGAGAAAAAAGATTCGCTATGTAATAGTATGGCAGTCCATACATTACATCATCTTTTGACAAATAAACAGCAAGCGCAGTCCAATCGTGATTCAACGCAGTATCATTTATAGGCAGCAGCAGATCTCTTTCCACTGCTGCTTGCAGCACCTTCTGATAGAGCAAAACAGCATCGTACTCTCGATTCGTCAGAAGTGACAAATCTTCTACCGTAATATTTGCGCTTTTATAGGATATTTTATATTTTGTTTCATTTAATATTTCTTCTCTGCACTCTAAAAAGTAAAATCGCGCATCTTCCTGCTCATTGCCTAAGATATTGATTGATATTGCATTTTCTGCAGTTGATGAAAGCGAAAAAAGCATGAACCCTAAATACGCAAGTGCCAAAATTCTCTTCATCAGCATACCTCCTTAGGAAAGCAAGGTGCGTTACAGTCAATTATCCCGCCTTAAGGCACCACCGCACAATCATTCATCTCCGAGCGGACAAACAAACTCGTCTTCACAAATCGTATGCTCTACCATATGCTCATGTGTTCCAGAAATGGTACTCCAGCCGCAGTCAACACAAGTATATATCGTCGTATATAAAGACGTTCTTTTCGTGCATTTATAGTTGTTTGCACATGCAGCTGATTCTTGCTTCCAACGACTAAACGCGCCACAAGAAACGATAAACATTCTCTTCTGTCCACAGTTCTCACATTGTGACGGTTCAGCCGCTGCAAGAGAAAAGCTCAAGCTAATCGACAAAAGCGCCACACAGAGAAGTTTGGCATATTTCTTCATAATGTATCCTCCTTTCACAGCAACGCACCTTACCTATTCTTACTATATCATATAAATAACACAAAATCAACAGATTGAGGATTTTTTGTGCTTGTGATTTTACACGCTCTTTACATTCCCCCGCCCGCGCATTTTACATTCCCGTGCTATCCTAAATGGCGGGAAAGCATGAAGAAAGAAGGAATCAATCGACATGAAAGTCAAGGAGCAGGTCATGCGCTGGGTCTTTGCGGCGACAGCGGCATTCTCCATCGCGGCCGTCGCGCTGATCTGCGTTTTTCTGTTTCTGAACGGACTGCCGTTCTTTACGAAATATGATTTGGGCGCGTTCCTGTCCGGGACGACGTGGAAGCCCGCGAACAATATTTTCGGCATTCTGCCGATGATTGTCGGCTCGCTCTACGTCACGGGCGGCGCATTGCTCTTCGGCGCGCCGGTCGGCATCCTCGCGGGGATTTATCTGGCGCGCTTCTGCCCGGTTCGCCTGCGGAAAATCATCGAACCGATGATTGGGCTGATGGCGGGCGTGCCATCGATTGTCTACGGCTTCTTTGGGCTGACGACGCTCGTGCCGCTCATCCGCGAGATGTTTGGCGGACGCGGGCGCGGGCAGTGCATCCTGACAGCGTCGCTGCTGCTGGGCATCATGATTCTGCCGACCATCATCCAGCTGACCTCCGCCGCCGTCAAAGCCGTGCCGAACTCCTACTACGAGGGGTCACTGGCGCTGGGCGCGACGGATGAACGCAGTGTGTTCCGCGCGACTGTCCCGGCGGCGAAATCCGGCATTCTGGCGTCGGTTGTGCTGGCGATTGGCCGCGCCATCGGCGAGGCAATGGCGGTCAAGATGGTCATCGGCAATCAGCCGCGCCTGACCTCCGATTTGCTCAGCGGCATCCGCACGCTTACCTCCGGCATCGTCATCGAAATGGGCTACGCCGAAGGGCTACACCGCGAAGCGCTGATTGCCGCCGGCATCGTGCTGTTCGTCTTTATCCTGCTGATCAACGCTTCCTTCTCCGTGCTGAAAAGGAGGGAACAGCAATGATGACCGCCCCCGCGTATCGCGCGCATCCCATCAGGAATTTCTTCCGCAATGAAGGCAACCGCTGGCGGCGTCATCCAGCCAGCGCGCTGCTGCGGCTGCTGTGTCGCCTGTCGGTGCTGATTACGATTTTCGCCCTGCTTGCCATCGTCATTGACCTGCTTGTCAAGGGCATTCCGCACCTGACGCCGGAGCTGTTCAGCCTGAAGTACACGACGGAAAATCAGTCGATGCTGCCCGCCATCATCAACACGCTGCTGATTGCGCTGGTTGCGCTGCTTGTCGCCATCCCGATTGGCGTGGGCGGGGCGATTTATCTGGCGGAGTACGCCAAGCGCAACTCGCCGCTGGTGCGTACCATCCGCCTGACCGCCGAGACCCTGCAGGGCATCCCCTCCATCATCTACGGCTTGTTCGGCATGGTGTTCTTCACCGCCCTGCGCATCAACCTGACTTTGCTCTCCGGTGCGCTGACGCTCTCCCTCATGGTGCTGCCGCTGATACTGCGCACGACCGAAGAAGCGCTGCTCTCCATCCCGGACAGCTACCGCGAGGGCAGCTTCGGCTTAGGCGCGGGCAAGCTGCGCACGGTCATCAAAATCGTGCTGCCGCCCGCCATGCCGGGCATTCTCTCCGGCGTGGTGCTGGCGATTGGCCGCATCGTGGGTGAAACCGCCGCCCTGCTGTTTACCGCCGGTACGGTCGCGGACATGCCCAAGCATTTTCTTCTCTCGTCCGGGCGCACGCTGGCGGTGCATATGTATCAGCTGTCGCTGGAGGGGCTGCATTACGACCAAGCATACGCCACGGGCGTGGTGCTGCTGCTGCTCGTGCTGGGGCTGAACAGCCTGTCCAGCCTGATTTCCCGCAAAATCGGAGGAAAAGCATCATGATTATCGACATGCAGGAAGCCATCAAGAACAAAACCGCACATCCGGATGATACGCCCGCGGACGTAAAGATTGCCATCAAGGATTTGAACCTCTACTACGGCGCATTCCACGCCCTGCACGGCATCAACCTCGACATTGAGCGCGGCAAAATCACCGCGTTCATCGGGCCGTCCGGCTGCGGCAAATCGACGCTGCTGAAGACGCTCAACCTGTCTCTTATACACATCTGACGCTGCCGACG